>OMKS01000605.1_pt1 | contig 33379 bp, 28 predicted proteins | sample 1674721 | NCBI WGS metagenome assembly OMKS01 (sample SAMN06264996, study PRJEB25208) | sediment metagenome | isolation source: hot spring sediment | place: USA: California | collected 2014-09-02 | reverse complement strand
ATCCTGCATGCGCAGCGCCGATGACGCATCGATCCAGTAGCCCTTCCACCCGTCCTTCCTGAGCCTGGGGTAGACGTCCTTGGTGTGATCGCTTCCCTGGCACGTGACGATGATATCCGCTTGCCCAAGATCCGTGATATCATAGGCGTCCAAAAGCGGTGGAATATCAAGGCCGATCTCCGGGCCTTTCTGCCCGACCTGGGACGTCGTGTAGAAAATGGGTTCGTATCCGTGGAAATCTTTCTCTGCGATCATCCTGTCCATGAGGACCGAACCAACCATTCCGCGCCAACCAATGAAGGCTACTCGTGCCATGGTGATCATCCTTTCCCTTGGTGGTGTGTTCCGGGGACTGTCTTTCTCGCGAGCAGACCCCGTTTTTTAGCATCGTGGCTGCTGGTGAAAAGCCTGAACCTCATGCGTTCCGGTGCATCTCAGGCTTCGTGCTCTCACATACCGAGATTGTGATGGTGCGTCAATCGGCAAATATGGGGCTCTTACCTTTTCTCTCCGCTGAAAGAACGGACTCCGCATCCAGGAAACGGAGAAACACATGCCGGGATCAGTTCTCCGAGACTGGATTCCGATAGATGATCGTGAGGAAGAGTCCGAGAAGCAGAAATCCTGAGGCCACATACAGAGCCGGTTCAAAGCGGGAGGTAACGTCCTTGATGAAGGCGAAGAAGAAGGCCCCCACAAATCCTGCTGCGGCACATGCCGTGAAGATCACGCCATAGATCTTGCCAATGTGCAGCGGCCCGAACTCATCTGCAGCGAAGGCGGGCATGGAGGCGAGCGAACCGCCGTAGCACGCCAGCACGAGAAATGCGAGTATGCTGAAGGTGATGATATGCCCTGCATGGGCAAGGAGAATGAACCCGGCAGCCTGGATGGTGAAGATGAGGATGAACACCGGTTTCCGTCCCAGCGTGTCAGATATCCATGCCCATGCGAGCCTGCCAATTCCGTTGAAGATCCCGGCAAGGGCTACAATGAATCCTGAGGCGATGATGATATCACGGAGCTGTTCCTCAGACGGCGTGCCTCCGAAACCTGAGACCATGACATCCTGTGTGAGGGGAGAGAGCTGCGAGATGAGTCCCAGCCCTGCGGTCAGGCTCAGGAAGAAGATGATCCAGAGGTTCCAGAACTTGGGGGTACGAAGGGCACGCCCAAAGGTGAACGAATCCTCCGAGGATGATATTTTTCCGAGCTGGGGAACAAACCCTGCCGGCAGCCACGCGGGTAATGGGTTTCTCATGAACATGACTGCGATGAGTACGAGCACGAGGCTCACTCCTCCCCAGAGATGGAAGGTGGTGATGATGCCGGCATCCAGGATGAGGCGCGGGGCGATGTTTCCGAGGACGAATGCCCCGAATCCGTACCCCATGATCGCCAGCCCTGTCACCAGGCCGCGTTTATCGGGAAACCAGCGGATGAGTGTGATGACCGGGGTTATATATCCCAGGCCGCCACCGAGGCCCGTGATGCAGCCAAACGAGACATAGAGGAGGCCAAGGGACTGGATCTGGTTGGCAAACCCGGTCAGCATGAGTCCACTACCAAACAGGATTCCTCCGATTAACCCGACTAGCCTCGGGCCTTTCCGGTCCACGAGGGTGCCGCCAAAGGCCACGGCAAGGGCAAACACAGTGTTGTAGATCATGAAGGAGAACTGTGTCTGGGTCTCTGTCCAGAGGTGTGCCTCCATCATTGGCTTCTTGAAAACGGACCATGCGTACACCGTTCCGAGACAGAGCTGCATGAAGAATGCAGCACCGGCGATGAACCACCGTTTCCGCTCACAGGAGAGCCTGCTGATTGATTCGTGAAGTCTGCTCATATCAGAGGGTGCTCCTTCTCGTGGCAAGGTGACATCGGGACTCAGCAGGTGTGACATGAATAACCAGGACTCACCTGTGGTTCGACCGAGCTGGTGTGACCTGCTCAGGCAATCAGCACTCTCCTACATTGCCTGTTTCTTGTATCCCTTGGGAGGGTCGAAGAATCCTGCAGGTGCCTTTTTGTCCGAGTACTCGACGAGCTCCTGCGTGCTCTTCATCTGGGTGTTCATGGCCGATGATGTTGAGACCGTGTAGACGATTACCCCCTTGATCTTGTTCATCTCCCTGATAAACTCATCCATGGATTCCCGCATTCCCGATATCATCATCATGCTCGATGCGTTCATCCTGTTGAGGAGTTCATAATCGGTCTGTATATCGTTCGTTGCCCAGACGTCAGCCGTCGATGTCGTACCAAAAACCTCTGTGGTCTGGAGATATTTCGTGCACTTCCACGAGCCGATCTTTTTCTTTTCTCCGGTTTCCTTCACCGAGATGCTCATCTTCATGGCACCCATCATGCCCTGCATGAACTGTTTTGCCTGCTCCTTTTCTTCGGCATCCATATCCTCGTCTTCATCGATGGCCTGGGTTGCCATCTTGTCCAATTCCATGGGGCCTTGGCTGTAGGTCTTGTTCGCATGGTCGATGAAATAGAGCTGCTTCTTGTCGAGCCGCAGAATGATCGTCTGGTTACCTTCGTCATTGCGAATCATGTCTTTGGCAATCCAAGTTTCCCGCACCGTGTCTGTCGCCGGTTGCGTCTGGCCCATTATCTCAAACGCGTCCATGTGATGCTTGTATTTGAGATGCATATCCGCATGCAGAATACCAGGGAGAGCTACAGCAGAGAGCACAAAGAGAAAACTTCCGTACAGCAGGTGTTTCGTTTTCATAAAGACCCCCCTTGATAACGAGTATTTTACCGGGAATGCAACCTCCCCTGCAGGTAATGATGATCTTGTTGCACAGAGTTATCAAGAGTTTTTTTACGGGAAGAAACCGCTTCATGTGGGTGATAGGGAGCTTTTGGGATTTCATAAAAGCACTGAGCACCCAGGTGTGAACTCATGGTCCCCCCTCGATGATTCGCGGCTCGAACAGTGACGTGTCCCTTGAAGCTCCTGCGGCTCAGCATCATCAAGAAAAGAGAAAAAACATGATAAACAAGGGCGTTGAACGGTTACACATGACTGAAAACAGGTTTCTTTTGCCTATGATCGACATCTTCAACTCTTGCTGCGGTCGATGAGCAGGAGTATGTGGTGAACTGCCCGCAAGGAGGGGACAGCTATGCTGGACTTCACCACCTGGTTCATCGTGATTGCTGTTATCTGTGTCGCATCGCTTCTGATCGATGCTCGAAGATCTCACAAGGTCGTCGATAACCTGCCCGAGTACAGAAAGATGTTTGATCAGGGGGATTCTCCATCATCGAGAGCGCAAGAAGCTCCGGTGACGGATCCATACCACTACGATCCACCAGGTGTGATTGAGTTCTCCAATAGTTTCTGTCCTTGAGCCTGTCGTTTTTCATCAGAGGAGGGCAGGGCTGAAGGAACTCGCCAGGAAACAATCTTTCCCTGTAGCTCCGGGCACATGCTCTATGGTATCGTGAACTCATGGTGAAGAGACTTTACAGGGGCAGTGTCCCTCAGCTCAGGAAACATGCCGGGTTTTGCCGCAGAAAGCCCTTGGTGACACAGGCAGAGAAGAGATGAAAACCCTATCTTCACCCGGCAGTGATGACATCACTCCTGTCCAGGAACTCGTCTACGAGCTCCGGGTGAATGAGATCATGAAATCCGATGTGATTACCGTTTCCCCGTATTTTTCCATGCGAGACCTCATGGCCCTCCTTCGTGAGAAAAGGATTTCCGGGGTTCCGGTCGTGGAGAACGGAGACCTCCTCGGTATCATCAGTATCGAGGATCTCATCAAGGCGACGGCGCAACAGCGTTTCGACGACCCTGTCCTCGATCATATGACCCAGGGAATTGTCACGATCAGATCCGATGAACTGGCGGTCAAGGCGGTGAATCTCTTCGCTCAGCACGGATATGGGAGACTCCCGGTCATCGATCAGGAAGGGAAGCTGGTGGGCATTGTCACGAGCAGTGATATCACTCGAGGACTCCTTAAATCACTCAACCAGCAGTTTCAGAGCGAAGAACTCAAGAGATACCGTGCAAGTCATCTTTTCTATGATATCATCTCGGATCAGACGAGCCTCATGCTTCGCTACCACGTTGCTGCGCGTGATTTCGACAGGGGTGGACAGGCATCCAGTACCGTGAAGAAGACCCTGATGCGGCTGGGATTGAACCCGGTTCTCCTGAGAAGAATCACGGTGAGCTCCTACGAGGCAGAGATGAATCTCATCATCCATACCACAGACGGGGGTGAACTCAGATTAGAGATCGATCCCGAGAAAATATCCCTGGTCGCTCAGGATAACGGTCCAGGAATAGAGGACGTGGATGAGGCCTTCATGCCGGGATTCTCCACAGCCCCTGACTGGGTGCGGGATCTCGGTTTCGGCGCAGGAATGGGTCTGGCGAATATCAAGCGCTACAGCGACAGTGTCTCACTTGTTTCGGAACCGGGCAAGGGGACAGTTCTCTGCGCAGCGTTCGATATGAAGGACGGAGAGGAATCCTAGCAGAACGTTCTCTGTGCACCGATCCTGCCGATCGGTACCCGTCACGGTGAAGTATTCCTGGATTTGAACTCACATCTGGAGATCCCGTAAACATACAGGGAGCCAGATCAGTCAAAGACCTCCCGATTCACGCAGTCGGGTACGGGGGTTCCCCGGATCATGGCGAGGAGGTTTGTCGCCGCCTTGATGGCCATGTTTACACGGGTAGATGTTGTTGCAGAGCCGGTATGAGGCGTCACCACCACATTGTCCAGGCCTATGAGTCCATCAGCCATGCGTGGCTCCCACTCATACACGTCCAGCCCCGCTCCTGCAATCCTGCCTTCCCGGAGCGCTTCGACGAGATCCTTTTCATTGACGACAGGACCACGAGCGGTGTTGATGAGGAAAGCGGAGGGCTTCATCCGGGAGAACACGGCTGCATCGAAGAGGTGCCGTGTCTCTTCCGTGAGGGGGACATGGAGGCTGATGAAGTCTGATTCGGCCACCAGTCGCTCGAACGAAACCCTCGTGGCGCCCAGTTCCTCCTCGAGCACCGTGTTCGAATGCGTGTCGGTGTAGAGCACCTTCATGGCAAATCCCCTCGATTTCATGGCCATAGCGGAACCGATCTTGCCTGCACCGACAATGCCGAGGGTTTTTCCTGTGACATCGCCGCCAACATACTGGAGGGGACCCCATCCGTCCCATTTCCCTGTCCGCATGTATCGGTCGGACTCCACCACCCGCCGAGCGATGGAAAAGAGAAGGGCCCAGGCCATCTCAGCGGTGGCATCGGTGAGTACCCCCGGTGTGTTGGAAACAGGAATCCTGCGCCGCGTTGCTTCGGCTACATCGATATTGTCGAATCCCACTGCGTAGTTTGCGATGCCTTTGATCTTTCTTGCGGCACCGAACACGGCGGCATCGATTCTGTCGGTCAGCAGGCAGAGCACACCATCGGCATCCCGGACACCGTTAAGCAGCTCTTCGCGTGTGACTGGGCGGTCTTCGGGATTCACCACCACGGTGCAGAATTTTTCAAGGAGGTCGATCCCATCCATGGGAATCATCCGTGTCACATAGATCTCTGGTTTTTCCATATCTGTCCTTTCACTGCGGTGAGTTCGATCGTATCTGCACCAAAATGCCTGTTTCACCTGTCAATAGTCGCTGTTGCCGCTCCATACCGCAGCATCGATTCATTGTATCGTGGGATGACTGGTAATGCCACGAAAAACGAATGAGAGAACCGTCTGGACTCGAAGCCGCAGGCAGAAGAGACCTGGCGGATGGTTGCAGGCCATACACGCAGAGTCTAATAGGGATAGATCCCGCTCAGCGGTCCGATGATGGCAATGACTGCGGCGATGAGGAGGGTCATGATGAAGGACATGATGATGCCCGCCTTGGCAAAGTCGCCCAGGGTGAAATACCCCGAGGTATAAGGGATGATGTTGGTAGGGGTCTGGGTGATGAGGATAATACCCAGCGACGAGGTGAATGCCGCAGGCGCCACGAGAATCCACGGGTGGATGTTGAAGCTCATGGCCAGAGAGATGAGGATGGGGATGATGATGATGCCTGTCACGGTATTGCTCGCCAGGAAGAGCTTCATGAAGATCACCACCAGGACAACGGTCAGAATCAACACGATCGGGCTGAAAGAATGGATGCCCCCCAGGAGTGCAACTGCGATCCACCTGGCTGCTCCGGTATAGTACGTCATCATTCCCAGGCCGAGCGATGCCATGATGAGGATGATGCTGTCCCAGGAGATAGCCTTTGCAGCCTTTTCCTGGTCAAGCACCCTGAAGGGGGGAAGGAAGAGGAGGATTCCGCCGAGGATGGAAACGAAGCTGATGGGCAAATCGATGCGGTTGTGTGTGACCTGGGCAATGATAGGGTTGAAGACCCATAGCGAGATGACCACGGCAAAAATAATCAGCGTCCCGATCTCCTGCAGAGACAGAGGACCCAGGTCCTTGAGCTGGTTTTGAATATCCGTTCTGCTGAGCTTAAGCGTTTTGATTTCCAGCGGGAAGAGCATGAGCAGCACCATCCATCCGAAGGGGATCAGGATGAGCGATGCAGGCACCCCGATGATCATCCAGTCGAGAAAGGTAATTTTCATGCCCACCAGTGTGCGCATGAGATTGATGGCCACGGGGTTCGGGCCGCAGCCGGCAGGAGTGGCGATTCCACCGAAGATGGGGCCCCAGCATGACGCGATCATGAGAGCCCTCCCAAAGTTGCTCTTCAGCGGTGCACATTCGGTATGCTTGAGGATACCCACGCCGATGGGCAGGAGGATAGCGGCCACACCCACGTCGGAGATCCACATGGACAGCAGCGCACCCATGACGAGAAAGCCGAGGATTACCCGCCTGGTGCTCACGCCGAGAATCTGCAGCATCCGCAGGGTCATGCGAGTGCCCAACGGGGTGAAGGTGAATGCACCCGAGAGGAGAAATACCCCGACAAAGAAAAGGATGAGATCGTTGCCGAAGCTGATACGAACGATTTCCCGGTATCCCTGGGCGAGACCTGATATCTCACGAACTGCCCCATTACTCACGACCTGGATGCCGTCGGTAATGCCGAGCAGAGGCATCACGAGCATGATCGCCAGGGCGGTGACATGAAAGGGAAGGGCTTCGGTGACCCAGTAGAAGATCGCAAGAACCAGCAGGCCCAGGCAGAGCTTTCCGTTTGCCGTCAGCAAAACGGTTTCTGTTCCCACGAACAGGGGAGGGGGTTCAGGCAGAAATGCTATTATCAGAAACAGGACAAGGCCCGAGGCAAGGAAGAAGACCTGCCTTTGCTGGGTCATGTGCCTATTCACCCGGGTGCCCCTTTTCTTTTCGGGGGTTCTCCGGGCCTGACTGCCCCAGGGTCTGCAGGACGCAGGATACGGTGGAGAGATAGAACTCCCTGAAAGGCTCCCCCTTCAAGATGGTGCTCTGCAGTTTTCTGAACTGGAGCATACCGTGGAGGTTCGACCAGTAGAAGATGGATTTCCTGCGTAGGGTTCTCTCATCCAGCGAACCGTTATCAACGAGGTCTTTGATCACTTCTTCCACAAGGCTGAGGATCCGGTCCCCGTGTTCATCGATTCTCTCCTTGAGGTGTACCGGAAACACAACCTTGGGAGAGGCAAGGAAGTAATTGATGATTTCATAGTACGTGCGGTGTTTCTCACTGAAGTCGAGGTATTCCAGGGCCATCTCCATGAGCTTCTCCCTGGGCGGGAGCTCCTTTTCGTGCACCGCTTTGATCTTCTCAAAAAGGATATCGAGGCCCTCTTCCTGGAGTGCTGCATAGAGATCTTCCTTGTTCTTGAAATACAGGTACAGGGTCCCGACGCTCAGTTCCGCGTTGCGTGCAATCTGATTCATGGTGGTTGCATCGATGCCCTTTTTGAAGAGCAGGTCTCGTGCTGTATCGAGGATGCTCTTTCTCCTGCGCTGTTTTTCCCGATGCCTTCTCTCTTTCGATCCCATGTGTTCACGATCTCCCGTGCTGATTCCAATGTCTTTGTGGACGTGTGTCGTGTGCGCATGGCGGGCTGCTCCATCCCTTTGGCGCCTGTCAGCATGCATCACTCGATCCCCAGTTCCCGCAGCTTTTCCCGGGTGGGGATCCCGTCTTCATCCCAGCCACGAAGGCCGTAGTAGGTGGAGAGCATCTTTTCAAGTTCGCTCCTGGGACAGCATCGTCCCTGTGAGGGTCCATCAGGAATGGGCTCGTTCATCACCCTCCAGGGAAGCATGGCACTGCTCTGCTGTACTCCACGCTGCACATTGATCACCCTCTCGAGGGTATAGATCCTGTCTGCAATCTTTTCAAGCTCATCCACGGTGATGTCCCATCCGGTAATGTGCTGCAGCAAGGGCAGGTAGGCATCGTTGAGTCGGGTCCCCAGGATCCGCTCCTGGACAAAGCGGCAGATTACCAGGGAGTCTCCGATGACGGTGTTGTTCTGGCTGTGGAAACAATACTCCGGCTGTTCGTCGAAACCAGATTCTGCATTGTCCGTTACATAGTTGGGCCGTGCATCGTGGTGGCTTCCTCCCCGGGTGGATGTAGCATAGGCCAGCCCCATATTTCTGAGCCCCCGGGCGGAGTGTCCGGCCATCTCGAGCCCTTGCTGGCAGTAGAGCAGTTTCTCAGACCCCTTACCGAAACGCTCTGCGAGGGCCCGAGATCCCCGGGCAAGGAGGTCGCCAATCCCTGTTTTCATGGCAGTATCACGGACCAGTTCTGAAAGATGAGGCCAGTGGCCGAACCTCACTGACCGACCCAGGTCCTTCGTATTCACGATCCCTTTCTCCACGCATTCAGCAACGAAGGCGAGGGTAACCCCGAAGCTGATGGTGTCGATTCCCATCTCGTCGCACTGGGCATTGCCGTTGATAATGGAGATCAGATCACCATTGTCGATCATTGAGCCGAGGGCATAGAGGGTCTCGTACTCGGGCATTTTAACAGCCCTGTGGGCAAACTTTTCCCCGGGGACCTTGACGATCTTTCCGCACGCAACCGGGCAGCCGTGACAGGCGGTGTTCCTGTGCTTGTAGCTTCGGGCGATCATCTCACCGCTGATGGCGCCGGCCTGGTCGAACACCTCCCGGGTGTTGTTGTGCGTGCCCAGCCTGCCTGAAGCGTTGATGATGCCTACGAGGATCGGCGTCCCGATGTCGGTGAGACCCCGTGCCTGTTGTATCAGATCCGGCTGGAGACCTTTCAGGTATCCCTTGAGCCTTTCAGGATCTTCGATGGCCACGCTCCGGGCACCGCGCACCGTGATCGCCTTGAGGTTTTTCGATCCCAGCACGGCACCGATGCCGCCTCTCCCTGCTGCGCTGATGCGGGTTCCGCTGCAGATCACGCTTGCATAGGCGACACCGTTCTCACCAGCGGGGCCGATCACGGCACTCTCCAGGCCCGGCCCTTGTTTTTCGACGAGCAGGGCATGGGTTTCACTGGTGGTCTTCCCCCAGAGATCGACGGCATTCTTGATCTCGACAGCGTCATCAGTGATGGAGACAACGACAGGGAACGGAGACGTTCCGGAGATGACGATCACATCGTACCCGGTTCGTTTCAACATCCAGCCGAAGGATCCGCCGAAGTTTGAGTCGATGAAGAGCCCGGTCAGGGGAGAGATGGATGCCGCATGCGCTCTGCCTGAGCCCCACACCGGGGTGGCATTGATGGGGCCGGTGGCAAGGACCACGACATTTTCCGGTGAAAGAGGCTCGGCGTGCGGTGGCACCAGGTCGTAGATGAACTTGGCTGCAAAACCGTTCCCGCCGAGATAGCGCCGGGCAAAGGACTCTTCGAGGCTCTCGACGCGTAGGGATCCTTCCGTCAGGTCGATGGTGAGAATCTTTCCCATGTACCCGTTCATGCTGACCCTTTTCTGTTCCCGGATGGTGCCGGGTTCACACACCGTAGATGTGTTCCCCTTCTTGTTCGAAGCACTCCTTGATCACGATGGATGCAAGGTGAGCCGTTCATTCCATTCACTTATTCCTCGACCTGAAGAGCTATCTTTTCCACCTTTGCAACGTCTCGTACATAGTACCGTGCCCCCAGAAAGAACAACACGGAGGCCAGCAGGGTGAAGGCCGGGAGGATCATGAGCGCCGTGTGGATATCGTAGGCATCGGAGAGCGCCCCGACCACGACAGGGCCGATGGAACTCCCCAGGATATGCTGAACGATCACGCAGAGGCTGTATGAGATGGCCCGCAGTCCCGGGTGCACCACATCCTGGGTCACGGCTGCAGCAGCAGGCACGAAGGCAACGATGGCGATGCCGCCTGCAAGCAGCATGATATACTGCGGAGTGCCGGTAAGGAAGGTGAATGCCACGAAAAAGATCACCGTGGTCACCAGAGAGGAAAGGCCGGAGAACACCAACCGGGCATTGGCCCTCCTGGAGAGCCACTTGTCGGCCAGGTATCCTCCCAGCGGAGCACCGACGATCGCGAGCATCATGATGGTGCCGCTCTTGATCCCTGCCTGACTCATGGAGATGTCGTAGAAGCGATGAAAGTAGGTGGGGAGCCAGCTCATCAGGGAGGTGGTAACAAAGGTGTTGCCTGCAAATGCCAGGTAGGTGATGAGAAGGGAAGGGGTGCCCGTGAATTCTCTGAGAATGTCCTTGAACCCCATCTTCCTGCTCATGCCCGTGATCTTTTCTGTTCCCACCGTCTTGACAAGATCCACGGTCTGATAGTCCTTGACCCTCAAAAATATCAGTCCGAGAAGGATACCGGGTATGGCGACGAGCCAGAAGGCGTAGCGCCATCCAAAATGTTCTGCAACGATGGCGCCGATGGCAATTCCCAGTGCACTCCCCAGGGGGATGGATGCGTTCCAGAGCCCCATGACAGCAGCGCGTTTTTTCTCGGGGAAGAGGGCTGCGATCATAGCGGTGCCGCCAGGAGCGAACCCTGCCTCGCCGATGCCGATTGCGGTACGTGCAGCAAAGAGCTGGGTGAAGTTCCGGGTGAACCCGCAGACTGCTGTGGAAAGGCTCCACACAATCGCCATGAGGGCGATGCTCTTGCGTCTGCTCCACCGGTCTATGAGAACGGAGAAGGGGAGTGAAAACACCAGGATCGCCCAGTATGCGGCAGAAACGAGCAGCCCGCACTGGGTGTCCGAGATGCCCCATTCCTCTCCGAGAAAGGGAAAGACTGAAACCACGACGAGACGGTCCATGTAGTTGAACATGTAGAGAAGAAAGAGCAGGAAAAATACATAGTACGAGTACTTCTTCGTGACCAGGTACCCTTGAGAATCATTCTGCATACCATGCGCTCCTTTCACACTCAGGGGACATATCAGCTCGCAACGATCAGCTCACCCTTGGCTATTCACCGACCCCTCATATCGGACGGGGTCACGGCGAGAATCGTGCATACAAGAGTCTTCACGCCTTGTAACTGCCCAGGTTTGCCAGGGCGATACTGCCGGGACTGATGGTATCCGGGTCGGTCAGCACGTTGATGCAGGCCGTCTTTCCTGATGAGAATGCTTCTTCAAGGGCGGGCCGGATATCGCCGGGCGTTCTCACCTCGAGGCCGACGCCGCCTAAGGCAGCGACAAGCTTGTGGTAGGGGACATACCCGATCTCGGTGCCGGTTTTGATTGAGTGCCCGATCTTGAGCTGCTGGCTGTGACGGATCATGCCCCAGCCGAGATCGTTCGAGATAACCACCACGATGGGGATGTCTTTTCTCAGAGCTGTCTCAAACTCCATGAAATTGAACCCGATGGATCCGTCTCCGGAGAAGAGGCAGACCCGTTTTCCGGGATGGATGAGTTTGGCCGCATTGGCATAGGGGAGCCCCACGCCGAGGCAGCCGTAGAGGTTAGAGTCGAGGTAGTGGCCGGGCCTGCGTATCGTCCTGGTCATACCCATCCAGACCTGGGCATCTCCGCCATCGGCAACGACGATGTCATCATCCCTGTTTAAGAAGCTGTTGATCTCGTGGGCGACGCGTATGGCATGGATGGGGATTGCCTCGCTTCTCCACAGGGGAGATGTCTGCTCCTTGGCCTCCCTGTCCGCTTTCCGAAGCGCCGCGACCCAGTTTGAAAAGGCAGCCCTCATGTTCTCAGCGCTTCCCTGAGCCTCGATCAAGCGGTTGCACTCCTTGAGCAGTGCTTTGATGTCGCTCATGATCGCGAGGTCTATACAGCGGTTGCGGCCGATCTCCTCGGGCTCGATATCCACCTGAACGAGCTTTGCTTCAGGGCTGAACACGTCGCCGAAAATGTAGAAGAGATTCATCCGTGAGCCCAGGAAGATCACGAGGTCGGCCCCGGTATTGGCAAGCAGCGCAGCCCCAGGCCTGATGGCCAGCGATGACTCGAAGCACAGCGGGTGTGTGTCGGGGATGGTTCCGCGTCCCAGAGAAGAGGTCAGGGCGGGAATGCCGGTATTCTCGACGAAGCGCACCAGTTCTTCTCCTGCGTCGGAATACCATGCACCACTGCCGCCAATCACCAGCGGTTTTTGTGCCTGCTGGATCATCTCGAGAATCCTGCGTGCGCCGTCGAGATCCACCGGGCATGAGCCGCAGCACGAGGTGGAGAGTTTTCTGACCTTGACGGGATTCGCTGGGGCATTGAGGACATCGACGGGGAGTTCGAGGTAGACCGGCCCTGGTCGGCCGCTGATGGCATGACGGTAGGCGAGGTCGAAAAATTCAGGGATCCGTTCCGGATTGTGGCACACGAAGGCCTTTTTCACCATGGGCTCGATTACCGGGGCCTGGCGCATGTCCTGGAGATCAAGTTTCTCCACGGACTCCAAGCCCACACTGCCGGAGATGAGAACGAGTGGTGAGTGTGCGAGTCGGGCATTGGCGATTCCCGAGAGTGCATTGGTGAATCCTGGACCTGCCGTCACCATGGCAATGCCCGGGGTTCGTTTCATTCTCCCGTAGGCCTCTGCCATGAATACCGCTGACTGCTCATGACGGGTATCGAACAGCTGAACCGGCGAGGTTTCAAGGTGCTGGTAGATCGGGGTTATGTGTCCACCGCTGATGGTGAACACGTACTCGACTCCCCGATCAATAAGGGCCTCGGCCGCAAGTTTCCCTCCCGTTGCCTGATCCATGCGCACACCTCCTTTGTATTACAGTTCCATCAACTGGCCGCCGGTAATGTTGATCGCCTGCCCGGTCATATAGGAAGACTCGTTCGATGCCAGGAAGGCAACCAGGGATGCAACTTCACCGGGGTTACCAATGCGGTCCAGGGGGATAGTCGTACACATCACCTGTTCCCGCTCCTCAACAGTGGAGCCGTAAAACTGTGCCTCCAGACCGAACCGCCATTGCTCCAGATCTGTCCTGATCTGACCGGGACAGATGGCATTAACCCGGATCCTGTTTCCTGCCAGTTCCTTTGCCATGACCTTGGTGAGCATGATGACCCCCGCCTTTGCCACGGCATAGGCCCCGTTGAACAGGGGAGGCACCTTGCCTGCGCGGGATGCCGTGTTGATGATGGACCCACCACCGGACATCATGAAAGGGAGAATTGCCCGGGTGACCCTGAACACCCCGTGCAGGTTGACATCAATGGTTCTCATCCAGGCAGCTTCATCATAGGTGTGTACGGCATTGGGCACGCCGAAGGATGCCCCTGCATTGTTGCACAGGATGTCAACATGATCGAATGCCGTGCGAACATCCTGTAACATGTCGCTGACAGATGAGGGACAGGTAACATCCAGATTGACTGCAAAGGATTTCACGTGGAATTTCTCAGAGAGTTCCTCCGCGATGGAGCACATCTCATCCCAGGTCCCCGTACTCACCTGGCTGTTTTCACAGCCGATGGTGCCCAGATCGGCTATGACGACATTCGTTCCACAGGAAGCCAGTTTCTCCGCGATGGCATAGCCGATTCCTGATCTCTTCCCCGCCCCGGTGATGAGCGCAGTCTTATCCTTCAGATCTGGATACATGAACCCCTCCTTTTGTGATGCAGTGCATGCAATGCCATCTGCCCGCTTTCACGAAAAAGCTCTTGCCTCTCACTGTCTTGTGCATGCCACAGTGCACAAGGCGAGGCGCTCATTGAACCACATTCAATGAATGAAAGGTATTCATTAATCTCCCGGGTGTCAATATGAATTTTCCTGAGGAAATGCAGTCCAGGGGAATAAGATGGACCAACATTTTTTGCTTCCTGGGGCCGGCCAGATCAAAAAAACACTGCCCGGGCCCGCAGGTGTACAGGGGACTTGGTCTTCTTGAAGCAGTTGATGTGTGTTTTTGTCAGGGATCGGGCCGGAGGCGGCGGAGATCCTTCGGACACAGGGTTCTCAACAGCATCCGGCCCAGATTAGGTAATCCTGGCGGCTCTTACTGACCGCCCTTGAGGGCAACGAACCCCTGGGCTGCCTGTCCGGTGTCTGCGGGAGTTCCTGCAATCTGAGAAAGGTAGGCAGAGCCAAGCTGCTTGATGTGGTCGCTCACATTGTCAAAATAATTGTAGTGGGTCTGTTCCTCATCGATGATGGCCTCGAACAACTTCATGCTGGTGCTGTCGCCGTTGTCCCGGCACACGAGGAGAAACTGGTTGTACACGTCAATCGTGTCGTCTTCGAGTTTCGCGTCGAACGGAAAGACCCCCTCGATCTTCTGCCCCTTGGCAACTTTTCCTGCCAGTTCAGTGGTGGGTTCACCACCCAGTTCCTTGATCCGTTCAGCGAACATTTCAGCATGGCGCATCTCATCGATGGCGATGAGCTTGACCTTTGCAGCCAGGTCTCCGTAATCCATGTCGTCGAGGTTATAGTGCTGGTTCATGTACTGGTGGATCGCCTGCAGTTCCATGGAACGTGCTTTGTTGAGAACATCGATAACGTTCTTTCGCCTTTTCTCCCGAGCTGACTCTGTCATATACCCTCCCTCTAGTGGTAGTGGCCTGAAATCCGGCAAGAAGGTTCTTGGGACCAACCTCCTCCTCTGTGGAATCCAGTCACCATATAATATGGTTCTCGGCTCCCTTCAAGTCAAGTCCGTCAGCGTGCTCATCCTCGATTCTTTTTCTTGAAACGGCCGTTTTTCGTGGCAGGTCTCTTCCTGTGAAAAAAACGGTAGATCGCATTCCAGAACAGCCGCACCAGGACGTGCGCACTGAGTGCTGCCACAGAGGAAAAGATCAGCGAGCCGATCCACAGGTAGAGAGTCTGCTGGAGAAACCGGGCGGGTTTTGCCTCAACGGTGTACAGGTCAATAATATCCCTCAGGAAGGGAACCGTATGGACGAGAGTGTTGCCGAAATTCATTGCTGCGCCGTAAATCGGTATGGCGGTCACGGGATTCGTGATCCAGCACGCAGCCAGCGCAATGGGCAGGTTGACCTTCCAGTAGATAGCCCCGAAGGTGACCAGGAGCATCTGAAACGGGATAGTGGGGGTCAGCGCGACGAAGAGCCCGAGGGCAAGGCCGCCCGAGATTGATCTCTTGTCGATCTTCCACAGTGCGCTGGCAAAGATCTTCTCTCCCAGGATGCGGTAGGCATGGGTGTCCCTGAGGCGTTCCCTCAGTTCGTGCTCTTTCTCCCGCCATTTCTTAAGCCACATACTGGTGCTCCCTTCGAGATGTCCGTAGCTGTGCGATCATGCGACCAGGATCACGATGATGCCTGTGCCGTCGGCTCTTCAAAGAAGGTTCGGTTCTTGGCGATTCCCCTCAGGAGCCTGCCGAGGACATCGTCCCCGGTTATGATCCGCTTCTCGTCGTTCCACACCAGGATCACGTCTTCATCAAGTACGTCATCCTCGCCATGGACCGGGTACACCTTCAGCCGGGGGAGGATTTCGCCCAGCCGCGTCCCCGGGTCCCTCACGACGATGGGCTTATGGCAGTGCCGGTACGGGTTGAATTTTGGGCCGTTGAACAGGGCGTCGCGGATGAACTCGTCGGAGTCCAGCACGATCCCCGGCTCCCCACGGTCATCGACGAGTACGATCCACTTCTTGCCGGAACGATGGATGCGGGAGAGAACCTCATCGGAACAATCCTGCGTGATGGGGGGGAAGACAGGCCTGTTGTCACGGAAATCGAGGCTCATGATACTCTCCGGATCGAGAAGCTCTCCTTCCTCCGTTACAGGAACGTCGTCCATGGCCAGAAAGTTCAGGGCACCCCTGCCTTCGACAAGATCTATGTCGGTTTCGGGAGACTCCATATGGAGCTTGATGAGCCGTTTCAGATCCTTTTCCTTGAAAAACGAAATCGCTTCAGGGCCGAGCCACCTGTCGAGGACAAGGGCCGTGGGTTTTGCGATGGGAAACAGGAGGAGCTGGTAGAGGCGCAGCATCGGGGTAAGCAGCGACGCAATGCGCAGCGCATGGCGTGAGAAGTATGCCTGGGGCAGAATCTCACCCACGATGGTGATAAGGACGGTGGAGAACACGAATGCCGTAACCCCGGCGAGGACCGATCCTGAAAGGAGTGCCAGGAGGACGTTCACCGATACGTTTCCCCACAGGATCGTGACCAGGAGAAAGTTTGCGTCCTCTCGCAGCGCCAGGACCCGTGCTGCCCGTGTGTTGTTCTTCGCAGCCTCGATCTCGAGTTCGAGCTTGCTCACGGTGAAAAAGGCCAGGTTCAGGCCCGAGAGCATCGCTGATTGAGAAATACACAGGATGATCCCTGTCCAGATGAGCATGGTCACGATTCACGCCTCCGGAAACGTTCGTGGGCATCATAGATGAAGTCGTATCGCTCAGCAAGCACGAGTATCTCAAAGGTTGTACCTCGGTGCTTCGAGAACGGGTACCCGGGACAGCGGCGGCACAGGAAAGCCCGTTGATCATCCGGCCCTGGGTTCGTTGACGCTGTCTTCGTGCTCATGGTATGGTTTTGTCTTCACGTGATCCGACGCCGAGGAGGTTTCGTGGACAGAACAAAAACCTTTCCCAGGAAACGAACCTTTTACGATGAGTATCCTGATTACACCCGCGAGCAACTGGAACTCCCCGAGCGCACGCGCAGCCGTTTGCGTGACCGCCTCACCGTGCTCTATGGCGAGCGTTCTGCAGAGACGTGGCTGCCAGAGTTCGAACGGATACTCACGGTCCATCACGCCCACAAACCCCCTGAGATGGTCGAGAAGGAACAGGACTATGACCCGAGGGAGCGGTTCTGTGAAGAGCACATGATCCTCATCACCTACGGGGACAACGTGACAGGCGCCGGAGAGACCCCGTTGTCATCCCTGCACCAGTTCGTGAACACCTACACCCGGTCCATGATCAACACCCTGCACATCCTGCCGTTCTTTCCCTTCTCGTCGGACAGGGGGTTTGCGGTGATCGATTTCCGGCGCGTGGATGCGAAGCTCGGCTCCTGGGACGACATCCGCGAGAAGAAGCAACGGTACGACCTGATGTTCGATGCGGTCATGAACCACTGTTCGTCGCGCAGCGAGATGTTCCAAGAGTTCCTCAACGGCAATCCCCGCTACAGGGATTTTTTCATCGCCTTCGATTCCCCCGACGAACTCACCGAGGACCAGCGCCACAAGATCTTCCGGCCACGGACCTCGGACATCCTGACCCGCTTCGAGACGATTCATGGGCCGAAGCATGTCTGGACCACGTTTTCCGAAGACCAGATCGATCTGAATTTCCGGAACCCAGCGGTTCTGCTCCAGGTTCTCGAGAGCATCCTGTTCTATGTCCGGCGCGGAGCCGACATTCTGCGCCTCGATGCCGTCACGTACCTCTGGGCGGAGCCCGGCACTGAATCCATTCATCTCAGGCAGACCCACGAGATCGTGAAGCTCATTCGGGATGTGGTGGATACGGTTGCCTCCGGAGTCGCCCTGGTGACGGAAACCAATGTCCCCCACCAGGACAATGTCTCGTATTTCGGCGACGGCTCTGACGAGGCCCACATGGTCTACAACTTTGCCCTGCCGCCACTGGTGCTCCATGCCTTTTACCGGGAAGACACCAGCATCCTTTCCAGGTGGGCAGAGGTTCTGACGACACCCTCTGATCAGACAGTGTTTCTCAACATCCTCGACACCCATGACGGTATCGGTCTCATGGGGGCCAGGGGCCTCCTTCCGGAAGAAGATCTCCAGTACATCATCGAGACTGCGCGCAACAGGGGGGCCCTGATCTCCCTCAAGACGACCCCCGAGGGGACAGAGGAACCCTATGAGATAAATTCCACCTGGTGGAGCGCAATCAATCCGGAGGCAGGCGAAGAACCTCTGGATCTCCAGGTGCGGCGGTACCTGGCATCCCGCAGCATTGCCCTGGTTCTTCGGGGTGTCCCGGGCATCTACATCCATGGGGCCCTCGGTTCTTCCAATGACTATGCCGCCTTTGAGGCATCGGGTGTCAAACGGGATGTGAACAGAGGGGTGATCGATGCAGAAGACGTGGAGGAAGAACTGCTGGACCCGGAATCCAAGCTCTCCCTCCTGTTCAGGTACGGCATTGACCAGGTCCGTGTCCGCCGCAACGAGCGGGCCTTCCACCCCCAGGGGAGCCAGCGGATTCTGATGCTCTCTCCCGGGGTGTTTGCCGTGCTCAGGGGTTCACCCGAAGGGGATGAGCACATCCTCGCTGTAACCGGTGTCACGGGAGAAGCCCTCGAGATCCAGGTCTCCCTGAAGCATCTGGGTGTGGATCGGGCCCGGTGGACGGATCTGCTCAGTGACAGGGAATGCAATGCCGAAGAGGGGATTCTCTCGCTGACGATCAGGCCCTACGGGGTTGTCTGGCTCAAGCCGTCTCTTCACTGATCACGGCACAAGAAGCCCCGATCTGCCCTCAACCCAGGGGCTTACGCATCAGCACGATGTCCTTCTTCGGGATTTCGCACAGCCAGCCGAAGTCTGACGCGATGCGGTAAAACGTTTCCTCACGGTAAAACACCACGTGGGTGGGCTCGCGCCGGTAGTGCCAGTTGGGAAAGGATGCATCGTCCGTCTGGAAACAGGTCATGATGCCGAGCCACCCGCCGGGTTTCAACAGGCGTTGAAGGGTGATGAACTCTCGTGCCGGGTTATGGAAGTGTTCGACCACCTCGGTGCAGGTGATGAAATCGTAGGATCGTTCAAGCGTGCAACCGTCCGGATGAAAAAACGGGTCGTAGAGGTGCACACGATGGCCGGCCTCGACCAGCATGCAGGCCAGGGCAGGGCCGGGGCCACAGCCATAGTCAAGTCCCTCCTGGCCGGGATCAAGCCGCTCCAGGAGTGGTTCTGCAAGCCTGCTGAGGAAGCTCCGGTAGCCCGGGTCGTCCGGATTGTTTTCGTGGAGGAGGTACCTTTCCCGTTCACTCGTTCCATCGGGGAGCTGTGAGGGGTCGAGAAACGTTGCCTGGCAGCGCCGGCAGCGCCAGTAATCCTTTCCTTCGACAGAGATGAAGGGCACGGCGTTCCCCGTGGTGCAGACCCGGCACCGGTTCATTTCGTGCAGCTCATGGTTCTTGTCTCTCTGCAGGAAACACCGAGAGTCTTCCTTTTACCCGTGCGTCCCGGTGACTGAACAGGGCGGGTTCTGTTACGGAGTCTGCGGCAGGTCGTTGTGTTCATGGCTCGCACAGTAGTGTTCCCTGAACCTTGCGGTGATTTCCCGGAGATCCGGACTCAGTCGCTGTTTCACCTGGGTGATGATTTCCGCCGGAACCTCTCCGTAGAAGGCCTCGGCAATGCCGCCCGTGATGCATGCAAGGGTGTCGCTGTCCCCGCCCAGGGAGACGGCGTTACGAAGCGCGTCTTCGAAGGAGGTCGAGCCCAGGAAGGCGATGATGGCCTCGGGAACGGTGCCCTGGCACGACACGTCAAAAGAATAGGTCGGGCGGATGTCATCGACAGTCCTGGTGAGGTCGTAGCCAAATCGACCCGATATCTCGTCCCTTATGCGGTCCCTGTCCCGGAATGTTCTTGCCAGTAGGATTGCCAGTGCCGTGGCCTGGGCCCCCTTGATCCCTTCCGGATGGTTGTGCGTAATCTCGGCACTTCGGGCTGCTTCGCGCAGGACCTCCTCTTCGCGGTCGAATGCAAACCCCACGGGACTGACACGCATGGCAGATCCGTTTCCCCAGCTGTTGTATGGGTGCGGGGCATCCGAGTGGAGCCAGTGGAAGAAGGAACCGCCGTAGCCTGCATAGGGATGCCGACGGCCGATCTCTCGGATGGAGTTTTCATACGGTCGACCAGTCAGGATAGCCTCTGCCACGGCAACGGTGAGAACCGTGTCGTCGGTGAAGACGCTTTCGGAATGGAAGAGGGGAAAGTCCTTGGTCTTGATCGGCCGGGATTCGTAGACCGACCCGACGATGTCCCCTGCAATGGCCCCGATCATTCGGGGCCTCCCGGGGTGAAGAATGGATGTCGATAAAGGATCACGTTGTGGTTCATGCACATGCCGATCTCCCTCATGCAGGCCAGAAGAAGAGAATCAGGGGGATGCCCATGACGACGATCAACAGCTCCAAGGGCAGGCCCATGCGCCAGTAGTCACCGAACTTGTATCCCCCTGGTCCCATCACCAGGGTGTTCGACTGGTGGCCGATGGGGGTGAGAAAGGCGCAGGATCCGCCTACAGCGATTGCCATGAGGAATGGATCGATGCTCGCGTTCATTCCCTGCGCGATGCTGATGCCAATAGGTGCCATGAGCACCACGGTGGCGGCATTGTTAATCACGTCCGACAGGAACATCGTCACAACCAGGACAATGCCGATGGTTACCCAGACAGGCAGTCCGTCTCCATTGCTCAAAACAAAGGATGCGATGAGGCCCGCTCCACCCGAGGTTTCAAGGGCGCCGCCAACGGGAATCATGGCACCGAGCAGTACGATGACGGGCCAGTCGATACTGGTGTACATGTCCCTCAGGGGCAGGATGTTCGACAGGACCAGGATCACGGCTGCAATGGGAAAGGCGATGTGCACCGGCAACACTCCGAGAACCACCGAGAGGATGGCAACACCGAAGATGCCGAGCGCGGTCAGGGTTTTTCGCGGCAGGCCAATCTTCAGGTCCCGTTCCGCCAGGGGAAGGCACCGCATGGTCGTGATGGCGTCATGGATATTGTGAGCCCTTCCCTGGAGCAGCAGGACATCGCCTGCCCGGAAGCGGATCTTGTCGATGCGCATGCGCACCTGTTTTTCCCGCTGTGCAACCGCCAGCAGGTTGATCCCATAGCGGGAGCGCATGTTCAGGCTTGCCGCTGTCTCCCCGATCAGAGGAGAATCCGCCATCACGACCGCTTCAGCGATGAGAATGTCCTTCGAACCGACGGCGTCTTTGCGGAATTTCTTGCCCCCCACGAGTTTTACCCCTGCCTTTGCCACGAAGGATTCAAGCTCCTTGGTGTCTGCCTCGATGATCATGATGTCGTTGGTCTTCAGGGTTTCGGACGGGTCAGGGGCGTGAATGCGGAGTTTCCTGCGCACCAGGCCCAGGGGTCTGATCTCCTCTTCGGTCAGGGAGTTGATTTCACCAATGGGCATGCCTTTGATCTTCGAATCGCTCAGGACACGGACTTCGGTGATATAGTCGTCTATGTGAAAGAGGTTGTCCGCGGTAGTCTGCCCTGTCCGCATCGGAACGAGGCGCCAGCCGATCACGGCAACGAAGAGGATGCCCGCAACGGCGATACCTGAACCCACGGGGGTGAACGCGAAGAGACCGAAAGGGGTCCCCAGTTCGTCCCCCCGGAAGGTTGCGATGATGATGTTGGGGGGCGTTCCGATCATGGTCGTCATCCCTCCGAGGAGAGAGGCGAAGGCTATGGGCATGAGAATGTGGGAGGGGGGATGGCCGCTCTTCCTGGCCAGGTGTATGGCAACGGGCATCATGATGGCAAGCGCCCCCACATTGTTCATGAACGCGGAGGCGATGCCCACGAGAAAGGTCAGGATGAAGATCTGAACCAGAAAATCTTCATTGACCCTGGACACCCACTGCGCAATCATGTCGATGAGCCCGGAATTCTGCAGGGCGCGGCTGATGATGAGCACTGCAGCCACGGTGATGACCGCAGGATGGCCAAACCCGGAAAACGCTTCTCCGGGAGGGATGATGCCGAGGATGACCAGGAGGAACAGGCAGATCAGTGCTACGAAATCATGCCGGATGATTCCCCAGGAAAAGAACACGAGGGCGAGTCCCAGGGTTGCGAACACAATCACATGATCCATACGGCTCCCTCCTCTATGATGAGAACAGCAGCACAGGTCGTCATAGTACTACGGAGGGAGTGATACTTCAATCATCAATGAGAACGAACTCCAGCATGAGGCAAAACCACATGAATCAGGATCGTTGTCCCTCTATGAAGCCGGTTCATCAGAAGGACAAAACACAGGGTGTTTCGGGATACGGCAGGACGCAGCGCTGCGTTTTTTGAAACATGGCGCGTTCTCGTGCGGGAAAATTTCTTTCGCCGGTGAGCCAAATCGTATATAGCAGAGCAGTGGGGAGGAGCCGTGTCGGGCATACAGGAAATCACACTGATTGCAGTTCTCATCCTGGCCATTCTCTATCTGCCCCGGCTGGTGTCTGGAAAGAGGCCTGTTACTTCAGACGGATCGAACTCACGATTCTCCCTGCGAAGACTTTCGGGCAGCGTTCGCCTGGCCCTGGTGGTTTCCTGTCTCTGGATCTTCATCGCCGCCGTCCTCATCAAGCCCTGGAACGAACAGATCATGATGTTCCTCTACCTCGGGATCGCACCGGTGATCATTGCATGGAGCGTCTGGTGGGTGATCCTGGGGTTCAGGCGGAAATGAGGCCAAGAGAAATCGAAACGCTTTGACACAGGTTCCCGGAATCCCTATAGATAGATAAAAAATGGAGAGATACGTGCAAAACATCGCTGCCGGACGTAGAGCAACCCCGGCCGTCACACGAACCCGTCCTGCAAGGAGGAGAACATGTTGAAACGGATCGTGCTTTTTCTCATCACCAACCTGGCGATCATCCTGGTGCTCAGCATCGTGCTGAGGATGCTCGGAATCGGGAGCATCCTCGACGAGCAGGGAATCGGGATCGACATACGCAGCCTCATCATCTTCGCAGCAGTTCTCGGCTTTGGAGGATCACTGATCTCGCTTGCCATCTCCAAGTGGACCGCAAAGCGATTGACCGGGGCCCGGGTCATCACGTCCCCGAGCAACGACACGGAGGCCTGGCTCCTCCAGACCGTGCGCACGCAGGCTGAAAAAGCGGGTATCGGGATGCCCGAGGTTGCAATCTACAACGCCCCCGATGTCAACGCCTTTGCCACGGGCATGCGTCGTAACAATGCCCTGGTGGCCGTGAGCGTCGGTCTTCTCAGGTCCATGAACCGTGATGAGGCAGAGGCCGTGCTGGCTCACGAGGTGAGCCATGTGGCCAATGGCGACATGGTCACCCTGGCCCTGATCCAGGGTGTGGTGAACACCTTCGTGATCGTTCTGTCCCGCGTGGTGGGTCACCTGGTCGACCGTGTCGTGTTCAAGACCGAACGTGGCCACGGCCCTGCCTTTTTCATCACCTCGATCCTTGCCCAGGTGGTGTTCGGCATCCTTGCAAGCGTCATCGTATTCTGGTTCAGCCGCCAGCGGGAATTCCGGGCCGATGCCGGGGGGGCGAGCCTGGCAGGACGGGAGAAGATGGTCTCCGCCCTCGAGAAGCTTCAGCGCTCGGTGGCCCAGCCCCATCTGCCCGACCAGATGGCTGCCTTCGGCATCTCCGGCGGGGTGAAGCACGGCATGCGCAGACTGTTCATGACGCATCCCCCCCTCGAAGAACGCATCGCCGCACTCAAGAAGGGCGGGTGATTCTGCAGCCGCGTGCTGCTTCGTGGTCTTCTGGAGGTAATCAGCTAGGAATCTCTGCGCCTTCCCGGTCGAGGACAGGGAACACCTCTGTTCCTCATGAGGGGAACCTGTCTCTTTCATGAGCTGCAACCATGTGTTCGTGGGAACAGAAATCATCATAACATCCAGCTGTCGGCATGCCCGCTGCAGCAATATGTTCTTGGAAAACAGTCCTGTGGCATCGCGATCGAGATCGATCACCCAAACCCTTCAAGGATGATTTTGGGGGGATGGCATTGTCAGGCAGTACTGGTATGATAGGTCGTACAAAGGAGCGTGAGGAATGAACGACGGAAAGGTTGTGCAGTTTCACATCCCCACGAAAAAGAACACCAGGCTTAAACATCTGCTCGATCGGATCCAGAAGGACCCGGAACTCCTCCAGCTCTGGAGGTGCGCAAATGTGAACGCAGTGGATCGCAGCGGCATCAGTGACCACGGCGGGGTTCACATCCGCATTGTCTCCAATGCCGCTTTGAGGATCCTGCGCCTTCTCGTCAAGGGTGGTGTTGTGCCAAGCGTGGTGAAGAATTACGGCATGGAAGCGGACGATGCCGAGGTGATCGTGGTGCTGGCCGCCTGCCTCCATGACATCGGGATCGCGGTTCATCGCCACGATCACGAACGGTTCAGCATTTCCCTGGGGTATCCCAAATCCCGTGAACTGCTCTCAGGTCTCTATGAAGAGCCTACCCTGACCATCATGGCGTCTGAGGTGATGCACGCCATCATAGCCCACAATTCTCATGAGACCTGTCTGACCATCGAAGCCGGTGTTCTCAAGGTGGCCGACGCGCTGGACATGACTTCGGGGAGATCACGCATCCCGTTTGAAATCGGGAACGTGAACATCCATTCGGTCTCCGCCAGGGCCGTCGATTCCGTCGATATCGAGGCCGGCGACGAACGACCGGTCAAGCTGTTGATTACGCTGGCGAACTCGGCCGGCATCTTCCAGGTCGATGAACTCCTGCGGAACAAACTCAAGAACTCCTCCATCGAAGGTCATGTCGAGGTCATTGCACAGATCTCGGGTGATATGGAGCGCAGGCTCATGGGTGTGTACCGGCTCTAGAAAAGTATGCTCCGATTTCCTTCCTGCCGGGAAGATCAGCAGGGCGTTCAGTCCGTACAGGGGAGGAACCTCTGCGCACGTCTCGCCTCCTGATCGCCCATCACCAAGGTGCCGTCAGCGCGTGGGAGATGCCTGTCCACGGGAATTCGACAGAAAAGCGCTGTTCGTGCGCTGACTGTGGGGCACGCTCATCGGTCGGAGAAGCCTTCGCGATCGGATCTCGTTGGTTTGTACGGACCCGATCATTTCAGGGACACGAGGGTCATGGATCCAGGGGTTCTGCTGAGAGTTTTCTGGTGTACGGCAGGTAGGTGAAGGGAACCTGAAAATAGTCGAAGACTCCATACGCCCGGGTTCCGGCATACCGTTCCAGAAGATAGGTCACGTTCAGGCCAATGCCCCCATAGAGGTATCTTTTTTTCTCGGAGAAGAATTTCTCGTCTTTGGACTTGAATCCCCGTGTGTAGTAGCCGGTGTGCAGTTCAAGTGCGTTGAGGAAGAAGTTGTCGCTCCTGAAGATGCCCCCGGGTTTTAAGGCGAGGATGTACTTGTGACCGGAGTAGTCGGTGGTCAGGTCCAGGTCTTCTCCCCGCCTCAGGGCCTTCGAGGGTATCCATTCCAGCCGGAAATCGATGGAATCCCTCACCCAGGGATACTTCTGACGGAGGTATCCCAGGGTTATGCCGGAGCTGTTCATGACGAGGTCTTCGTAACTGAACCCATGGCCGAAGCTCGAGGCGTCGCCCACCTCGATCAGGGCTGTCTGCAAAAAGCTGCTCAGGGCACCGTAGAATGCAGCCCGGTCATCGCTCAGCCCCCACTTTTTGAAGACCCTGCTGTAGAGTTCCGTCAGTCCGTATGCAGCCCAGGCATGGCCAAGTTTGTCTGCCCCGCCGTACTTGGTGTCTTTCCCGAACCATCCCTCGTTCTTCACGTTGAAGGTGGTCGTACCGTAATCCCACTGCGCGAGGCCCCAGACGAGAATACCCCCGCCCACGATGAGATTGAGATTTCTGACTCTCTTCAGAATGTTGGAATCGATCTCGCTCTCGGCGTTTCGGGGTTCCTCAGAGACTTCACTGCAGTGGAGAACAGAACCTGGCAGGACCATGATCACCAGGAGACAAGCGGACAAAAGCGTGCGTGTTCTGTGGAAAAACGATGCACGTTCAGGCCGATCGCATCGATTTGATTCGATGCAACTGACGAGAGCCTCCCCCTGCTGGTGCGGTGTTGACTGCTCGTGTCTCATAAGGTCTCATGGTTGATACAGCTGTTCATGGAACCCTCGTTTCATGGCAGGGGAGATCCTCTCTCCCTGATGCGTATACCGTGTAACCCTGTAGCACGAAACAAGATGGTTGTGTACGTGAAACTCCTCAGGAATGTTCTGTTCTCTTCACATTAAAAAACACGCCCAGCTTAAAAATGTGTGAGATCTCTTCATCGCACACAGTCGGGCCACCTGTTCTGATGGTCCCCCTCAAGCAGATCTGACATCGCAGTGATTCCCTGGAGCAGAGAGGAGAACAGGCTCATGTGCGGATAATCACACTCACATACCTTAGCCGGGAACAGCTGGTGCAGGGGAGCGGAGTGCTGCCTGACACCCCATGCAGCAGCAGACAAGGAAACAGGTGAATCACGAGACTCCCGGCTTCTGATTGAAACGGCCAAGGATCAGGAGTTCTCTCTCCAGGAAGAAACTGATGAGAGTCCGTATCACGACAATGCTGCCGAGAACCGCGATGTCATTCAGGGTAGGGTGGATGATGGTGCGGATAATGTCTGCAGCAATGAGAAACTCCAGCCCCAAAAGCAGATATGATCCAAGCTGATGACGCAGGACCTCGCGTTGAGGGAACACGGATGTATTCCTGAAAACCGTTGCCTCCAGTGGAATCAGTCTGAAAACGATCAGCACCACACCCCAGAGAATGACTGCGGCCCCGACAACCCCGATTCCCATTGATGTGATTTCAAACACCTCTCTCATACGGATCCTCCTTTTTCACCAGGCTCAACACCACGTATCACGACAACGAGCATCAATTCGTCTCGCTGCTGCATCGAGCTGATGCAATCCTGACGGTTCCCTCTCGATTCGGGAAAACACTATCATAAGGACCTGCCTTTCACCATGGTGCACGCTCAGAGGTAGAAGCAGGAAAACATGACAACGGCGACAACGAGAAAGAGAACGGTGAGTCCTCCACCCGCCTTGATATAATCGGAATTCCGATATCCGCCGGGTGTCATGAGCATGGCATTGACCTGGTTTGTGGGGAGAATGAACGAGTTGTTGGCACATACCGCGACCAGGAGCACCAGGGGTCTCGGGTCAAGCCCGCCGATCTGCGCCATGCCGATGACCAGTGGTGCCAGGACGATGGTGGATGCGACATTGGACATGACGAGGGAGAAAGCAGAGGACATGATTGCAATGACTGAAAGCATGAGAATTGGTTGAGTCTCCTGGATAATGCCCATAATCTCTGTGGCCAGGAAGGCTGCAGTACCCGTTTTCTGCATGGCGGCACCCAGCGGGATCAGTCCGGCGATCAGGAAGATGACCTTCCATTCTATGGCCTGGTATGCCTCATCGATACGCAGCACCCCGGTCATGACCATGACAAGAGCGCCGGACAGGAAGGAGATCGAGATGGGGAATCCTGCCAGGGTGAGACCTATGGCAGTCATAAAACACAATACTGCGACCCATGACTTGGAAAGCTCCTTTCTCTCGAACTCGAACGGAGTGGCGACCACGACATCGGTGTTTTTTTTCAGGAGCAGGATGTTCTCCCACAGACCGTGGATGATGATCGTGTCACCGGGGAAAATCTCCCTGTCGGAAAAATTGCCCCGGAGCTCCTCGCCTTTGCTGAAAAACATCACCGGCTCAACGGAGAAGCGCTTGCGCAGACCGAATTGTCTGAGTGTCCTGCCGACCAGACTGGAGCGGGGAGGGATGACGACCTCTGCGAACCCGGCGCTGAAAGGATCATTCAGCTGTTCAAATTCATCCAGCTTCTCCTTGAACACGAGGTTGTTCTCTGAAGCAAATCGTTGAATGTCCTCTTTATCTCCAAGGATTGCCAGTTCCTGCCAAATCGAAAACACCGTCTCCCGCCAGGGGGCATACTCAATGGTTTTCCCTTTGGAAATGCCCAGGATATTGAGGGTGTAGTGATCCCAGACTCCTGCCTGCTCGGGTGTTTTCCCGATAAGCGGGCTTCCCTCAGGAATGGCATAATGCCAGATGGTGAACGGCAGGTGCCAGGAGTCGATCAGACGTTTCTGCTCGGAGAGTTCGTCGTCCTTCGGTTCTGTCCGGGGGAGCATGTTTCCGAACAGCAGGAAGAAGCCGATCCCCACTCCGAGCAGAACGATCCCCACAGGGGTGATGCTGAACAGGCCATATGGCTCCAGGTCGGCTTCCAGCAGGAGATCGTTCAACAGGAGCAGCGGGCTCGAGCCCACCATGGTGAGACTACCTCCCAGGATCGCGGCGAACCCGATGGGCATGATCAGCTCTGACGCAGGGATCCTAGACCGCTTGGATATGTTCAAGACCGTCGGCAGGAACAGTGCTGCAGCCCCTGCATTCTGTATAAAGGCAGAGAGAAACCCCACTGATGCACAAGCAAGGCCGATGAGTTTCGGCTTGTCGTTCCCGGCAATCCGCAGGAGCGAACGTGAGAATTTATCCAGGACGCCGGTCTTTGCGAGTCCCTGTCCCATGATCATCACGGCCATCATGGAGATCACGGCATTACTGGAGAACCCCGAGATTGCCTCCATGGGCTTAACCATCCCCAGCCAGCCAAGGGTGAGCATGCAGAGTATGGCGATGATATCAATCCGGAACACTTCGAAGGCGAGGAGGACAATCGTGACGGCCAGGATGGAGAGCATCAGGAGGATCTGACTGTCCATTACCATGTGTGTGCACTCACTCCTGGATTTTTTCCGCTTGCGCTGCGCAAAGAACCGGGTTCAGGGGACCGTGTCGTGAAGGCATCCATGGCCGCTGAATCACCGGTCGATCCGCCGCGCCCCCCTCACACGGTTGGTCTGCGTGAAATGAGCCAGTAGGTGATTCCCAGGGCGAGCACCACGGCCGCTGTCGCAAAGATGTACTCGGCTTTGAGCTCCGTGAAGTCGAGGATGATCACTTTACGGGCAATGGCCATCAGCGCCGTTGCGATCACCAGCTGCACGGGGAAGGCCCTCTCGGACAGGTACATGGTGATGTTCACGAAGATCTCGATGGCGATGAGCACGGCGAGGAAGGCACCGAAGGTGGCCAGGATGTCGTTGATGTTGAGGAGCATGAAGGGGTCGCCCAACAGGCGCTTGTACAGGACGTAGAACACGTCACCGATCCCCCACACGATTACGAACACCATGAGGATTGCGAGAAGGCGCAGGGATATTCTTATGATCCTGTGGAGAAACCGGATGACGGGATCCCTGTGTTCGGAATACAGATCGTGCCCTGGTTCGTGACAATAGAAGGATTTCGGTTCTTCATGCATACAGCACCACCTCGATGCAGGGATATCATACTATAAATGGCTCGGGCCTCTTTTGCAAGAATCTTGGGGGAGATCCCGATTCTGAAGCTTCCCTGTTGCACGAACGATCGGGCAAGAAAGCCGATGCGACGGCACTGCGTCTCAATCACACAGGAATTTCGCCCCGGAAGAGGTGGATGCATCGATCTCTTCCCAGACGTCAATACCCTCACGAAGGCCTTTCAACCTGTATCCAGACAGGGAAGTGATCGCTCGCTCGAGTCGGTTTCTGTTTGCCGGCGTCGATGACGCGCAGCCCTTTCGTGTAGATATGATCCAACCTCAGAAAGATCTTCGAGGTCATTCCCACCGAAGCCGTTGCCAGAACGAGTCCGAGGGGCTCAAATCGCCCGGCAACCGTTGAGATCTCCTTTTGCCCGACGGTATTGAAATCTCCTCCGACAATCATGTAGTCAGCCTCCTGTCCTCGCGAAATGTACTCGACAAGGGCATCGACCTGATCGAGTTTCTTTGTACGGCGAAGCAGGATGGTCTCATTGTGCACATTGACGATCTTGATGGGCTTGTTTTCAATGGTAATGGTTGCTGAAACCGCGATACGACGCTGCTTCCTGACCGGGTTTTCGTGGGGCAGGAGAATCTTTGCCTCATCGGTGATCGGCCACCTTGAAAGAATGGCGTTGCCGAATTTCTTGTTGTACCGAGGGTGGATCACCGCAGGATAATAGACGTAGTTGTACTTGAGTGTTCGGGCAATCTTCTGCGTTCCCTCCAGGTCCATTTCCTGAAGGAGGATGACGTCGGCATCGCGCAGCCTCGGCGAGGAACAGAGTTCCTCTATGGCGAGGTCGATTTCTTTCGCATAGGCGATATTGAAGGTGACTACCGTGAGCGTGTCCTGGAAACGGGGCGAGGGGTCTGCAAGGTCCTCCCTGTACTTCGGGGCATCGGTCTCGAGGTAGTTCATGTGCACCGCACACGAGGTCAGTGCATTTCCCATGAAGACACTTACGATCAGGAGCCAGAAAAGCAGCGATCGGGAATTCGTGAGTACGGTGTTCCTCTCTCTCATCAGGGGATCATCCTCTCGTTCTTATTTCAGGACCGCGGGGGCCGGAGCCGCTCTTCTCAATAGGAGAAGAGTTCATAGTGGATCTGGCCGGCAGGGACATGGTCCCCGGTCAGTTCAGTCTTGATCTTTTCCGTCATGACGGGTGGCCCGCATATCAGGAATTCATACTCCTTCAGGTCGCGCGGAAGGTATTTTTTCAACAGGTCGACCGTGATGAACCCCTTTTCTCCCGCATAGTCGTCTTCGTGGCTCAGGACATGGATGACATTGACGTGTTTCATGCCCTCGATCTCATCCTTGTACACGATTTCGTGGGTGTACTTGTTGCCATAGAAGAGATGCAGTTCCCTGCCAGGCTCATAGGCAAGTTCATCGAAGAGCCTGGTGAATGGGGTGATCCCGATGCCCCCGGCAATCATGACCACGGGGCGGTCATGTTCAAGGGCTGCATGGGTGAAGACGCCAAAGGGACCCTCGAGGTACACCGTTTCCCCCTTCTGAATCCCCTGCAGCAGGGTGGTTGTCTTTCCCAGGGCTTTGACCGTTACCGACAGCTTGCCCGTGAGTCTGTCGTAATGAGAGACCGTGAAAGGACGTGCGTTCCCCCAGAAACCCCATCTCAGGAAGATGAACTGACCCGTTATGGGCTCCATTTTTCCCCCCACGGGCTGCATGGTGATCCGTGTGACCCCGGGACCAACCTGTCTCACGTCTGAAACGAGGTGCCTCTTCACGAAGAGGCCGAGGCGTGTCGCGATCCTGAACAGGGTAACCAGGGCGAGTATCCCCGCAAGAAGCCACCAGAACTGCCCAAGACGTGTCAGCCCGATCGTGGAGCCGATGGGAATGCTGTGGATGAACATGAGCAGCAGGAGGATGTAACTGCCCAGGTGGAGGAAATACCAGGTCGAGTAGCTTCTGAAGGACGGCCGGAACAGGCTGCTGATAATGATCACGACGAGCAGAGCCAGAGAGACGATGCCTATCAGAACAAAGACGTCGAAGGAGAGTGATATATTCAGCGAGAACAGGTTCCAGTCATACTTGTCGAGGTAGTACAGGGTGATGAAGACTGGGTGGAGCACAATAAGGAGTGGCAGGTAGGTGCCGATCTTCCTGTGCAGGCCGAGAACCCAGATGAGGTCAGGGACAAACCGGGAAACCGCCCCGCGGAAACCCAGGAGAACCTGCCAGAACATGAGCATTCCCCCGCAGAGGGCCCCGGTTTTGGCGAGTAGCTTGTATGCGTTAAGACGGGTGCTAGGCTCGTCAAACTGAACGAACATGAGCGGGAAGACCACGCTCACCGCGAGCACCAGGAGCAGGATGAGTTTCTGTCTTTGCAGCAGCCGCATGCTCATGTCCTCAATAAACTCACATGGTTCATCGCACTCTCACTGCGCCATGGTTGGGGAACCACAATGATTGCTCACTACCTGATATATGTGCACAAGTCCAATCAGGAGATGAGCAGCCCCACAGCAACAAGCACAGGGGTTGCGATGGTGATGATCACGTTCATGCCCATGAAGGGGATGAGCTTGTCCCTGTTGTCGGAATGTCTATAAGCACCGAAGGCAGCAGGTGCGGCGAGCACGAGGGTAGCCATGCCGAACAGGCTCGCCAGGGGCAGGTGTCCCAAGCATACGCCGGCGGCCAGAGAGAGATAGGTCAGGGCGAGAAAGGCAGCGTAGATATAAGCACTCCCGCGATTTCCGATGACGATGGGGTAATGTTTCCTCCCGATGCTCCGGTCTGCATCGACGTCGGGGAACTGGTTCAGGAGCAGCAGGTCGCTCACCAGGAACAGCGGCACGAGAGAAGCGAAGAACGCTGACCATGAATACACCCCCGTGAGGGCTACGTGGGTTCCCATGACCATGAGGGGGCCGAACCCCAGGCCGGGTGCGATCAGGCAAAGCAGCGGATGTCGAGTGATATAGGGGGTGTAGGCAATCACGATGACCAGCCCCAGGACCCCCAGGGGCAGAAGGGCCATTCCCCTGACAAAAAGGAAAAAGACACCAATCAGTCCCGTTAGGGCGAACGTTGTCACCGCAGTGATCAGGGCGGATCGAGCCATCTCAGGATGTGCCGGAAGAGTGCCGCTCCCTCCGGAAAAGGGAGTTCTCTCGGTCCTGAGATCGAGCCCGCTTTTGTAGTCACTGTATTCATTGAAGGCGTTCACGCTGATGTGCGCACCGAGCGCACCGATGAGTGCAAGCACGGCATGGAGGACGTCGACGGATCCCGAAGTCCAGGATGCAGTGCCCACCCCCAGGAGGACGCAGGCCGGCGTGAGGATGAGAAAAGGCGGACGCATCGGACCCAGGATATTTTTCACGAAGCTCATGAATTGTGCCTTATTACCCAGAATGAAGAGAGAGTCAAGATCGTATAATCCCCATGGGGGTGCATGGATCGACTCCGGCAGAACTCCAGGCAGGACTTCACGGCAGACTCGTCATCCCTGCATCAGCAGAAGGCTCAGGGCCATGACGGCCATGCCGGCGATGAGCCCCATGAGGCTGTCATGTCCTTTGCCGTATGCCTGACTGGTCGGCAGGAGTTCATCGAGGCTGATGTACACCATGATGCCCGCAACCCCCCCGAAGAGGATGCCCATGACCTGAGGTTGGATCACCCCTGCCGAGCCTCCAACGAAAATGAGCAGCACCAGGTATGCGATTCCAGCACCGAGGGGTTCAGCCATGCCGCTGAGCAGAGAGTAGAAGAAGGCTTTGCCGCGGTTGCCGGTTGCGTAGTAGATGGGCACGGACACGCTGATTCCCTCGGGGATGTTGTGGAGCGCCACTGCAATGGC
>OMKS01000604.1_pt1 | contig 33388 bp, 24 predicted proteins | sample 1674721 | NCBI WGS metagenome assembly OMKS01 (sample SAMN06264996, study PRJEB25208) | sediment metagenome | isolation source: hot spring sediment | place: USA: California | collected 2014-09-02 | reverse complement strand
AATTAGATCGTCGGTTATCACGCAGAGAAAATTTAATTTATCGCCCAGCACTGCACCCAAAACAGCGACTCCGGATTTAATTTTTTCTCGCAGCACATCTCCGGTTTGTTTCAATTCATCGACCGATGCCGATTGGACAGAAGCCACCACAAGTTTGAAACCATCCAACTGTCGGGCATTTGCTATCCAGGCGTCCACATGCTGAGCTGATGAGCGCATACTGGCCTGTTGTAATTGTTTCTCCAGTTTCTCTTTTTCTTCCATTAAAGTTAACACCCGAGACACGACATCATCTTCCGGCGCCTTCAAGGTTTCGGCAAGTGTGCGCAGTTGCTCACACTCATGATTGACGCGCAGATAAGCCTCCTCGCCAGTGATGGCTTCAATTCTACGAACACCAGCAGCAACGCTCGATTCTGAGACAATCCGAAACATACCCAGTTGTCCGGTGCTGGAGACGTGTGTACCGCCGCAGAGCTCCAGGCTGATATTACCGATCCGAATAACCCTCACCATTTCGCTGTACTTTTCTCCGAACAAGGCGATCGCGCCCATCTTTTTTGCTTCATCAAACGGAAGCTGTAACACTTCAACTTTGACGTTTTCTAAAATATTGTGGTTGACCATCCTCTCAATTTCTAGCAACTGATCTTGAGAAAGTCGTTCAAAATGGGTTAAATCGAACCGAAGTCGGAAAGGCGTCACCAGCGAACCAGCCTGATGAATATGGTTTCCCAGCAGTTGCTTCAACGCTGCCTGCAAAAGATGGGTTGCTGTATGGTTGCGGGCAGTGCCCAGACGATTGCCTCGCTTGACTCTGGCAGTAACCCTGGTTTGCTGAATATTTTCAGGGAGTTTGCCTTTAGCCACATGGACGATTTTTTCGCCCTGTCTAATGGTGTCTTTCACTGAAAGCAGAAATTCACTTCCAACGATCTCCCCCTCATCACCGATCTGGCCTCCGGCTTCTGCATAAAACGGTGTTTTATCCAATATCAGATAGATAAATTCATCGGCTTGCTTAAGCATTCGAATCTGTGACACGGTTTCCATCAGCTCGTAACCCACAAATTGTGAATCTTCGCCGGGCGACAGCCGTTCCCACTCATCCCAATCCACCACCAAATATTCCCTGATTCCGGCTTTTCTGGCACGGTCGCGCTGCTTCTCCATCTCGACGTGAAAACCGGCTTCATCAACCGACATTCCCTTTTCTTCAGCCATCAATTGGGTCAAATCCAGCGGAAAACCATAGGTGTCGTACAACCGAAATGCCTGCTCCCCACTTATCCGGGATAGGCCTTTTTTTTGATAATCGTGCACCAATTTTTCAAACAATTCAATCCCTCTGTCGAGAGTTTTGCCGAAACTTTCCTCTTCGGACTTTATCACCATTGAGACATATTGGTGCTTTTCTTTGATCTCCGGAAAAGCCTCACCCATAACATCGACCAGGGTCGGCACTAATCTGTAAATTATTGGTTGTTGCACTTCCAGTGTCCGAGCGTAACGGGCAGCGCGACGCAAAATGCGGCGCAGCACATAGCCTCGTCCCTCATTTGACGGAAGCGCGCCGTCAGCGACGGCAAATGTCAGCGCCCGTACATGATCAGCAATGACCTGGTGAGCAACGCCCTCGCCGCCTTGAAGATAGGGCTTTCCGCTTAATTCGGAAATTTTTTCGATCAATGGTAAAAATAAATCCGTGTCATAATTTGATGTTTTATCCTGCAACACCGCGACAATGCGTTCAAAACCCATACCAGTGTCAACATGCTTTGAGGGCAGCTCTATCAAAGACCCATCATCTTCGCGATTAAACTGAATGAACACCAGATTCCACAGCTCAATAAAACGCGCGCAGCCGCCATTAACCTCGCATTTGTGTCCTGGTATGTGCTGCTTGTCGCAGGCTTGGGCGCCCATATCAAAATGAATTTCTGAACAGGGACCGCAAGGACCGACCTCGCCCATTTCCCAAAAATTGTCCTTTTCATCAAAACGACAAATCTGATTCGGACGAATGTCAGTCTGTTGGCGCCACAAATCTTCCGCCTCGTCATCCTCTCTAAAAACGGTCGCGAAAAGTCGGTCTTTGGGCAGTTTCCACAATTCGGTTAACAGCTCCCATGCCCAGATTATCGCCTCTTTTTTGTAATAATCACCAAACGACCAATTACCCAACATCTCAAAAAAAGTATGGTGGTAAGTGTCTCTGCCAACCTCCTCCAAATCGTTATGTTTACCACTGACACGAATACACTTCTGTGTGTTGACAGCTCGAGTATAATCACGCTTCTCAATACCGAGAAAGATATTTTTAAATTGATTCATACCGGCATTGGTAAACAGTAACGTCGGGTCATCATAGGGCACCACCGACGAGCTGGGAACGAATTTATGGTTTTTGCTCTTAAAAAATTCAATAAAAGATTTTCGAATTTCTTTTGACGTCATGGAAATTCCCTGAACTACTATAATTGTAACAGTTGATATTTTTTGCGGATGAATTAAATCAATTTTTTGATTATGGTTTTAATCGTCTTCTTGTTCCAAATTTTCCCAATGGTCGAAAATTTGAGAAATTATCCCCCAACCGAAGCCCCGCCGCATTAACAGATCGTTCACTCGCTTTTTTGCTTTGCCCTCATCCACACTCTTTAGCTGAGCTTTTTTTCTTTTTGCCAGCCCCGCTGCCAGTTTATACTGGTCAAATTCACGGAAGATTTTCTCTAAGGTTTGTATTCTGAGATCAGGATCAATTCCTTTTTGTTTTAATTCTCGTTCCAGCAAAAATTCGCCCGAAGGTCGCGAGAGAATTTTCGACCGGGCAAAGCTTAGCGCAAATCGTTGATCATCAATTAACTGCAACCGCTTCAAATCTTCAGTAACCGAATCGATGGTTGCGTGATCAAAGCCTGCGTTTTCCAACCTCGTTCTCAATTCGTTTTCACTGCGGTCCCGATACGAAAGCAAATTGAGCGCTCGTTCCTTGGCTTTATTTTTTTGTTCGTAAAGAATAATTTCTTTAATTTGATCTTCGGATAACACATCTCCTTTTTTTAAGCCGAATTTCAGCACCACATCCTGATGCAACCCAAAACCAAACTCCTCATCCAGAAAAATTGAGCAGCGATGCTTGCTTTTTTTTTGGACAGATATTTTAGTAATCGTGAGCGACATTTGTTGGCTACATTAAGGGTGATCAACTGGCAGTTTTTTTGTCGCTATCATCAGCGTTGGGCGCTGAAACGGAAGGCGTTATTCCCAATGCCTTTCTGACCTTCAGCTCAATTTCCTGAAAAATATCCGGATTTTCGATCAGGAACTTTTTCACATTTTCTCTACCCTGGCCCAGCCGCTCCTGTCCATAAGAGAACCAGGTTCCACTTTTTTCAATGATGTCATTTTGAACCGCGACATCAATGATATCTCCCTCCTTTGAGATGCCAGTGCCGTACATAATGTCAAATTCGGCTTCACGAAACGGCGGGGCAACTTTGTTTTTAACCACTTTAACTTTAGTCCGATTCCCGATGACGTTTTCCCGGTCTTTAATAGAGGCGATTCTCCGAATATCGATTCGAACTGATGCATAAAATTTTAGCGCCCTCCCCCCGGTCGTTGTTTCAGGATTGCCAAACAAAACGCCGATTTTTTCACGAAGCTGGTTGATGAAAATCACACTGGTATTTGTTTTGCTGATCGCTCCGGACAATTTTCTCATTGCCTGGGACATGAGCCTGGCTTGCAAACCCATTTGAGCGTCACCCATTTCACCTTCAATTTCAGCTCTGGGAACCAGGGCAGCCACAGAGTCAACCACAACTACATCCAACGCCCCGCTGCGAACCAAAGTTTCCGCAATCTCCAGCGCCTGCTCACCAGTATCCGGTTGGGAAATCAACAAATTGTCTGTGTCTACTCCCAAATTCTTGGAATAGTGTGCATCTAACGCATGTTCGGCATCGACAAACGCAGCCAGCCCGCCAGCTTTTTGCGCCTCTGCTATAATGTGCAGCGCCAGCGTCGTCTTTCCTGATGACTCGGGTCCGAAAATTTCAATAATTCTACCGCGAGGAATCCCGCCGATTCCCAAAGCAGCATCAAGAGAAATCGATCCGGTGGAAATGGTTTTGATACGCTCAAAAATTCGGTCCTGTCCCAACCGCATTATCGATCCTTTTCCGAACTGTTTGTCTATTTGAGAAATTGCCAGCTCAAGCGCTCGTTTTTTTTCAACATTATCTTCTGCCATTGGAATCCTCCATCCAGTGTTTAAGTCGGTTATTTCATTGTAATGGTACTTTTTGGATCGGAGTATGAATTGCTCCCTGCGACGTAAGCTCACTTTTAATCAATTGTATTTCTGAAACCATAAACGCCCCGGCGACAAAGTCTTGATTCTTTTCCACCTGTTCCAGCAACTCTTCAAGCCCCTGCCAGCGCTTAATTCTGCAAATTGTCAAATGTGCAGAATAGGGGCGATTTTCTTCAGCAAAACCGAGCGTGTTTAGGCGGCGATCTATGGATGAAGCCAATATGCTGAGTCCGGATGCACCATCAGTAACGCCACACCAGAGCACTCGAGGGCGTTTCAAATTGGGAAATGCACCAAGCCCCTCAAGTTTTATCTGGAACGGTGACGTTCCGGTTGTTGCAGCGTTTAATTGACTGATAATTTTATCCAACAACGACTCTTCAGTCGCACCCAAAAATTTGAGCGTCAGATGCAGACCCCGGGGCTTTACCCAATTTACTTTGTCGCCGTACTGTTTCAACTCAGACTGTAGCTCTGCAACCTTTGTTTTTATTCCCGGAGGAATTTCCACCGCTATAAAAGTGCGTATCTTTGCCATAAAAAAATCGGAATTTATCGATCATAAGTTGAACCAATAAAATCAATATAAGCTAAACATTTTAATTAATCAAGGAAATTTTTTTCTTTAATGTATTACATGATTTACAGTTGGAAAACTGATACCATCGCCTTTTGGCATAGATGTCTTTTATTTGCAGTACTTCGTCGGGAATGATTCAAATTAAATATTGATATAAAAAATGCAGACAAGCTGATTCAATCCTTTTTATTGCGATCTCCGGAGGAAAGGGATAGCTCTGTTCAGAGAAAATTGTCTGGTCTTGATCGGAAAGTGCGATAAAGGTTCCCTTTTCAATCTGGGGCTTGAAGGCGACCGCCAACGCCAGATCTGAGTTCATTGCTGTTCGCGTCCATTCCGCTAACCAGCGTACTCCTGGTTCAGAATAAATGTTTTCCGGCTGTGATTTCAGTTGCTTCAGGTTGAATATCGATTTTAAATGTTCGGCTGAGCTTATCACTAGTCCCTGGATGAAAAATTCTTCAGGTTTGTCATTTCTGGTAAACAGCGATGAAATTGCAGCTCGGGTTCCCAGTTCAGCGACAGAGATTGTCTTGTTTTGTCGTTTCAATAAGCCGGCGACCACTTCATCAAATGTTTCATCATCGGTGCCCCAGATGTTTTTTGAAACACGATTCCTGATAAATTGTTCCACTCGTTCGATTTTTTCGCGGCCCTGTTCCTCAAATTTCCCGCGGGAAGTCACCCGAACGTCAACTCTGCCAAGCTGCGGTAAAAATGCTATTTTTGCATCTTTTTCCAGCTCAGCAATATCACCCAGTTGTTCAAACAAGTAAGATTCGGGTATACCCGAAGTATGCAGCACCCGCTTAAGGATAATTTGATCGTTAATCTTTTTCAGGTGAGGAACGATGACATCATTCATAATCGCCAGCGCTTCCACTGGTACACCCGGCAGTACGAAAAACAGCTTATTCTCGCGCTTAAATAACAGCGCTGGCGCTGTTCCAACGGGATTTTCAAGCACTTTTGCTGTTGTTGGCACCATTGCCTGAGCAATGTTACTTTCAGTCAATACTAAATTTCTCTTTTTAAATCGCTGTTGCAGCCGGTTGAATGTCGCTTTATGCAACACCATGTCTGTTTTAAAATAATCAGCAAATACTTTTTTTGTAATGTCGTCATGAGTCGGTCCCAGACCACCCGTTGTAATGATAACATCCGCACGCTGCTGCGCCTGAACCAGCGCCGCATTGATGTTATGCTCATCGTCGCCCACTGTTGTGATCCAATTTACATCGAACCCAATATCGGTCAGCGCCCCAGAGATAAATGCTGCATTGGTGTTTATGGTCTGACCAATAAGCAATTCATCTCCAATGGAAATAATTTCTGCTATCATAAAATTTATCCTGATGGTTAGATCCAATTCTTTTCATCAGCAGCCAGATTTACACAACAGCGACGATCATTCTCGCGACGTGTAGTATCACATTAGCCAGGATACCAGCTGCGATATCATCGAGCATAATACCCCATCCCGACGGCAACTTTTCAAATTTATTGACCGGAAACGGCTTTACAATATCAAAGAATCGAAACAACACAAACGCGGCAGCTACAAAAGTTGCTGTTTTGGGAAGCGCCAGCAGAGCAAACAACATCCCGACAATTTCATCAATGACGATAATCTGTGGATCGGAATGTGTTTGATCACCGCTACTTATTTGAATAAACCGTTCCGTCAGAGATGAGCTTACTACCCCGACCACCGTACCCATAATCAGCAAAACAACAAACCAGATCCATTCTATTTCAGGGGCAAACCAGTAGCCCACAGTTAATGCCAGGGCGCCCATGGTTCCGGGTCCATAGGGGAAATATCCGATACCGAATCCGGTAGCTATGCATCGAGCCAGCAAGTATTTCATTTCGCCTCTCATTAACTTTTACAGTAACCATCCATCAATAAATATTAGTTTGAAACAGATCCCATGTATGGCCTTATCCATCCAACAAGCTTAATCGGTTTTCAGTGTATATTTTCAATTCACCTCAGCCGCGCCGGCTTTTGTTTAAGAATCAGATGGAATAAAAATTTTAACGCAAGATTTCAGAAGTGAAATAAGGTGGCAGCGATTATAGATAAAATACTTCACCGCGGTGAAAACAGTTAAAAACACAACGACCAACATCATATTATCAACAAACTGAATCGATTTCAATTTTTTAAAAACAACGAATTCTGTCTGTCTTTCGATTGCATATTGATCAAACAATAAAAAAATGAAGATTACATAAACCGATCCCATCTGAATAAATGTTTTCACCTGCGCCAGACTGATAGTAGCGACAGGATGTTTTTTTAACAGCGCATACGACCGCAAGCCGGTGATGAGCACATCACGCGAAATAATGACCACGATCACCCACAGCTTTACATAACCCAAAATATAAAAGGCGATGAATGCCGCGGATACTAATATTTTATCGGCAAGGGGATCCAGGAATTTTCCCCATATCGTAACGTGTCCATATTTTTTTGCGAAATAGCCATCGTACCAGTCGGTTAAGCTGGCGAGCACAAAAACGAAAAATGATGCGACTTTAACTTTTAAACCATCATTAAATAACAAAACAATAAAAAGCGGGGTCAGAATTATTCTCAAAACAGTTAGTCTGGTGGGTAAATTCATCGACACCCCCCAATATGGAATAAGCTACAGGTCAGCATCCGAATCAAAACAGTACACTCGTATTTATAATTTGGTTCGCCCTTCAATTGCTTTGAGTAATGTAATTTCATCCGCATACTCCAAATCAGTGCCGACGGGAATCCCCCTGGCTATTCGTGAAATCTCAATAGCCAACGGCTTAATCAACTTGGTCAAATAGAGCGCGGTTGCTTCGCCCTCAGCGTCCGGATTGTTAGCCAAAATTACCTCAGTGACAACATCTTCCTGCAACCGCAGCAGCAGCTCCTTAATTTTTAAATCGTCGGGACCGATTCCGTCTAATGGCGACAGCGAACCACCCAATACATGATAAAGACCCTTGTACTCTCCGGATTTTTCCAGGGCGGCGACATCATTTGCCTCCTCTACAACACAGATTACACTTCTGTCCCGATGGGAGGCGGTGCAAATTGGACACGGATCGGTCTCAGTGATATTAAAACAGATCGAACAATATTTAGCTTTCTGTTTTACGTTAATCAGGGCATCAGCCAACGCTGTCACATCTTCAGTGGAAAGTTTTAAAAGATAGAACACGATCCGCTGTGCTGATTTTCTTCCAATGCCCGGCAGCTTTGATAATTCTTCAACTGCCTGTTGCAAAGATTTGGACAAATAAACCATATCCCTCAAATTAATATGTGGATGACGTCTGACAAAGTCCGTTGTTGTTAAAGTGACATTATTTTTTTTTGTGTTATTAGTTACAGATTTAAATCCGGGATTTTAAAGCCCTCCGGCAGTTGGCTCAGCAAATCACCTGTTACTTTTTTTAATTCATCTTTTGCCAATGCCTGAGCCCGCTCCAACGCCAAATTCACGCCAGCCACGATCAAATCTTCAAGCATTTCTTTATCATTTAATTTGATCACTTCGGGATCAATTTTAATGTCCAATATCTGTTGTTTTCCATTGGCGGTAACCTCGATCATTCCGCCGCCAGACGTCGCCTGAACCTTCATCCCGGCTAATTCTTGCTTAACTTTCGATATATCTTCTTGTAACTGTTGGGCTTGTTTAAATATGCCCAGAATACCCAAATTTCTCATTTAATTCTCCTTTATAACAGGCTAATTTTGAAGAGCGTTTTTAAATGAAGCCATCACAAAAAAACAGACCTCTTAGGCTAAATTTCCCCAGCTATTTTACCAGTTCCGCGTCAAACGCCTCGACAATTGTTTTAATAACTGGTATCTTTTGCCCAAGTTTCTCTAAATATAAATCATTTCCCGATAAATTATTTTTATTTTGTCGGGCTACTGTTTGATATTTAACCCGCAATGGGACGCCGAAAAAGTCACTGATCATTTTTTCGACATAATTCTGATTGGTTTTCAGATAACTGACGTGAAATCCATTCTCCTCGCCAAAAGCAATGGTGAGAGTATCTGCTGTAAGCGCAACCGGTTCGCCTTCAGCCAAAAACGCCCCGAATGCAATCTTGTGTTGTTTAATTGTTTCGATAACATCCGACCATTTTTCTTTGATGGTGTCAATATCTACATTTATCACCGTTGTATTCGCAGCAGCGTTTGCCTGCGGCTCGGTGTCGTCTGAAACTTCGTCCTCCTGATAATTGGTCTCAGTTCGTTCCGGCTTATCTTTAACTAGGGTTGTCGAAACTTGCGGTATCTTTTGTTGCAGCTTATGCTGATTTAGCACTGACGGATTTTCCGAATGTGCTATGGTTTTATCTGAAGTCGGCTGTTTATGGTTGATCTGGTCTGATGAACTTTTAAATATTTTTTCCTTCAATGTTTCAATACCGTGAAGAATTGACTCCACATCTCGGGTTTTACTCAATTGCATCATTTTCATCACCACCATTTCCATATAGATGCGGGGATTGTTACTGCGCTTAATCGCGTACTGAGCATCCGATGCAATTTGAATTAATTGAAGCAGGTCCAGCTCTTCAAACTGATCACACATTTCCAAATAACGCTGTTTATAATTGTCGGTTGTCTCAATAAGATCGACCGAGCCGGTGGTTTTTGCGATGAGTAAATTTCTAAAATGTTCGATTAGTCCCAATAAAAACTCAATCAAATCGTAACCATTAAAAAAAATCTTGTCAACCAGATCAAAGCCTGCCTTCACATCCTTGTTGCTTACATTCTGGCTGAAATCAAAAAAGATATCCCAATCAATGATCCCCAACAGTTCGATAATGTCATTCGATGTAATCTTCGAGCCGCTGAATGAAATTGCTTGATCGAGAAGACTTTGGCTGTCTCGGATTCCGCCTTCGGCTTTTCGCGCGATTAAAAACAGCGATTCATCATCAATGGCAATTTTTTCTTCCTGGCAGATTTTTTTCAAATGGTCGATAATTTCATTGATAGCAATTCGCTTAAAATCAAACCGTTGACAGCGTGAGATAATCGTCGCCAATACTTTATGCGGCTCAGTTGTTGCAAAAATAAACATCACCCGTGATGGAGGTTCTTCGAGTGTTTTAAGCAACGCGTTGAACGCCTCGTTGGTTAACATGTGAACTTCGTCGATGATATAGATTTTATACTTTCGTGGGTTGGGCGCATATTTTAGACTGTCGCGTAAATTGCGAATTTCATCAATACCGCGATTGGAGGCGCCATCGATTTCCAAAACATCGAGGCTGGTACCAGTGGTAATGTCGCGGCAGCTATCACACTCATTGCATGGATTTTCAGAGATTCCTTTTTCGCAATTGATGGCTTTGGCTAAAATTCTGGCGATGGTGGTTTTTCCGATGCCACGCGGACCGGTGAATAAATACGCATTTGCCAGACGTTTTGTCTTGAGCGCATTTTGCAGTGTTAGCACAACGTGTTTTTGATTGACAACATCTTCAAACTGCTGCGGTCGCCATTTCCGGGCTAACACGAGGTAGGGCATTTATTCCTCCGTAAATAAATTCTGATCATCGAAGGTTTATTCATTACATTGAAGGGACAACTTAAAATTGTCCCCAAACATATCCTGTAAAAAAATAAACGGCTGTGCACCTCCCATCGACCCCTCTTTTCTGACAACAATTTTCAACAGCCAGCTCCAGCCAAGCGACCCTACGGCACATAAAGATCGTGCTTACCGCTGCTTCCTTCCGGTCCTGACGGGGTTAGGCAGTACTTTATTGCGCAGGACTTGACGATCAACACCGCTTATTAAACTTTGATGCCAAACGAGTAAGCCTCGGAGAGGAATTCAACCCTGCTATAGCGGATTGCAGGTTACAGGGCACCGCTAGCTCCCCGTCTAGCACAGCCTTGTGGAGCCGATGGGATTCGAACCCACGACCTGTACGTTGCGAACGTACCGCTCTCCCAACTGAGCTACGGCCCCCTGAAAAGCTGCTGCCAAACTGAGCGGAGAGAGAGGGATTCGAACCCTCGGAGAAGCTTGTGACCCCTCACACGATTTCCAATCGTGCCCCTTCGGCCAACTCGGGCATCTCTCCATGGGAAAAGGCTTGTCAAAAAAATCTTTATCCGGCAATTGATTGCAATGTCTCTTGGCGGAGAGGGGGGGATTCGAACCCCCGTTCACCAAAGGCGAAAACGATTTTCGAGACCGTCCCGATAAACCAGCTCCGGCACCTCTCCCAAGTTAATTTAAACTCACATCAGATGAGTTTAGCCTTATTTTTTTAAAAAAATCTTTCAAAATAGCTTCGCATTTCGGTTGTAAAACACCAGCCTGCTGTGTGATGGAGTGGTGCAACCCATTTCCTGCGAAAGCATCAGTAACAGATCCACACGCGCCAAATTTTTTGTCATACGCGCCAAAAACCAGATTGGGAATCCGGCTGTTTAAAATAGCGCCGGCGCACATCGGACACGGTTCCAATGTAACATAAAGGCAGGTATTGTTCAGCCTCCATGTTCCCAAATAATTTGCCGCCGCTGTTATCGCCAACATTTCAGCATGGGCAGTCGGATCCTGCAACGTTTCAACCAAATTGTGACCGCGGCCAATGACCTTCTCTTCAAAAACAATAACCGCGCCGATCGGAACTTCTTTTTTCTGATAAGCTTTTTCAGCCTCCAGAAACGCTTGCTCCATCCATTTTTCATGATACGAAATCATATACACCAATTTCTCTGTTTTCGCGGTTAAAATAATGGCGCGCCCGAGAGGAATCGAACCCCTAACCTTTTGGTCCGTAGCCAAACGCTCTGTCCAATTGAGCTACGGGCGCTAAAGTTCAATAAATCATAAGCGGTTAGTAATAGCAAAAAAAAAAGCGAACTAATAATTTTTTTATAATACTACCCACCAATTCGTAGCGCGTACGGGAGTCGAACCCGTGTTACCGACGTGAGAGGCCGGCGTCCTAGGCCACTAGACGAACGCGCCCAAAAATTATGTCATCATAAAAAAGCCTTAACTCTGGTACGCCCGAAGGGACTCGAACCCCTAACCCTCTGATCCGAAGTCAGATGCTCTATCCAATTGAGCTACGGGCGCTGAAAAAAAGCTGGCAATGTATAAAAATCCTGTTGGCTGTTTTATCAACACAACCACAGCCGGTCAATTTTCAAACTTGCTGGGGAGCAGGGATTCGAACCCCGATTATACGGTCCAGAGCCGTATGTCCTGCCGTTGGACGACTCCCCAATGTTTAGTCGCTTGTTTCAAGGAAGGCGATGGCGTTGTTTATCCGCTTGATGGTAATCTGCTTTCCCAGCAGACTGATCAACTCAAATATTCCGGGGCTAACTGCAACACCTGTTAGCGCAACACGTAACGGATGGATTAGCTTCGCTGCAGACACGCCCAGCCGGTCAGCTAAATCCCGAACCGCCTTTTCCACGCTCGAATCAGAAAAATCTTTGAGCTGCGAAAGAACTGCCGCTGTTTCGCTCAATCTTTCAATCAATTTATCATCGCGCCAGTGTTTTTCTACTGCATCCTGTTGATAATGTTTCGGGTCTAAAAAAAAATAGCTGCCGTATTCAAAAAAATCAGTTAGCCTTTTCATCCGGCTTTTGAGCAAACCAATGGCAGCCTTACTATAATTTTCATCTTTAACATTAAGCTCAAAAAGCGGATAGCGATGCCAAAAAGGTTTAATTTTTTCGTAAAGCGCATCTACATCCAAATAGTTAATGTATTGGCTGTTAAACCAGGATAGTTTTGTTTCATCAAATACAGCGCAATTTTTATTGACATTTTTAAGATTGAAGCTCGCTATCAATCGATTTCGATCCATAATTTCCAGATCGTTGCCAGGTGACCAACCTAACAATGCTAAATAATTAAACAACGCCTCGGCTAAATATCCGGCTTCCCGAAATTCTGAAACCGATGCTGCGCCATGGCGCTTACTTAAGCGTTTTTTGTCGCTTCCCAAAATCATCGGTACGTGGGCAAATTGCGGTATATTCCATTGCAGTGCCTGATATAGCAAAACCTGTTTCGCAGTGTTGGTTAAGTGATCGTCGCCGCGAATGACGTGCGAAATTTTCATGTCATGATCATCAACCACAACTGCCAAATGATAGGTTGGCAGACCGTCGGAGCGTTGGATCACAAAATCATCAATTTCTCGATGCTGAATTGTCAAAGAACCCCGAATCACATCACTGAAGTGCGTCTCGCCAGGATTTATTTTAAATCGGATCGTTTTTGGGGTGTTCTGGTTAATTAATGTTTGTCGCTCATTATCGGTTAAATTACGACAGGCGCCATCATAAAAATAGGCGGATCGATCTCCGCTTCCCTGCGCCAGGCGAAGTTGGTTCAATCTTTCCGTAGTACAAAAACAATAATAAGCTAATCCGTCTCGAACCAATTGGTCGGCAACGCTTTTATATAATTCAAGACGCTTTGATTGAAAAACCGGCAGTTCATCCCAATCCACCCCCAACCATTTTAAAGAATCAGTAATAGCGTTCACCATTTCAACGTTTGATCGTGCAATATCTGTATCTTCAATGCGCAATAAAAAATGACCGCCAACGTTTCTGGCAAACAACCAATTGAAAATTGCCGTTCGAGCGCCGCCAATGTGCAGATATCCGGTTGGGCTTGGTGCGAATCGAACTCGGACTTCTTCTAAATTTTCAAACAACATGAATCCATCAGTTTTCTTTTTTCAAAAGTTCATTGACAATTTCAATTGTCAATTAAAAAAATGGCGGAGAGGGAGGGATTCGAACCCTCGGTAAGTGAAAACACCTACAACGGCTTAGCAGGCCGCCCCGTTCAGCCGCTCCGGCACCTCTCCACATAAATATCGCGGAGGACGAGGGACTCGAACCCCCAAGGGCAAAAGCCCGGCGGTTTTCAAGACCGCTGCCTTACCAATTAGGTCTAGTCCTCCGGAAAATGAAATATACAAAAATATATTTTTGTAGTCAATAACTTTTTGTGTTAATTTGTAAAACCTCAGTCATGGGTAGAAAAACCGCTGAAGCGGTTCATCTCTATATATTGATCTACCTTGCACCACAATAAATTGTGGTGTTTGTTCAACAATGTAGTTTGAATAAACACCATGATTCATCATGGTGTAGCTGAACAGAAAAAGCAATTTATAAATTGCTTCAGCAGTTTCAAATTCCACCAGTAAGTGAGGTTTTACGTTTATTTTTGTTAACGAAAGATTTTCGCAAAGCGACTGATGTCCTGGTCGATGGCATCAAACGGACAAATCTCATCACAGCAGAAACAACTAATACATTTGTCATAGTTAATCACAGGAAAACCATCTTTGTCCGGAATCATCGCCTGAGTCGGGCAGTTAGCGATACAAGCCCCGCAACGCCGACATTTATCGTCAATCGGTTCAGGTCGTACCCACAACAGACTACCCACTAAACGAACTAATGATGACGGGACATAATTCAAAAACCGATTAGAGGGTAATACAAAATCCGGGTTGTTGAACGATTCGAGCTCGTCTCCAAAAACAACAATTTTTTCTTTTCTTTTTTCACCAAGACCCCGCTGAAAAGCAATGTCAATCGCATTAATTTCACCATCTTCAAACCCGATCAATTCGGATGCAACCGCATCCAGCGCGACAGCATCTTCACTCGCTAACACCAGCCCCAGTTTTTTGGGGTTGCCGGATGAAGGACCATTCCCTTCCATGGCAACAATCGCATCCATCAGACTAATTTGCGGTCGGGTTGCCTCAAACACATCCACAATAATCTTTGAAAACGACTTCGCTTTAGGCGCTTGTTTGTGATATTCACTTTTGCGAAAACCCGGTATCGCACCAAACATATTTTTTAACGCCCCGGTGTAGAGAACCAGGCTATGGGTTTTAAGCTTACATGCATTAATTACAACATCTGCTTCGATAATACTTTTAGCAACAAAATAAGATGACCCGCCGACCTTTCGTTCAACAACGTCGTTTTTCTCAAACCTTATCAACTGCGCTCCCAGCTCTTTAGCAACGCCCCCAATTCCGGTAATGTTCCAATATTCTTCAATGGGACGCGAAACCCCGGCCGGACTATCGCCAATTGTGATAACAGCCCCTAAATCCCGCAGCAAATGACCGATAGCGCGAACGACTTCAGGATGGGTTGTCGCCGCTTTTTCCGGTGGTTTTGCTGTCAATAAATTGGGTTTGATGTGAACTTTATCCCCCGGCTTCACAAATTTTTCGATACCGCCCAAATGTTCCATCGCTGCTCGAACCGCTTCTTTCACGTTCAACGGTTGATAATTTTCACACCGAATCGCAGCAACGATACTTTTCTCTTCTGTTGTTAAATTCTGTGGTTTATTGTCCAAGAATATTCCCGTTCTTTCAATTTTTAATAAATAGCGTACCTGGCAACTGTCTTACCAAATCTTTAAATTCTAGCGGCAACAAAAGCGATAACACTTCCGCAGTCGATTTCCCTAATTTTTCTGATAACTTGTCGATGTGAATTGGCTCAGCGCTTAATTGGGCCAACACTTTCTTTTCCGTCTCCGATAAATCAAGCGGCAATTGCTTTTCTGCTGCGTTCGCTTGTGCAGTCAATAATGGTTTAAGCGCGTGCTCGAGCTCTGCAAAAATGTCATTAGCGGACATGACCAGTTTGGCGCCCAGCTTGACTAATTGGTTGGCGCCTTCGCTTTTTTTACTGGTAATATTTCCCGGGATTGCGAACACCTCACGATTTTGATCTAAGGCATAATTTGCTGTCAGCAGTGCGCCGCTTTTAATACCAGCTTCCACCACAACTGTTCCCAAAGACAATCCCGAGATGATTCGATTTCTCCGCGGGAAATTTTGAGCATCGGGTTTGGCAGACAGCGGATATTCTGAAATCAGGGCGCCGTGGTGTTGAATGGTTTCAGCTAACTTTCGATTTTCCGGCGGATAAATATTATCTAATCCGGACCCCAGCACCGCATAGGTATTGCCGCCGTTCCGGATTGCCGCTTGATGACAAATCGTATCAATCCCCCGGGCGAGTCCACTGACAATCAAAATTTTATTCTGAACCAACTCCCGGCTGATTTTTTCTGCGACAATTTTTCCGTAAGCGCTCGGTAATCGTGTCCCCACCATGGCAATGGCATACCTATCCGGATTCTGAATTTTACCTTTAACATAAAGAAGAACCGGCGGGTCATAAATTCTTCTTAAATTATCAGGATATTGCTCGCTCCAGAAATGAATCACATCAACGCCCAGCCGTCGGCTTCGTTCAAATTCCTGTTTGCCAAACTGAAAATTTCGATAGCTTTTAATTTTCTGAGCGCTTTTAAAGTCAATTCCATCAACGTTGGTTAGTTCCTTGATGCTGGCATGAAAAATGGGCTCAGTTCCTCTAAAATGCGCCACTAACGCCCGTAAACGAGTCGGGCCGATTCCCTGAACCGCCGTCAAATTTATAAGCTGTTCGATGTCAATAAACATTATTGCTCACCTGATTGTTTGCTTTTTTGGATCAATTGCCAGATACTTTGTTTCAACTTTTCAAGTCCTTCTCCGCTGATCGCAGAAACATAACAAACCGGGACTGGCAAATTTTGTAATGCCCTTGGTAAAGTCAATTTATCGTCCGCAACCAAATCCATTTTAGATAATACGATAAGCGATGGTTTGGAAAGCAGCTCCAGTTGATATTTTTCAAGTTCCTCTCTGAGAATAAAAAAATCGCGTCCAATATCATCTGAATCAGCATCGAGTAAATAAATCAAAATGTTAGTTCTTTCGATGTGACGAAGAAAGTTCAGCCCCAGTCCTTTGCCTTGATGTGCGCCTCTGATTAAACCGGGTATATCAGCTACGACAAAGCTCTGATGCTCTTTATATTTAACAATCCCAAGATTGGGCGTCAGCGTTGTAAACGGATAGTCGGCAATTTTTGGCCTGGCAGCAGATATGCGCGATAGCAGCGTTGATTTTCCGGCATTGGGCAATCCCACCAAACCAACATCGGCATTTAATTTGAGCTCCAATAAAACGACACGATTCTCTCCAGCTTGTCCGTCTTCAGCATAGCGGGGCGTTCGTTTGGTCGGAGTGGCGAAATGCCAATTTCCGCGCCCCCCTTTTCCTCCCCTGACTGCTACGAACTCCTGCCCCTGGTCTACCAAATCCGCCAACACTTCTCCTGTATCAGCGTCTTTGATAACTGTTCCGCATGGCACCTTGATGATAACATTTGCAGCATTGCGACCGGTTTTTTTTGCGCCCTGACCATGCTTTCCCGATTCGGCTTTGAAAATTCTCTTATAACGATAATCAATCAATGTCTGCAAATTGGCATCGGCTTGAAAGATTACGTCGCCGCCCTTGCCTCCGTCACCGCCATCCGGACCGCCTTTGGGCACGTATTTCTCGCGTCTGAAGCTGATCACACCATGTCCGCCATTTCCGGCGATTACTTTGATTCTTGCCTGATCGATGAACAAACCATTTCTCCGTTTCTCAGTTAGAAAATGTGATGTTATTATACAATAAAAATATCTATTAATCAAGAAAAAATTGATGATCAATATTTTAAATTTTTATCACTGGATGAAGAATTTCGTGTTTGAGGAATAAAAAAATGTTGCATCTGGAAAGCTGATTTACTATATTAAACAGAATTTTAACAATTGTATCGTTAACCCCATCATTTACCGACTAAGGGAGGAACACGAATGAGAAAAATTACCGTGTTAATGTTTGCGGTTAGTTTGCTTTTGACGACTCAACTGCTATCTCAAAGTTTGTTAGAAAAGGCTGATTCGCTCTGGGAAAAACGAGGCGAGAACTTTGATCAGCAAACGCTTTTAGCAGACAGCGCTTACATCAACCAGGCAATTCAAGGTTACAAACAGCTAATCCAGACTGCTGATGGCGCGGAAAAAGAGGAGGCAATCTGGAAGCTGATTCGGGCTTATTATTTTAAGGGCAAACACACCACGCATGACAAAGAGATGAAAAAAGCGATTTACGACCTGGGCAAGGAGCTTGGCGAACAGGGCTTGCAACAATTTCCTGATTCCCCAGGGATAAATCTGTTTTTGGCAATCGTATGGGGCGTCTGGGGCGAAGAATACGGGATCCTGGCAGCGGCAAGAAAGGGAGTTGCCGGTAAAATTAAAGATCTTTGCGAAAAAACCATCGAACTGGATCCCGAGTTTGATGAGGGCGGTGGCTATCGCGTGTTGGGCAGAGTCTATTTTAAAGCGCCAAAAATTTGGCCTATTTTAAGATGGCCGTCCAAGGAAAAATCGGTTGAAATTCTGGAGAAATCGCTGGAAATTTCGCCAAAGAACTTAAACACGCGGCAGTTCCTTGCCGAGGCTTTTTATTCGCAAGGCGAAAAAGAGCAAGCTATCCAGATGATGAACGAAATTCTTGCTGAAGACCAGATAATCGAGGGCGTTGCTGAAGATGCTGTCATTAAAAGTGAGGTCCGAGAAATGCTTGCTTATTGGCAGAAATAAATCTTTCATATTGCTCTGGTTTCTGATAGTGATTTTAATTTGAATCGAACGCCGGATTTATATCGTCCGGCGCTCTTTTTAATGATGGATATTATATCATTAATTCAAAAAGCAGACCTGTCAAAATCGAGGATTTAACCAGTTGTAATCTTGCTGTTTTAAAATCATAAAGCTTAATTGTAAATTTAATAGAGGTCAAATGATATGACGGATTCTGTATTTAATCTAATCAAAAACAGACGCAGCATCAGAAAATATCAACCGCGGCCTGTTGAACGGGAGAAACTTCGGAAATGTCTCGAAGCTGCTCGGTTGGCGCCATCTGCTGAGAACGTTCAACCGTGGCGATTTATTGTGATCGATGATCCTGATTTGAAAAACCGCTTTGCAAAGGAGGTGTTTTCCGGAATCTATTTTCCGATGAAATTCGCCCAGCAAGCGCCGGTAATTGTTATTATCCTGGCTAAGCGTGATCTCATCGCTAATCGTATCGGAAAACAAATCCAGGGAATCCATTATTATTTTATCGATGTTGGGATTGCCGGGCAACATCTTGTATTGCAAGCTCAAGAGCTGGGACTTGGCAGTTGCTGGATTGGTTGGTTCAATCCGAGAAAAGTGCGAAATTTTTTCAACATTCCCAAAAGCTATCAGGTCGCTTCGCTAATCAGTCTCGGCTATCCCGCACAAGAAAAATCAGAAGTGAAGAATCGTTCTCCACTTGATAAGATCGCCTGGTTTAATGGCTTTAAAAATGAGGATCAAAATTGAAGTTAATCGGCGAGATGAGCTCCGGGACTTTAATCCGGCGTTATCAGAGATTTCTTGCTGATATCCGGTTGGATAGTGGGGAACAGATCACTGCACATTGCCCCAACTCCGGCAGCATGCGCTCTTGCAACACTCCTGGAAGCCAGGTGATGTTATCGTTTCATCCAAATCCGAAACGGAAATATCAATACACCTGGGAAATGATCCGTATTGGTTCTACCTGGGTCGGAATAAACACCATGCTACCGAACAAGGTGGTAGCAGATGCAATAAAATTGGGAAAAATTCCCGAACTTGTTGGTTTCCACAAAATACTCACCGAGCAGAAAATCGGTAACAGCCGGTTAGATTTGGTTTTAGAGGCTGATTACGAAAGCTGTTATATCGAAATTAAAAACGTGACGCTGGTGCAAAACCGAGTCGCTATGTTTCCTGACTCCCCCACAAAACGCGGCGTGAAGCATTTGAACGAGTTGATTCGGCTCAAACGAGCTGGAAAAGAGGCGGTGATTTTTTTTCTAATCCAACGTTCGGATTGTGAATATTTCGCCCCTGCCGATCACATTGACCCGGAATATGAGCAGGTGTTAAGAGAAGCGAATGTCGCTGGAGTAAAAATTTTGCCGTACCAGGCAAGGGTCTCTCCGGAAGAAATTTCTATACATCGCCGATTGGATAGCATATTAAAACAATAACGGATTGAGCTCTAACTGCGCGTGCCAGGATGCTGCTCAATCCGCTACGGGGATAAATATTATCGGGGGTACAGCTAATATCCAAATACGTAACTTTGACGATAACTGACAGTACCGATTTCTGAATCACATTCACCGAAGTCGCGCCAGCGCCGAATTCGGTTGACTAAACAACGTAATAACCTTTCATCATCAATGGTGGATTCCAATATTTGCACTTCTTCTACAGCGCCTTTGGGATTTACAGAGAAGCGGACTGTGACTTTTCCTTTTAAATCAGGATTGCTTTTCCGTACATGTTTATAACAATCCTGAATCGCCCGGTTATGAGAGAGCAACACGGCTGTAACTTGATCCGCAGTCCGAGCGCGCGATTTTTCTTGCTGCTTGACAAGATTCGATTCAGTATCTATCTCAAACGACACGTTTTTTTCTGCCTTTTCCAGAGACACTTTTTCGACCCGGTTTAAACGCGCAAGATGGTGGCGAGTTGATGCAAAAACCGTGGAGCCTCTAAGTTGTCTTTCGGTTTCGTCCGTTGTCTGGCGCTTTGCTGGGGCTGCGGCGCTTCCTACGCTAATATTTTTTAAATCCAAACCGTTAGTGGACTCGCCAAGCAAGCGGATATTTTTCTCGCTGCTTAAAAACAGCTCTGATAATTCTTCCTTTGCCGTCACATTTTTTTCATTAGTCAGATACTGTAAAATCCCACGTTGATTGACTTCACGGCTGAGCGCGCTGGAGTATTGATCTATTGTCTCTCGGTCGGCTTCGCGTTCTTCCTTTGATAACGATGGTGTTGTCACTTTTGAAAGCGCTACCTTTTTTTCCGACTTCTCCGGAGGAGCCGGGGAGGGTTTTTCTTCGATAAGCTTGTCGGCGCCCACATGTAATGCAGTTGTTGGCGACACGGATGGTTGCTTAGTTTCTGCTTCATCAATTTTAGATATCTCATGAAGAGGGCGCTCTGTCAACAGCAAATTAGCGTATCGTTTTTGAATTTTTTCAACGTTCACCGGCTGATCCTGCCCTTTGATCCGCGCCGTTAAAAATATGATTAATCCGATTTCTACGACAAAAGTTACCAGTAGAATGATCCAAAATCGCAGGTCTAATTGTTCGAGCCATTTTTTCTTGAACTCCTTGGGAAATTTGAAAGCTACAGATGACCCGTAAACGTCAACCGGATTGTCGGATAAAAACGAGGACTGTTTAATGGACTTTCTTTTTTTTTCTTGTGGATGCATTTTTGAATTATATTTGTTCTGTTCGAATTGATCGAAACTAATCGTTAAACAGTTGCGGATGGAAAAACGTGCTGGCCCCGGTATGTATATGTTTGAAATATTGTTTCAAATTAAAAATCGTCAAAAATTATGCCAATGGGCAACTCAACCTGTTTGATCTTTTATTTTATTGAAATAATAGCCAATTATAACCGCTATTGTTGAAATTGAATTACATTTATGAAATTGGACTGTATTGGTTAGGAACACACATTACTTATTTGTATCAATTTAATACAATCTTGTTCTGCCGATTTAGTAACGAGTTACTTTTTGGGGAGTAGTCGTGTAGTATTTCATTCTTTGGTTTATAAACCAGATTTCTTAAAGAAATCTGGTTTATTAGACATATTAAAAATTTTATCATCTGTCAAATAATCAGCATATCAAGCGATAGTTTCAGTATTCCATCTGTAACCGATGTTTTACTTATTCGTCATTGACACCAATCGGAATTCCACTGATTAGCTCAAATCTAACAACGACGCTAATCCAACAAGTTAGCTATCAAAGGGAACCGAATCATCAAAAAATAGTCTTATCGGTGTGAATAAATTGTTGCGTCAAATACAGCAATTGTGCATCTAAAACCTCGGGTAACGATCTGATTTCAAACCACTGGTAAGGAACATTGCTATTGATCATTTGGGAGAATAGAAGATGAAATCATGGCGAATATTTGCATCGATATTTCTACTGTCAATTTATTGTCAAATCACAATTGCCAAGCCCCCGGAAGATATTTCGGTTGAGAACCTTCGAGCGCATATATCGTTTCTGGCTTCGGATTCTCTGAAAGGAAGAAAACCGGGCACACCGGAAGGCAAAATTGCAGCTCAATATATTCGAGAGCAGCTAATTAGCTCAGGATTTGAACTGCTGGGCGACAACGGCTTTCAATATCTCGAAGCAATTTCCGATATTCAAACAGGTCCCAACAATAAATTAATATTATCAAACTATCAGGGCGAACCCGGGGTTGATTTTACACCCTTGTCGTTTAGCAGGAATGATTCACTTTCCGCAACAGTGGCTTTTGCCGGTTATGGATTTGACATCAACAGCGACAGTCTTGTTTGGAACGACTATCAGCAACTCGATGTAGTTGGCAAATGGTGTCTTATCTTGAAGGGAGACCCTGATCCGGATAAAAATGACAACAGTTTTGCTCCATTTAGTTCATTGCGCAAAAAAGTGTTGACAGCTAAAGACCACGGAGCGAAAGGCGTTCTCTTTGTTTCAGGCGAAAAATTTGACGCCAAAGATGAGCTGATCGATCTTTTTTATGACCGGAGCGAATCCGATGCCGGGATTCTGGTTTTTCAGCTTAAACGAACGCTTGCTGATCAAATATTGGCGCCTTCGGGGAAAACGATTGTGGCATTGGAGCAGCAAATTAATGAAAGCCGGACACCGATAGGCTTCGTTGTCGAAAGCAAAGTGACTGGCGCCGCCGATATCATCAAAAATAAAGTGAAGACCCAAAATGTTGTTGCAATATTACGCGGCGCAGATCCTGTTTTTAATAGTGAATATCTCGTCATTGGCGCCCACTATGATCACCTTGGCTTTGGCGGACCAGGGTCCGGGTCTCGTCGACCGGACACGCTGGCAATTCACAACGGCGCCGATGACAATGCTTCCGGGGTGGCAGCAATCCTGGAGATCGCCAAAAAGGTTGCCGCGTATCGAAAAGAAATGAAAAGAAGTGTTATTATGATCGCTTTTGCAGCCGAGGAAATGGGGACGCTCGGATCCAAATATTTCACCAATAACCCATTGGTAGATTTAAAACAAATTCAATTCATGTTCAATCTGGACATGGTGGGGCGGCTCGAATCGTCTCGGGAGGGGCTCACGGTCGGCGGAACTGGTACCGCGATCGGGCTGAACCAAATCGTGGAAAAAATCGCCAGCAACCATTCGCTTCCGATCAAAACATCTCCTGAAGGATATGGACCATCGGACCACGCCAATTTTTATGTTCATGATATTCCGGTGCTGATGTTTTTCACCGGCGCCCATGAATTTTACCATACCCCGGATGATGATATTGAATATGTTAATATCGACGGAATTAAAATCATTTCAGATTTTGTGTATGATCTGGCAGTGGAGATAGCAAACCTACCCCAGAGGCTCGCGTTCCAGGAAGCCGGTCCCAAGGTTCGCCAGACGACCAGAAGAAGGTTTAAAGTAACCCTCGGAATTATGCCTGATCATGCTGCTGCTGGTTTAAAGGGAATGCGGGTTGATTTGGTGATTAAAGATCGTCCGGCCGCTCTTGCCGGTATGGAAAAAGGAGACGTCATTGTGGCAATGGAAGGAAAACCGGTGAATGATATTTATGACTACATGAATCGGCTGGCAGAGTTTAAAGTTGGCCAGAGAATCAGCGTCGAGGTTTTACGGGACGGTGAAAAGAAAATTTTAATTGTTCAGCTTTGATTTGTTTTTCAATAAAGGATTATTGAAAGCGTTACGTGAATGAATGGTTAGATTTTTTTTCTTGTATCTTAAATTAATCGATAAGCCGAAAGATTTGATTAACGTCATTGAAAAAAACAACCCACAGAATTCCATAGCCGTCAGTTTAGGTGGTTAATTATTTTATTGAAAATAGGGTATCCTCTCAATAATTAATGGCAAGTTAGACTGTCATTTCGATCCGCCAGTTGGCAAAGGAGCAATCTCATTAATATTTTCATATAGTTAAGAGATTGCTTCGCTCCACTCCGTTCCGCTCGCAATGACATTACCATCTATTATTGAGAGGATACAAAATAGGTTTCTAATGAGCGCTTCGTCGAAATTTGTCTCAAAACCAGTACTGGCTCAGGAAATGACGCTTTCGTACCGGCTGCGAATCAACAGCCAGATGAAAAAGGGTCCGCCGAGCAGCGCGGTGATGACTCCGACCGGAATCTCAGCCGGAGCGATGATCATCCTTGATAGTAAGTCGCAAACAACCAAAAAAGCTCCGCCAAATAACCAGCTTGCCCGGGACAGGTATTTGTGTTCAGGCCCAATCAGTAATCGGCAGATATGCGGCGCCATCATTCCCACAAACCCTATCGGTCCGCAAACCGCTACCACAGATCCGACCATCAGCGATGTGGCAAAAAATAGAATGAGTTTTATTTTATTTACATCACCCCCACGACTGATGGCAAGGTCTTCTCCCAACATCAGCAAATTAAGCTCGTGGGTTAGCATAAAAATGGTCGCACTGCCCACCAGCACAAACGGCAGTAGCGTCAAAACGGGCTGAAAACCCACGATTTCAAATCCACCCATTAACCAGCGGATGATTTGAAACGAACGGCTGAAGTCACTCAGATATTGAATAAACAAAATCAAACTTGAAAAAAAGAAATTGATCGCCACACCTGCAACCAGCATTGCCGTTGTTGAAAAACCTTTTTTCATCCGGGAGATTCCGTAAACCAGTCCGATCGACAACATGGCTCCCAAAAAAGCAAACAAGGCTTGTCCGGAAACTCCGGCAATGGAGAAAAACAGACCGAGCTTGACAAACAATGCGGCGCCAAACGCAGCCCCGCTTGACACTCCCAATGTAAACGGGGTAGCAAGCGGATTGCGAAACATCGCTTGAAACGCCATACCACTGATTGCCAGTGCGGCGCCCGCTAAAAATGCGGTTAGAATTCTCGGCAATCGGATGCGCCAATAAATTTCAGCGTTCAAATTTTCTGTTGTCAGTTGCAGGACATCTTTGACAGAGATGGTTTTCATTCCGAGGAACGGCGTTATAAGAACGGCTGCAATGGAAAAAAACAAAAATATGGCAAGTGTAAATCTTCGATCTGAAGTTATCAATGAATCACCTCCGGAACAATGATTCGACAGCCGGTCAGCGGGTGTTGGGTAAACTGAAATTTTTTGTCGAAAGCAATCCGGAGGATCGCATTGGACATGACAGCCTGGGCATCGCCATCGTATTGGATTGCGCCGTTCTTCAAGACAATTATCCTGCCGGAATGAAGTGCTGCTTGGTTAATATCGTGAGTCACCGTTAGGATCGTTTTGCCATGCTGTTGATTGATTTTATGGAGGATGCGGTAAATTTGCGCCTCATGTTTGGGATCCAAAAATGTGGTCGGTTCATCAAGCAGCAAAACTTCCGCGCCCTGCGCCAAAGCCGCGGCTAAAAAAACTGTTTGCCTTTCTCCGCCGCTTAACGTGTTGAGCTGCCGATCCGCCAGGTGTGCGGTTCCAGTAATGTCAAGCGCGTGTTCGACTGCCACCCGATCCGATTGTCGCAAGGACGAAAACGGACTCAAAAAGGGATAACGCCCCATCCACACAAATTCTGATACAGTAAACGGCAAATATCGTCCATCTGACTGGGGAACATAGCTGATCAATTTCGCCAGTTTCTTCTGACTCAGCTTTTCAATGGTTTCATTTTTGATAAATATTTTGCCTGAGTCAATCGGATAAATTCTTATCAGACATTTCAGCAAACTTGATTTCCCTGCGCCGTTAGGCCCGATAATGGAAATGTAGTCGTTACTAAAAACGTCGAGACTCAGTGAATCTAAAATTGTTTTATCCGACAACATCAGCGATAAATTTTCGATATGAATTAATGAGTTTTTCATAAATTGTCCCAATCAATTTCCGGGTGAATTAACCGCGCCAGCTTTTCCAACAGTAAAATGAAGCGAGGTCCCGGAACGGTAGAATAGCTTTCATTAATGATGAAAATTTTATCCCGCTCAATCGCGCTAATTCCTGAAAGGCTGCTCCAATCATTTTTAATTTTAGCCTCAGGCAAGTTGGTTGGGCTCAACCCAAAAATGAAGTCAAAAATAATGTCGGGATTTAAGCTAATAATCCCTTCAGCAGTTAATAACGGGTAGGCAATATTTTTTCCGGTCAAAACATTTCTGCCACCTGCAAATGCGATTAACTCTGAAAAGTAGGTTCCTTCGCCGGCGGCGTAAACATCGGCGAGCCTTCCGTTGCCGAGCGTTCTACTGATAGAGATCAATACCCGCGGCTTTGGCAGCTTACCGGTAGTCTGTTGAATCAGCTGTGTTCGATGTTTGATGTCAGAAATCAGTTGCTCGGTAGTGGTTTCCATCGAAAAGGCGTCTCCAATGGTTTGTATCGATGCAAGAATGTCGGAAACCGTTTTGTTATCCACCATCAGGTAGCGAAGTTTTAGTTCAGCGATATATCTTCTCACCTGGTCTTGTTCAGGCAACAGGATAACCAGGTCGGGACGCAACCTGATGATCGCCTCATAATTCGGGTCGAGGTAACCTCCCAGGCGCTGGATATGAGCAGCTGTTTCGGGATATTGACAAAAATCGGTGGCTCCGACAATCCGGTCGCCCAATCCCAGTTCAAATAAAATTTCGGTTGAACTGGGAGAAAGCGACACCACCCGATTGAATGAGGGGGGCGCCGCTGCGAAATTTGCCGGAAGCTCTTCCTGTTTGGCACAGAAGAAAAGAGCGCATAAAATAAAAACCAATAATCGGGATTTAAATTTTATTATTAATTTGAACATCAACATACAATCCACTGACAAATTACTGAAATTTCGGGACACGGCATTCCAGGCTTTTTCAAAATGTTTTTGACCCGTTGCCGGTGTTAATCCCCTTAATTTTCCACCCCTATTGTTAGTCTAAACTCCCTGCCGGGAAGCGGATAACCGTCATTTAAATAAACAGACTTGTTGAGCAAATTGAGCGCTTGCAGTATGATGGAGCAACCGACACTTGCTAAATCAAAATGATAACTCAGATTGCCATTGAGCAAATGATATTTCGGCAGTGAATTAGAATTATCTGCGGCGATATATCTTTTGCCAACCAGGCGAAGATTCAGATTGGTTGAAAAACCGCCGAGACGAACGCCGGTTAAGATATCAAGCTTGTGTTCCGGTCGATAAATGAGCCAGTTTCCTTTGTCCGATGAACGATTCGTTTGGTCAGTTGCTTTCATCCAGGTGTGGAAAATTTTGACATCAGCGATGTTTCCTGGCAGGCTGTATTTAACGCCGGATTCAACACCGCTGATGAGAGCGGCGTTGGTGTTGAGCGGCATCCACACTCCGTCATTGTCTGGCGCCCAGCCAATCAGGTCATGGATATCATTCCTGAAATAGCTCATCTCTAATTGAAGCAAACCGGTTCCGTTTTTTTGTAACACAAATCCACCGTCAAAATTGGTGCTGGTTTCCGGCGCCAAATCAGGATTGCCCCGAGTCCAGCCGTCATCAGGCCAATATAAATCGTCGAATGACGGCGCCCGATAAGAAGTCCCCACATTACCGCGAATGGTTAGTGATAACTCATCACCGAGGTTTACAGACCATCCCAGCTTGGGCGATGTGTGAGAATTTACATCCGAGTAGCTATCCCAACGAATTGCCGGGATTAAAACCCAGCGTGTAGCTATGCCGGAAACGTTTGCAGAATGTCGAAACTCGACTTGTGCAAAAAGCCCCCGGGTGTTTCGCTGCTTCCGGTTGAATTTCGTGCTCTCCAATCTGTCCCGACGAAGCTCTGCTCCGGTAGTGATACTAATGGCGGCGTTGACTTGCCAGGCGGCGCGCAGATTTAGCCCAAACGCTCCGTTTTTATGAGTATCGTCAACCGGAACCCAGTCATCAGGATCAGTATAATTGAATTTAAAAATTTGATAATAAAATTGCTCCTGAATTCTCAACCGATCAAAAATTTGGTTCTCAGCAAAAATCGACGCCATCTTTTTGTCGTTTTTTGCTCTCGCATTGGGTGTGAGCATGGGCGCGCCTGTCCAGGGATTTAAGTTAACAGACCCGGCTACGCCTTTTTTGTTCTGCATGTCGTGATAGATCAACTGTAGCTTGTTTTTTTCATTAAAGTTGAGCCTGGCTTTAACAAAAAAATTGTTCGCCTTATAATCGTTGTTTTTACGAACGAGTTTTTCCGTGCTGGCAGGAGTTTGGTATTCGAAATTTCCCTCGCTTTGCAGGTGATTGAAGTTGATAAAATATGAAAAAAAACCAAATTGCTGTGCTCCGAAGACGTTAAAGTTTTGAGTCCCAAACGAAGCAAAGGTGGATTTGATGCCATAAGACATCCCTGAAGATGTTAGCGTTTCACGAGAAATAAGCTGAATCGCTCCGCCTACGGCGTCAGCTCCGGTCAATGCAGAGTGTCCACCGCGCACTACTTCCACTCGGTCCAGGGCGGACACGGGAAACGCATTCAAATCTACGCCGCCGCCCTGCGCCGTGTTCAGCCGCATTCCATCCAGCAACACCACCACCTGATTGGTATTGGCACCTCGAATCGAAGGGGAGAGCACGCCGGCAAAACCGTCATAATTTTTTAGATATAGCCCGGCAATTGATTCCACGGCTTCGCCAGCAGTAAGGGCTGTTTGCTGTGAGAGTTGCTCAGCGGTTAAGACGTCAGCCGAAACTGTGACCTGAGATTGGCGATGCTCGGACATGGTCGCGGTGACGATCACCGGGTCAAACGGGATCGGCTTCGGTTCCAACCGGAAATCGAGACGGATATTTTCTTCGCCGATGGTTACGGTCTCAGATTTTGATGCATAGCCAATAACCCTCACGGTAATGGTTTGATTTCCGCCAGCCACTTTTTCAATAAAATAATAACCGTTGGACTGAGAGGCTGCGCCGAGGGTTGAATTTTCGATAAATATGTTGGCGTCAGGGATGGGTTTTTGAGTTTTATTATCGAAAATGAAGCCAAAAATTTTACCCGCAGCCAACGCCCTGATTGGCATGGAAAGCATTAAAACCATAATTACGATTACAATAAAAATAATAGATTTTTTCATCGATTCCTCCTGAAGGTTGGTTTTTACTGTGATAATTTGTCATTACAAAAAATGCCTCTGATTAACGACAACAGTTTTTTTTGTCAGATTCTATATTCTTCCTCTTCCAATGAATTTTTTTTTGCACCACCTCCTTGTCTCGTAATAGGAATTTACATCTTTGGAAGAGGTCACAAAAAAAACCCCAACCTTCTTCATGGAAAGTTGGGGTTGAAATGTTATTGATGATCGCTGTCGTCAAGATTCCAAACCTCTCCCGCGAAGGCTTTCGTGGAACGGAAAACACGGCAGGTCTCCTGGCTTTGGGCGTCAAACCTACTCATCACGCCTTCCCATCCGAACAAAACGAACAGTGGCTAACTGATTGCAATCATCAGGTGTGATGTTCGTAGCCCATTACAGTAGCGGGGCTGCAACGGATTTTCACCGTTTTCCCTGTTATGCCGTTTACGGCGCCGCGTTTTCTGAAAACAAAAAAATTGTTGTTGGACATATTATAATAAATTGAGATAAAAAATGCAAGTAAAATTTTTCGTTGTCGTTTCCTTTTTCAGTTACCGATATTTGCAAAAAAAAACCCCTCTCCGTTGTTGCAGAGAGGGATTGTTGTTTTTTTCGGGTTGCCGCTGTTTATTTTCCTGCCATGCGCTTATACTTTTCGTAGCGTTCTTTAATCGTTTTGGCAGCTTCATTCCAGTATTCATCAACCTTTTCAGGGAAAGTCACTTTAAGCGCGCTATATCTTTTTTCGCCGGCTAAAAATTTATCCAGATCCACCGACGGTTCTTTTGAGTCTAATATCAAAGGATTTTTTCCTTCGGCTTTCAACTGCGGATTGTATCGATAGAGCAGCCAATAACCTGAATCTACCGCACGCTTTTGTTCAATTTGAGCCTCTGACATATCAATACCGTGATTGATACAGGGCGAATAGGCGATGATAATAGACGGTCCATCATATTGTTCGGCTTCGGTTACGGCTTTAACGAACTGATTTTTGTTCGCTCCCATGGCCACTGAGGCAACGTAGATGTAACCGTAACTCATCATCATCAACCCCAGATCTTTTTTCGGCGTTGGTTTTCCAGCTTCTGCGAACTTGGCAATTGAACCCATCGGCGTGGCTTTGGATGCCTGACCGCCGGTGTTTGAGTAAACCTCAGTATCCATCACCAGAATATTCACATTACGACCGGTTGCCATGACGTGATCCAGTCCGCCGTAACCGATGTCATAAGCCCAGCCATCGCCGCCAAAAGACCAGATCGATTTATCGACAAAGTAGCTTTTTAATTCATCGATTTTTCGAAGTGTTTGCATGCTGTCGTCTTTGGCTTGTTCCAGAGCCTTAGGCAGCAACTGCTGAATTTTTCGTGCATTGCTCTTGGCTTCGTCATCGGTTTGTTTCCACAGTTGTTTGGCTTTGGTCAATGCGTCACGCAGCGATCCATCGATGCCGTTTTCCAACGCCCTTTCAATAGCGGCGAATAATTGGCGGCGATTGGAGTCCACTGCCAGGCGAAAACCAAAACCATATTCTGCGTTATCCTCAAACAACGAATTCGCCCATGCCGGTCCGTGACCGTCCTTGTTTTTGGTGTAGGGAATGGTCGGAAAAGTGGCGCCCCAGATTGATGAACATCCGGTTGCATTGGCAATGATCATTCGATCTCCGTAAAGCTGGGTAATCAGTTTCGCATAAGGCGTCTCACCACAGCCAGCGCATGCGCCCGAAAACTCCAACAACGGTTGTTTAAATTGGCTGCCTTTGACTGACTCAACCTTGACCTGTTTGCTGGTTACATCATACGGCAGCGACTCAAAAAACAGTTGATTTTCATTTTCTCCCGCTTCACGTTCGGTTTCGATAGGAGATTTGACCAACGCTTCCTTGGGGCATTCATTCACGCAGACCATACAACTCTGACAATCCTCAATATAGACTTGCACTTTATAATCGTATTGATCACTGTCTTTTGCCAGCGCCTTCAATATTTTAAAAGTTTTCGGCGCATCCTTCAGCAACTCCCGGTCTATCAATTTTGTGCGGATTGCCGCGTGAGGACAAACAAAAGAACATTGGTTACACTGGATGCAATTTTCCGGTATCCAACGCGGTACAACCGGCGCCACGCCGCGCTTTTCCAGCTTGGCGGTGCCGGTGGGTACAAAACCATCCAGCGGCATCTGTGAGACCGGAATCTCGTCACCTTTTTCGCGCATAATTTTTTCGATCACGTTTTTGGTAAAATCATCTGCATCGTCCGGAACCAGCTTTTTCACCTCGCGATATTTAGATGGCAACTCTTTTGGCACCGAAACTTCAACCAGCGCTTCGTCGGTTTTGTCCACCGCATTCCAATTCATTTTAACTATTTCTTCGCCACGTTTGCCGTAGGTTTTTTTAATCGCATTTTTAATCATCTCAACAGCCTGGTTGCGCTCGAGCACACCGGAAATGAGGAAAAATGCTGTCTGCATGACGGTATTAATCCGGTTCCCCAGCCCGACATCGTTGGCAATGCTGAGCGCATCGATGTTGTAGAGCTTGATCTTTTTATCGATAATTGTTTTCTGCATGTCCCGCGTTAAATTCTCGAAAACCTCTGCCTGAGACCAATTTGAATTTAACAGAAACACACCGTTTTCTTTGATGCCTTCAAGCAAATCATAGCGTCCGACAAACGCCTGATTGTGACAGGCAATAAAATCAGCATCAATGACCAAATAAGGTGACTGGATCGCTTTTTTGCCGAACCTGAGATGGCTGCGAGTGATGCCGCCAGATTTTTTTGAATCGTATTGAAAATATGCCTGAACAAACATGTCGGTATTGTCGCCGATAATTTTGATAGAATTTTTATTGGCGCCAACCGTACCATCTGAGCCGAATCCCCAAAACTTGCAGCTAATGGTTCCTTCAGGCAGGGTGTCAATGGTTTCATTGACCGGAAGGGACTTTTTAGACACATCATCGGTTATACCAACAGTAAATCCGTGAAAACATTTTCCCTTTAAATGGTCGTAAACTGCTTTGATCATCGAGGGAGTGAACTCCTTCGAAGAAAGTCCGTAGCGACCGCCGATAATGGTCAGATCATGATGATCTTTCATCGCCGTGACAATATCCTGATACAACGGTTCACCAATCGATCCCGGTTCTTTGGTGCGATCCAAAACCGCGACTTTCTCGACAGTTTTCGGTATTGCGCCGATAAAATGTTCCACTGAAAACGGCCGGAACAATCTCACTTTGAGCAGCCCCAACTTTTCCCCACGCTTTTCATTTAGAAAATTAATCGTCTCTTCGATTGCCTCGCAGCCGCTGCCCATCGCCACAATCATCCGGTCAGCATCGGGCGCTCCCACATAATCGAACAAATGATATTGTCTGCCTACCATTTTTGCCAACTGGTCCATATAATGCTGAACTATTCCCGGCGTTTCATCGTAGTAATTATTTACTGTTTCCCTTCCTTGAAAATATACATCAGGATTCTGGGCGCCGACCTTAATGCGCGGATTCTCCGGATTCAACGCTCGCTGACGAAAAGCTTCAACGTATTTGTTGTCGAGCATTTTCGCCATGGTATCATAATCTATTTCTTCAATTTTTTGAACCTCGTGAGAATTTCTGAACCCATCGAAAAAGTTTAAAAACGGGACATTTGATTTAAGCGTACTCAGATGTGACACCACCGCCAAATCCATTATCTCCTGAATCGATCCTGCCGCCACCAGAGCGAAGCCGGTGTTTCTGGCAGACATCACATCCGAATGATCGCCAAAAATTGATAATGACTGGCATGCCAGAGTTCGCGCCGAAACATGAAACACCGTCGGCAACATTTCACCGGCGATTTTATGCATATTGGGTAGCATTAACAACAAACCCTGGGACGCAGTAAACGTTGTCGTAAATGCGCCGGCGGACAACGCCCCATGAACCGCTCCTGCTGCGCCGGCTTCTGATTGCATTTCAACTACATCAACCTTTTGACCAAAGATGTTTTTTTTACCCATCGCAGCCCAGGAATCTGCTAATTCCCCCATTACTGACGACGGTGTAATTGGGTAAATTGCGGCTACATCGCTAAACGCATAAGCGACATGGGTCGCCGCCGTATTTCCATCCATTGTTACTTTGTTCGCTTTCTTCATATTTTTTCACCTCATCTCGTTATAGTATTTGCGTCTTGCCTTCGATAGCATGTTAACGAAAACATTGAAATATAATCTTATCAAAATAATTGTAATTATTGGGAGATTTGTGCTTTAATAGTATGACGTGTTAACAACGATACCCAAAATTATCCTCATTGTCATTAAAATAAGCATTAAAT
>OMKS01000603.1_pt1 | contig 33458 bp, 33 predicted proteins | sample 1674721 | NCBI WGS metagenome assembly OMKS01 (sample SAMN06264996, study PRJEB25208) | sediment metagenome | isolation source: hot spring sediment | place: USA: California | collected 2014-09-02 | reverse complement strand
GCGGTGGCGGCAACCTGGCCTTCCGCAATCTTCGGCGCGGGGTGCGGATGGGGCTGCCTTCGGGGCAGATGGTGGCCGAGGCCATGGGGGTCGTGAACCGGATCACCGCCGACGAGATCGCGACCGGTCCCGATGGCGCGGTGGCGGCCCGGCACGGGCTGCACACGCAGACGCCGTTTTGGTACTACATCCTCAAGCAGGCTCAGGTGAAGAGCGGCGGCACGCGGCCGGGTCCGGTGGGCGCCACGATCATCGCCGAAGTGCTGGTGGGCCTCGTGCATGGCGACCACCAAGCCTACCTGTGGCAGCGCGGACCGGGCTGGAAACCCACCCTGCCCTCGGCGCAACCGGGCGATTTCACCATGGCCGACCTGCGGCGGCTGGTGGACGACATCAACCCCATCGGGGACGGCTGAGCGGCCCGCGCCCGGATCGGCCCCGGGCGCAAGGGCATGCCGTTCCTGGTCGGAGGGCAGCGCCCGCCTTTGGGGGGGGGCGGGTGCTGCCCGACGGCGCGGATCAGCCTGCGGGCAGCAGATTGGGCACGAGGGTCACGATCCCGGGGAAGGCCCAGAGGATCCCCAGGCCCACCACCTGGATGATGACGAACGGAATGACGCCGCGATAGATATGCATCGTCGTGACCTCCCTGGGCGCCACGCCGCGCAGGTAGAACAGCGCAAAGCCGAAGGGCGGCGTCAGGAACGAGGTCTGAAGGTTCACCGCGATCATGATCGTGACCCAGGCCGGATCGAAGCTGCCGCCATAGATCACCGGGCCGACGATCGGCACGACGATGTAGATGATTTCAAGGAAATCCAGCACGAAGCCCAGCACGAAAAGCACCAGCATGACGATCAGGAAGACCTTGAACTCGTCATCGAAGCTGCGCAGGAATTGCTGGATATAGTGCTCGCCCCCGAACGAGATCACGACAAGGTTCAGAAGCTGCGAACCGATCAGGATGGCGAACACCATCGAGGTGACCTTGGCGGTCTCGCGCACCACCGGCGACAGCACCCCCGAACGGAACAGCACCCAGCAGGCGTAAAGGATGCCGAACATCGCGAAGTGATAGGCGCCCTGCGCGACGAAGAAAGCGACCCAGTCCTCGAAGGGCACGTTCGAGCGGCTGACACGCAGATCGAAGTTCACGCCGACGAGGATCATGATGAAGATGGCGAAGGACGCCCAGAGGATCAGGCGGCCCGAACGGTTCTCCTCGCGCAGCTTGCGATAGGCGGCCAGCATCAGCGCCCCGCCCGCCCCCAGCGCGGCGGCAGGTGTCGGGTTGGTGATGCCGCCCAGGATCGAACCCAGCACCGCCACGATCAGCACCAGCGGCGGAAAGACCACGCGCAACAGATCCGACTGCGCCAGCAGGCCGACCGCGTGGCGCAGCCCGTAAAGCGCGATGCCGAAGGGCAGCGCCAGCAACAGGAACATCGCCCCCGGCGAGGTGACGGGCGAGATCAGCACCGCATCGACCGCCAGCGCAAGCACCAGCCCCCCCGCCCCGATCAGCAGCGGGCGGAGATCGGCCCCGGGCACCACCCCGCGCGCCGTGGTCAGCAGAAGGCCCAGAAGCACCACGACCACCATCAGCGACGAAGACACAGGTGCGGCGGCGGCGATCCGCGCCTCAAGGGCGGCGGCGCGTTCCTCGGGGCTCACCCGATGAGCCTGCACCTCGCCGCCAGCGGCCTCGATGGCGCGTTGCTGTTCGACCGCGCGATCCCATTTTTCCTGCCCATGCAGCGCGATCATCGACGCCTTGCACTGATCCGAGACATTGGTGCGCAGCACCGCGCCCTCGGTCCGTTCGGAAAAGCCGCTGACCGTGACATCCTGGCTGCCCACGATGCCCACCGCGCCCAGCAGGAAGGCGCCCCCGATCAGCCCTAGCGGCGCGGCCAGGAACCACCGAAATTTATCGCCGCGCGACTTGGCCGGACCCGAGGCCGCTGCGAAGGACACCGGCGGCGCCTTGGAGGGGTAGAGCAGCGCGAAACCGAAGGCATAGGCGGCATAAAGCGCCGCCAGCAGGATGCCCGGCAGGATCGCCGCCTGGAACAGCGTGCCGACCGAAACCACCGCCGCCTTGCCCAGATAGGTCAGCGCATCGGGGCAACCCGCCATCTGCGCCCGGCTTTCCTGCGAGGTCGCGTAAAGATCGCCCGCCAGCGTGCCCAGCAGCACGATCACGATCGAGGGCGGGATGATCTGGCCCAGCGTCCCGCTGGCCGCGATGACCCCGGTGGCCAGTTCCGGCGAATAGCGGTTGCGCAGCATCGTCGGCAGCGACAGCAGGCCCATCGTCACCACCGTCGCCCCCACGATGCCCGTGGAGGCGGCAAGGAAGGCGCCGACCACCACCACCGCGACCGCCAGCCCGCCCGGCAGCGGGCCGAAGACCCACGCCATCGTCGTAAGCAGGTCATTGGCGATCTTCGAGCGTTCCAGCGTGATGCCCATCATCACGAACATCAGCACCGCCAGCAGCGTCTCGATCGACTGACCGGCCAGAACGCGCTCGTTGATGCGGTTGACGATGAAGCTGACATTGCGATCCATCGCCACTTCCCAGCCTTGCGGGAAAAGCGCCGTCTCATAGCGTGGCAGATCGGGATATCGGAAGACCGATATATCGTTGGGATGGATCCCCTGCGCGGTCAGCGCCGAATAGGCCGCGCTGCCGGTATCGACCGCCTGGTGGATCAACAGCCCCGCGCTGTCCAGCGCGGCCACGATCCCGAACGAGACGACCGCCGCCCCCCCGATGGCGAAGGCCACCGGAAAGCCCGACAGGATCCCCGCGAACAGGCAGAGAAAGACGATGATCAGGCCGATCTCGATACCGTCAAGTCCGAACGACATGCGCCCGCCCTGCCCCCCTAATGCGTGGCTTCACGGGCGTCTTCGCCCGAACCCAGACTGTCCCTGTCAAGGTATTTGCCCGCGCTCTCCTCGCCTTCGAGATACTCGAGCAGGGCCCGGTAGAAGACCGCGATGGCCTGAAGGAACACCAGCCCCGCAAAGGCCACCAGCAGCACCTTGAACAGGAAATAGCCGTTGAAGCCGTTGGGCGAGAACCCGATGGTCTCGACATTCCAGCGCAGCGCCTGCGCCTTCGTCAGAAGCCGGTCCAGCGATTCCGAGGCCGAGGGCTTGGGCGTGATGAGGTGGCGCCAGAGGAAATACCACGAGTAAAGCCAGACCAGCACCGCCATCGGCATCATGAAGACCAGCGCGCCCGCCATGTCGATCAGCCTCTTGGTGCGGTGGCTGACATGGGCATAGACGAGATCGACCCGGACATGGCCGGACTGCACGAAGGTATAGCTGATGCACAGGCAGACGATCATCGCGTTGTAAAGCTTCAACTCCTCGGACCACCAGCTGAGATCCTTTGAGAACGCATAGCCCAGCGGGCCAAGGCTGATCTCGGAGACGCGAAAGATGCGTTGCAGGAACACGGTCATGATCTGTTGCAGCACCATCAACAGCCCCGCCCAGGCAAAGAACCGGCCGATGGTGTTGGCGAAACCCTCCAGGGCGCGCACCGACCCCCACATGATCGCCCGCCGCCACAGCCCCAGACCGGTCAATACGAGGAACGCGGCAAGCACGACGAAGAAAAGCTCGGTCGAGGCGCCGTAATAGACCACGCGCATGATCGCCTGCGGATTCGACCAGTCGAGCCACAGGCCCGGATGGGCGATCGCATAGCCGAGATTATAGAAGGCAAGGGCGAGGTTCTTGATGAACCACAGCACCCAGCCCCCAAGCGCGCCCAGCACGCCGACCGATCCGGACCCGTCCATCTGCGCCCCCTGTTGCCCAGCCGTCGCGGATCGGCCCCCGGTCGGGGCGGATGCGAAAGGGCTGGCGCGGCGCCCCCGCTGCGAACGGGGGCGCCAGCCGGATTTCGGATCAGAGCCCCATCACGCGGTTGCGCTGGGCCGCGAACTCGGCCTCGGACCGGCCATTCCAGGCAGCCGAACTGGTCATCGAGGCCATGTAGCTGTCATGGCATTTCTTGTAGAGCGGATCGCCCATCGGTTCGGCGATCACCTCGAGCGAGGCGGCGCCGAAGGCATCCCAGACGCTGTCGGGGAATTCGAGGAGCTGCACGCCCGCGGCCTGCAACCGGGTCAGCGCGGCGGCATTGTTCGCCATGAACTGGGACATCGACCAGATGTTGCACGCGCCCGCCGCCTGTTCGATCGCGGCCCGGTGCGCCGGGGCCAGATCCTCGAACACCTCGAGATTGACCGTCAGGTTCAGGTTCGGGCCGGGCTCGTGGAAGCCGGCGGTATAATAGGTCTTGGTGATCTCCTGGAAACCGGCCTTCTCGTCGGCCCATGGCCCGATCCATTCGGTCCCGTCGATCGCCCCCGAGGCCAGCGCCTGATACACTTCGGAGCCAGGCAGGTTCTGCACGCTCGCGCCCAGCTTGCCCAGCACCTGGCCGCCCTGGCCGGGCATGCGGAACTTCAAGCCCTGGAAATCCTCGGGACCGTTGATCTCCTTGCGGAACCAGCCACCGGCCTGCGGGCCGGTATTGCCCGCCGAGAACGCCTTGAGCCCGAAGATGCTGTACAGTTCGTCCGCCAGTTCGCGGCCACCGCCATGGTGGAGCCAGTTGTTGTATTCCTGGAAGGTCATCCCGAACGGCACCTGGCTGAAGAACGAGAGCGCCGGGTGCTGGCCGAGGAAGTAGTAATCGACACCGTGATACATGTCGGCCTGACCGGCCGAGACGGCGTCGAACACCTCGAAGGCGCCGACCAGTTCGCCCGCAGCCTTGAGGTCCACGCTCAGCTGGCCATCGGTGATCGCGGTGATCGCGTCGGCACAGTATTGCGCGGCGTCATGCACCCCCGCAAGGCCGCGGCCCCAGGTGGTGACCAGCGTCAGCGTCCGCCGGCCCTGCGCATAGGCGGGCGCGGCCAGCGTCCCGGCGGCGGCCGCGGCCGTACCGCCCAGTGCGGAGGTCCTCAGAAAAGAACGGCGATCCATCAGTAGTACTCCCGGTTGGCGCCCGCCGCTTGAGCGGGCGGATCGTTCGCGTGGACGAAATCTATCGACAGCCTTGCCTCAGATAAATAGCCGCGAACGCCCGGGCGGGTTTTTTTTACGGCGTCGAATGGACGCGGCCCGGTCCACGCTCGCCCCGCCAGCGCCTGAAAACAATTTCGGCTGCAACCGCCCCCCGTTTTCCGATCCATGCGCAACCCCCCTTCCGCAAGCAACATACGGAAAGGATTTCTTGCCGCAGGGCACGAAAATTCTGGCCTTTGCGGGTTGACCCCCATCCGGTGCGCACCTAATGTCCCGCGCACGCAAGCAGGGGAACCCCGATGGCGATCGTGGATGTAACGGTAAAGGACAGGCGCATGGGCCGGTAAGAACCGACCCAAGGTAACCACATGCGCCCCCGCCTTGACCGGGGGTTTTTTTACGCGCTGCGGATGCACGGACGGACGGCGGAAGGCACGGAGAGACAGATGACACAGATGACCGGCGCGAAGATGGTGGTTCAGGCGCTCAAGGATCAGGGCGTCGAGGTAATCTTCGGCTATCCGGGCGGCGCCGTGCTTCCGATCTATGACGAACTGTTCCAGCAGAACGACATCCGCCACATCCTGGTGCGTCACGAACAGGGCGCGGTGCACATGGCCGAAGGCTATGCCCGTTCGACCGGCAAGCCCGGCGTCGTGCTGGTCACCTCGGGGCCGGGCGCGACCAACACGGTCACCGGCATCACCGACGCGCTGATGGATTCGATCCCGCTGGTCGTGCTCACCGGTCAGGTGCCCACCTTCATGGTCGGCAACGATGCCTTCCAGGAGGCCGACACGGTGGGAACCACGCGGCCCTGCACCAAGCATAACTGGCTGGTGAAGGAGACCGACCGCCTGGCCCAGACGATCCACCAGGCGTTCCACGTCGCCACCACCGGCCGGCCCGGCCCGGTTCTGGTCGACATCCCCAAGGACGTGCAATTCGCCACCGGCACCTATGTCGCCCCGCGCGAGGCGGGCAATGCCCATTACCAGCCCCGCCTCAAGGGCGATGCCGAGATGATCACGCGCCTTGTCGAGGCGATGGAAACGGCGGAACGGCCGATCTTCTACACCGGCGGCGGCGTAATCAATTCGGGCGATGCGGCGACGCAATTGCTGCGCGAACTGGTCGATGCCACGGGCTTTCCCATCACCTCGACGCTGATGGGTCTGGGCGCCTATCCCGCATCCGGCAAGAACTGGCTGGGCATGCTGGGGATGCACGGGCTTTACGAGGCCAACCTCGCAATGCACGGCTGCGACCTGATGATCAATATCGGCGCCCGATTCGACGACCGGATCACCGGGCGGGTGGCCGATTTCAGCCCCGGCTCGCGCAAGGCCCATATCGACATAGACCCCTCGTCAATCAACAAGACGATCCGCGTGGACATACCGATCATCGGCGATGTCGCCCATGTGCTGGAGGACCTGCTGCGGATCTGGAAATCGCGCGGACGAAAGGTCAACAAGGAGGGTCTGGCACGCTGGTGGGCCCGGATCGCCGAATGGCAGGCGGTCGAGTGTCTGCGCTACCGGAACTCGGACACGGTCATCAAGCCGCAATATGCCCTTCAGCGGCTGGAAGCGCTGACCAGACACCGCGCCGACCGCTATATCTGCACCGAGGTCGGCCAGCATCAGATGTGGGCCGCGCAGTTCCTGGGCTTCGAGGCGCCGAATCGCTGGATGACATCGGGGGGCCTGGGCACCATGGGCTACGGGCTGCCCGCCTCGATCGGCGTGCAGGTGGCGCATCCCGAGGCGCTGGTCATCAACGTGGCGGGCGAAGGGTCGTGGCTGATGAACATGCAGGAGATGGGCACCGCGATCCAGTATTGCCTGCCGGTCAAGCAGTTCATCCTCAACAACGAACGCCTTGGCATGGTGCGGCAATGGCAGTCGCTGCTGCATGGCAACCGCTATTCGCACAGCTGGTCCGAGGCGCTGCCCGATTTCGTCAAGCTGGCCGAGGCGTTCGGCGGCAAGGGCATCCGCTGTTCGGACCCGGCCGATCTGGACGACGCGATCGCCGAAATGCTGGCCCATGACGGGCCGGTGATCTTCGATTGCCTGGTGGAAAAGCACGAGGACTGCTTCCCGATGATCCCCTCGGGGCGGGCGCATAACGATATGCTGCTTGCCGCCGATGCCGAGGCATTCAGGGAAGGCGCCGCGCTGGTGTGACGACGGCATGGGGGGCTTTCTGCCCCCCGTCCCCGCGCTGCGGGGACTCCCCCCGAGGATATTTGGAGCCAGAAGAAGAGACATGGCAGCAGCACTCAACATCCAGAAGGGCACGTCGAAGCATTCCGCCTACGACCTGCGCGACCCCAATTCGGACGTGATCGAGCGGCACACGCTGGCGGTGATCGTCGACAACGAGCCCGGCGTGCTGGCGCGCGTCATCGGGCTGTTCTCGGGGCGGGGCTACAATATCGACAGCCTGACCGTGGCCGAAGTGGACCATACCGGCCATACCAGCCGCATCACCATCGTCACCGTCGGCACGCCCGCCGTGATCGAGCAGATCAAGGCGCAGCTTGGACGGATCGTGCCGGTGCACCAGGTGCATGACCTGACCGTCGAGGGCGCTTCGGTCGAGCGGGAACTGGCGCTGTTCAAGGTCGTCGGCGCGGGCGAGAAGCGGGTCGAGGCGCTGCGGCTGGCCGACATCTTCCGGGCGAATGTGGTGGATTCGACGCTGGAAAGCTTTGTCTTCGAGATCACCGGCACGCCGCAGAAGGTGGACGCCTTCGCCGAACTGATGCGCCCGCTGGGGCTGGTCGAGATGGCGCGCACCGGTATCGCGGCGCTTTCGCGCGGGGCCTGACATCGGACGTCTCCCGGTCGCGGCGCGCATGCCGAGGTCGTGGCCGGGACCATGATCGGCCACCGCGGGACATGGATGATGCGGTCCCTGCCCGGATGCCCCGCCGAACCGCCGGAGCGCTTTCGAAGCGAGGCCGCGCGCGCAAATCCGCCGCGGTTCAGTGCGTTGCGCCCATATGGCGGCGATAGACCTCGATCATCCAGCCCAGCATGACGGCATTCAGGACGTGCCACAGGAAATGCGTCCCGAGCGGCAGCACCGCACAAAGCGGTTCGTCCAGCGTGCGGAAGGTCAGCGAGACGACCAGCAGCCCGCCGCCAAGCGCCAGCCCCCGCGCCGTCGCAGGCGCCCGCCGCGCCAGAAGCCCGGCATGGACCAGGATCAGCAGCGCGACCGGCGCATAGCCCGCCGACGAGCCCAGAAAGCCAAGCTGCCCGAACAGCCAGCCCGTCCCCGCCGCATAGGGCAGGAACAGCGCCGTCAGCCCCAGCGCGGGCCAGGGCCCCAGCCCCCAGAAATCCCGATGCGCGGCAAAACGGTAAAGCAGGATGAAGCCCAGGATCGGCAGCACATCCGCCATCGCCGCCCAGAGTGTCGCATGGGTATGGAACAGGAAGCTTCCCACCCCGATCACCGCCAGCACCACGCAGAGCGCCCGGCCCAGCGCCAGCCCGCCGGTCCGGCGCCACATCACCGCCGCCGCGACCAGGAAGGACGCGTTCGTCACCGCATTCACCGGCTCGGACCAGTAGCCCGCGTCCGTGCGCTCGCAATAGGCGTCCACCTGGGCCATCCAGTCCATGGAAATCGCCTCCCGCTCTGCTAACCTTGCCCCAGACCTAGGCCGCAAGGCCGCCAGATCACAGGGAGGCAGACATGAAAATCACTTGGCTCGGCCATTCCGGCTTCCGCATCGAGATCGCAGGCCAGGTCCTGCTGGTCGATCCCTGGCTGGTCGGCAACCCGGTGTTCCCCGAGGATCGCCGCGCCGAGGCTATCGCGGGCGCCACCCATATCCTTGTCACCCATGGTCATTTCGACCACATCGCCGATGCCGTCGCCATCGCGCGCGAGCTGTCGATCCCCTGCGTCGGCGTCTACGACCTGATGAGCTGGTGGGAGGAAAAGGAGGGCATCGCCACAATCGGCTTCAACAAGGGCGGCACCGTGGCGCTGGGCGAGGTCCGCGTGACCATGGTCAACGCCACCCATTCCTCGTCGGTCTCGGGGCCGCAGGGGCCGGTCTATACCGGCACCGAATCGGGCTTCATGATCGCGGGCGAGGGACACACGATCTATGTCTCGGGCGATACCGACGTGATGGCCGACATGGAGGTGTTCAACGACCTGCACGCCCCCGATATCGGCATCCTCTGCGCGGGCGGGCATTTCACCATGGACATGAAACGCGCCGCCTATGCCGCCCGCACCTATTTCGACTTCCAGCTGGTGATCCCCTGCCACTATCGCACCTTCCCGATCCTCGAACAGGATGCCGAGGCGCTGCGCCAGGGCCTGCCCGACGTCAAGGTGGTGGAGCCCGACGTGCTTGTGCCGATCGAGGTCTGAGGGGACCGCCCTGCATTTCCTGCAAGGATCCACCCGATCCGCGACCGCGTGAGCCCGGATCGACGTCGGCATGGGGCTGCCCGGAGCTGCGAGGAGCGCTGACCGCGATACGGGCGAATCGTCGGCCGCGGCCAGAAGGCGGCGTCGACGCTCCGCCTGGCCTGGTGCGGCCCGTCCCGGGGGGGTGCGGCGCGCTTGCGTCGGCGGTCTGCGCAGCTGCTGCAGGTTGCGCGGCGCGACCGGATCGCAACACGACCGCACCCCCCGTCTTCAGGAGGGTGTCCGGGGCGGAAGGGATCGGCGCCCACCTATTGCAATAATTGGCGGAAGGGGTGGGATTCGAACCCACGGATGCTTGCACATCGGCGGTTTTCAAGACCGCTGCAATCGACCACTCTGCCACCCTTCCGTCTCAGGTTCAGAAGACAGGAGCCTTCAACCCGGGCACGGCGATTCCGGGCCGTCCGGGCCAGACATCCGGACGACCGGTTGCCGTTCTAAGCACAGTCCATGGACAGGGTCCAGTGCTGCATGACCGGTCCGATCCCGCTCCGGCAGAGTTGAAGGGCTGAATCTCGCCCGGTGCCGGGTCCGAGCCTTTCCTTGGTGCCGGGCTGCGGCTATCATAGGCAAGGCAGGCAGGCCGGACCGCGAGGAGTGCCGATGCGTCACCAGAGTTGCTGGATCCGGCATAGAAACATGCGACGCGGGACACCCGCGCGAAGAGGGGGCAAGGGATGGCGGGAAACCGGATCGGACGGCTGGCCGTTGCGCTGGGCATGGCGGCCCTCTTGGTGGGCTGCCAGGACGGAAGCGGGCCATTCGCGACGCTTCAGGAACCTGCTCCGAACGAAGTGACCGCCAACGACACCGGGGGCGATGTCACGATCGCCCAGGGCGATGTCGAGGCGCCGGACATCTTCTCTACCACCGAGAGAGGACTTTGGGACGGTCGTCCCTCGCTGGGCGGTGTCTGGGTCGCCCATCCCGATGTACCCAGTCCGCAGCGGGTTCTCATCCGGAACACCGAGAACGGAAAATCCGTACAGGGCGCGCTGTTCCGTCGCGAGCGCGAGATGCCGGGGCCCAAGTTGCAGGTCTCGTCGGACACGGCCTCCGCCCTGGCGATTCTGGCCGGCAAGCCGACCGAGCTGCGCGTGGTTGCGTTGCGCCGCGCGAAGGCGGCGGAACCGGCGGCAAGCGACGCGACCCCGGCACCGGGCGCCGCCGCGAGCGCAGGCCCGGCCGCCGCCGGTTCGACGCCGCCCGCACGTCGTCCGGCACGGGCCGAAACGCCGCCCGCAACCGGCATCCCGGTCGCCGCCCCCGCGGCGTCCCCCCGCATGCCTGTGATGAAACAAGCCGACATCGCCGCTCCGCCGCCTGGCACGGTCGCCCTTCCGGGCGAGGCCCAGGCAGCCCAGACCGCGGCGGCGCCCGCCGCCCCGCGCGCCTCGACGCTGGAGCGGCCCTTCATCCAGGTCGGCATCTTCACTGTCGAGCAGAATGCGCGCGACGCCGCCCAGACGCTGGGCAGGGCCGGGATCGTGCCCTCGATCCGGGAACAGCGGCGGGGGGACAAGACCCTCTGGCGTATCGTCATCGGACCTTCGGTCAGCCGCGAGGCTCAGGCCACGCTGCTTGAGAAGGTCAAGGGGCTCGGCTACACCGATGCCTATTATGTGTCAAAGTGAGGCGCTGCGGACCATGGAACAGACCTTCCTGCGAGCCAAGACCCTGACCATGCTTGCGGCGATTGCCGCGCTTGCCCTGGCCGGGCCAGCCCGCGCGGCTTTCGAGACCCGCGCGACCGCGGCCTATGTCTTCGATCCGGCCACCGATACCGTGCTTCTGTCCAAGAATGCCGACGAGCCGATGCCGCCCGCCTCGATGGCGAAGCTGATGACGCTGAACATGCTGTTCGAGGCATTGCGCGACGGGCGCGTGACGCTCGAGACGCAGTTCTCGGTGTCGTCCCGCGCCATGGCGATCGGTGGCTCGACCATGTTCCTGAACGACCGCGACAGGCCTACGGTCGAGGAACTGATCCGCGGCATCATCGTTCAGTCGGGCAATGATGCCTGCGTCGTGGTGGCCGAAGGGCTGGCTGGCACCGAGGAGGCGTTTGCCCGACTGATGACCGAACGGGCCCGCGCGCTGGGCATGACCGGTTCGACCTTCGCCAACTCTACCGGCTGGCCGCATCCGAACCAGCGGATGAGCATGCGCGATCTGGGCATCGTGGCCGAGCGGCTGATCGAGGAATTCCCCGAATATTACGGCTATTTCGCCGAGGCGGAATACCCCTTTGACGGTCGCGCGCCGCAGAACCGGTTCAACCGCAATCCGCTTCTGAAACTCGGGATCGGGGCCGATGGGCTGAAGACCGGCCATACGCGCGAGGCCGGCTATGGTCTTGTCGGCTCGGCGGTTCAGGACGGTCGGCGGGTGGTCTTCGTGATCACCGGGCTCGAAACCGAGGCACAGCGGGCCGAGGAAGGCGAGCGGATCGTGAACTGGGCGTTCCGCCAGTTCGTCCAGCGCGAAGTTCTGCGCAAGGGCGAGCGCGTGGCTGCAACCAAGGTCTGGATGGGCGAGGTCGAGCAGGTCGGACTGGTCGCCCCCGACGATATCGCGATCCTCCTGCCCGCGCTGGCGCAGGGCGCGCTCGAGGCAGAGGTGCATTACCGCACGCCAATCCTCGCCCCGATCGAGGCGGGGCAAGAACTGGGCGAACTGGTCATAACGCGGCCCGAGATGGATCCCCTGCGGGTGCCGCTGGTGGCAGAGCGCACGGTCGGGCGCGGCGGTTTCGTGCCGCGGCTGCGCAGCGCCAGCGAGGTTCTGATCGGGCTGGGACGGGAGGCCACGGGCCTCTGACATGGGCGGGGCCGCGCGGTTCATCACCTTCGAGGGCATAGACGGTTCGGGCAAGTCCACCCAGGCCCGGCGCCTTGCCGAGGATCTGCGCGCGCGCGGCCGCGAGGTCGTGCTGACCCGCGAGCCGGGCGGCAGCCCCGGCGCCGAGGAGATCCGGCGGCTGGTGCTGGAAGGCGATCCCGACCGCTGGTCGGCCGAGACCGAGATCCTGCTGTTCACCGCCGCGCGGCGCGACCATCTGGAAAAGACCATCGAACCGGCGCTGGCGGCGGGCAAGGTGGTGATCTGCGACCGCTACGCCGATTCCACCCGTGTCTATCAGGGCATCACGCGGGGCGATCTGCGCCGCGTCGTGGACAAGCTGCACGCGCTGATGATCGGGCGCGAACCGGACCTGACCTTCGTTCTGGACATGGACCCGGGGACTGGGCTGGCGCGCGCCCGGGGGCGCAACGGAACCGAGGAACGGTTCGAGGATTTCGGCGAGGCGATGCAGGCGCGGATGCGGGCGGGTTTTCTGGACCTCGCGCAGGAATTCGCCGGCCGCTGCCGGATCGTGGACGCAGCGCGCGAGGCCGATGCCATCGCCGCCGAGATCGGGGCGCTGACGCAAGCGGCGCTGGCATGAGCGACCTAGCCATCCCCGAACCCGACCGCGTCGAGGGCGCCCCCCATCCGCGCGACGCCTCCCGCGTGATCGGGCAAGGCGCGGCCGAGGCTGCGTTCCTTGACGCCTTCGCGGGCGGGCGGATGCATCATGGCTGGCTGCTGACCGGGCCGCGCGGGGTGGGCAAGGCGACGCTGGCCTGGACCATCGCGCGGTTCCTGCTGGCCCAGCCCATGGGCGATACGGGGGGCGGGCTGTTCGGCGACGCGTCCCCAGCCCCCGACCGGCTGGACATCGCGCCCGATCACCCGGTCGCCCGCCGGATTTCAGCGCTGTCAGACCCGGGGCTGATGCTGATCCGCCGCGGATGGGACGACGACAGGAAACGGCTGAAGACCGTCATCACCGTGGACGAGGTGCGCCGGTTGCGCGGCTTCTTCGGGATGTCGGCGGCCGAGGGCGGGCGGCGCGTGGTGATCGTGGACGCGGCCGACGAGATGAATGCCAGCGCCGCCAATGCGCTGTTGAAGCTGCTCGAAGAACCGCCCGCCAACGCGACGCTGCTTCTGGTCAGCCACCAGCCCGCCCGGCTCTTGCCCACGATCCGCTCGCGCTGCCGCGAGCTGCGGCTTTTGCCCCTTTCCCCCGCCGCGATGGCCGAGGCGCTGGCCGCCGCCGGACAGGAGGTGCCGGGTGATCCGGCAGCCTTGGCCGAGTTGTCGGGCGGATCGGTCGGCGAGGCGATCCGGCTGGCCCGGCTTGAGGGACTCGCACTTTACGCCGAACTTGTGGCGATCTTCGCGGATCATCCGCGGCTGGACCGGCCCCGCGCGATCCGTCTGGCCGAATCTGCCGCGGGCCGTGCCGCCGAGGCGCGGTTCGACCTGACGCTGCGGCTGATCGAGTTGATGCTGGCCCGGCTGGCCCGCACCGGCGCGACCGGCACCCCGCCCCCCGAGGCCGCACCCGGCGAGGCGGCGATGCTGGCCCGGCTTGCGCCCACCCCCACCGCCGCGCGGGGCTGGGCCGAGGCCGCGCAGGCGCTGACCGCCCGCGCCCGGACCGGCAAGGCGGTCAACCTTGACCCCGCCTCCCTCATCCTCGATACGGTTTTGAGAATGGATGAGACCGCCGGCCGGCTGGCCGCCTGAGGCGAGATGACCCAAGCGACCCCCCAGATCACCGACAGCCACTGCCACCTGGACTTTCCCGATTTCGGGCACGAGCTTGATCTCGTGGTCAGCCGCGCGGTAGCCGCCGGGGTGACGCGGATGGTCACGATCTGCACCCGGCTGCGAAACGAGCCGCAGGTGCGCGGCATCGCCGACGCCTACGCCCCCGTCTTCTATGCCGCCGGCACCCATCCGATGAGCGCGGCCGAGGAACCGATGGCCACGCTGGACGAATTGATCGCACTGGCCCGGCATCCGAAATTCGTCGGCATCGGCGAGACGGGGCTTGATTATCACTACACGGCCGACAGCGCGGCGGTGCAGCAGGAAAGCCTGCGCATCCATATCGCCGCGGCGCAGGAAACCGGGTTGCCGCTGATCGTTCACGCGCGCGACGCCGACACGGACATGGCGCGCATCCTGACCGAGGAATACCGCGCGCGCCCCTATGGCTGCGTGATGCATTGCTTCAGCTCTGGCACGGGGCTGGCGCGCGCCGCGCTGGACCTGGGGTTCTACCTGTCGATGTCGGGCATCGCGGCCTTCCCCAGATCGCAGGAGTTGCGCGAGATCTTCGCCGCCGCGCCGCTGGACCGGATCCTTCTGGAAACCGACGCGCCCTATCTGGCCCCCCCGCCCCATCGCGGCAAGCGCAACGAACCGGCCTATACCGTCCATACGGCCCGGGTCGGCGCCGAGCTTTTCGGCCTCGACTACGCCGATTTCGCCGCCCGGACGCAGGCCAATTTCGACCGGCTGTTCTGGAAGGCTGCAAGCTGGCAGGAGGCCGCGTGACCGGCGCGCTCAGGTTCACCATCCTCGGCTGCGGCTCGTCGGGTGGCGTGCCGCGGATAGGTGGGCATTGGGGGCAGTGTGACCCCGCGAACCCCAGAAACCGTCGGCTGCGCTGCTCGATGCTGGTCGAGCGCGAAGAGGCCGAGGGCACGACCCGCGTGCTGATCGACACCTCGCCCGACCTGCGCGAGCAATTGCTTCACGCCGGGATCGGCACGCTGGACGCGGTGGTTTACACCCATTTCCATGCCGATCATGTCCATGGCATCGACGATTTGCGCCAGATCGTGTTCAACACCCGCCAGCGGCTTGCGGTCTGGGCCGATGGCGCGACGCAGGACGCGCTCTATTCCCGCTTCGGCTATGCCTTCACCCAGCCCGAGGGCTCGCCCTATCCGCCGATCCTGACCATGCATACGATCGACGGGCCGGTGCATGTCGACGGGCCGGGCGGGCGGGTGACGCTGGTGCCGTTCCGGGTGAACCATGGTGCCATCGACGCGCTTGGCTTTCGCATCGGGGGGCTGGCCTATTTGCCCGATGTGTCCGAGATCTACGAAGAAAGCCTGCCGCTGCTTCAGGGGCTGGACATCCTCGTGATCGACGCGCTGCGACGCACGCCGCATCCCACGCATTTCCATCTCGAGCGCACGCTGGACTGGATCGCGCGGCTGGCGCCCGCACGCGCGGTGCTGACCAACATGCATATCGACCTCGACTACGCGACCGTCGCGGCCGAGACGCCGGCCCATGTCAGCCCCGCCCATGACGGGATGGTGCTAAGCCTGCCCGCCTGATGCAGGCACTTCTGGACGTCATCCTGCCGGTCTTTCTGGTGCTGGGCTTCGGCTATGTCGCGGTCTGGCGCGGGCTGTTTTCCGATGCGGGCGTCGACGGGCTGATGAAGTTCACCCAGAACTTCGCCATTCCCTGCCTTCTGTTCCGCGCGATCTCGACGCTGGATCCGGGGCAGGAATTCGACTGGCGGCTTCTGACCAGCTTCTATGCCGGGGCCACCACCGGGTTCTTCCTGGGGCTCTTCGGCGCGCGGTTCCTGTTTCGCCGCGGTTGGGAAGACAGCGTCGCCATCGGCTTTGTCGGGCTGTTTTCCAACTCGCTTCTGCTGGGCCTGCCGATCACCGAACGGGCCTATGGCACGGAGGCGCTGGCACCGAACTATGCGATCATCGCAATGCATTCGCCCTTTTGCTACGGGTTGGGCCTGACCGCGATGGAGATCGTGCGCAATCGCGGGACGGGTGTGCTGGGCACCTCGGGCGCGATCCTCAAGGCGATGTTCCGCAACGCGCTGGTGATCGGCATCGCGCTGGGGCTGGCGGTGAACCTGACCGGACTGCCGCTGCCCGGCGTGCTGACGGACGCGCTGGATCTGATGATCCGCGCCGCGCTTCCGGCGGCGCTGTTCGGGCTGGGGGGCGTTCTTTACCGCTACCGGCCCGAGGGCGATCTGCGCGTGATCGCCTTTGCCTGTGCGATCTCGCTGGTGATCCACCCCGCCGTGGTCTGGGCGCTGGGCACGCAGCTTGAGCTGGAGACCAGGCAGTTCCGCTCGGCCGTCGTGACCGCCGCGATGGCCCCGGGCGTCAACGCCTATATCTTCGCCAACATGTATGGCGCGGCCCGGCGGGTGGCGGCGTCCTCGGTGCTGATCGGAACGGCCGCCTCGATCCTGACGGCGTGGTTATGGCTGGCCGTTCTGCCCTGACCGGTTTCAGGACCGGACAGGCCAGTCCCGGACCAGCGCCAGCGAGCGCTCCAGCCCCTCGCGATGCACGTCTTCCTCGGCACGGCGGGCCAGGTGTTCGGCGATCAGCGCGCGCAGATAGGCGGCCGCATTCTCGCCCTGCGCATCCGTCCTGGAAGGATCGGCGCCATATTCGAGCAAGACCCGCACCTTGGCCGTGTCATGCCCCGCGATCTGCAAAGGCAGCCGACCGGGGGTGAACCAGGGCTGGGACCGCTCATCGAACGGCGCGTTGGGATCGGCGCCAGCTCGCAGCAGCGCCTCGAGATCGTCGGCCGAGCCTTCGAGAACGGCCCGGTGCAGCGGTGTCCAGCCCCAGCTTTCGGTTCGCGCCTCGATATCGCCGCCCGCCTTCACCAGGAGATCGGCCAGCACCGCCTTGGTTTCTGCGGTTTCCCAGCCCCAGGGATACGCCGCCACCGCATGCAGCGGCCGGTAGCCATCGCTCATGCCCGCATCGGGATCGGCCCCCTGGTCGAGCAGGAATTCCACGACCGCGACCGACCGGCCCTCGACCGACAAGGCGTGAAAGAGCGCGGTTTCCTCCAGCGCCCCGTGGCGTGCGTCGAGATCGGCCCCTGCAAGGCAGTCCCGCAACCGATCAACATCCCCCGACGCAATCGCCGCGAAGAGAATGCGCGTTGGCTCACCTTCCGGGCTGACCGCTTCTTCGCGGAAACGCAGCGTCGCCATGATGGCCCTGCCGCGCCGGTAAAGCGACTCGGACAGGCTGCGGGCGAGAACCGTGTCGCCCTGCGCCTCGGCGGCGGAGAGCGCCGCGCTCAGGCGGTCATTCTCGGCCTGAAACTCCGCGCCGTGGACCAGTTCACCGCGCAAGGCGGCGATCTGGCGGCGGAATGCTGCGGCATCACCCGCCATCTCCGGCGGCAGGGCAGCGACCATCGCCTCGGCCTTCTCCGCATGGATTTCGAATTCGTCAAACGCCCCCTTGCGGGCCGTTTCTCCCAGTGCCGACAAAAGCTCGGCCAGTTCCATACGCATACCAGTCACCAAACAACCCAAGCAAAAGCGCCCCACTGACACTCGCTCTAGTTGTCGAATCTGGCCGTTTTTCCGTAGAACTGAGACGAATTTTAGGCAATTTGCTCGATCAGGCCGGTGTCAGCATGCCTTTTTCGCGGGCGAGATCCTGCATGCGCTTCTGCAGTTTCTCGAAGGCACGCACCTCGATCTGGCGGATACGCTCGCGGCTTACATCGTAGACGCTGGACAATTCCTCTAGCGTGACCGGCTGGTCCTGCAACCGACGCTGCAACAGGATGTCCTTCTCGCGGTCGTTGAGCACGGCCATCGCCTCCACCAGAAGCGCGCGGCGACTTTCCATTTCGTCCCGCTCTGCATAGGCCCCGGCCTGGTCTGCATCCTCGTCCTCGAGCCAGTCCTGCCATTCGGTCGAGCTGTCGCCTTCGGCGCCGCCCACCATCGCGTTCAGCGAGGCATCGCCCCCGGAGAGGCGCCGGTTCATGGCAATGACCTCGTCCTCGGTCACGTTCAGGTCATGGGCGATGCGCGCGACGTTCTCGGGGCGCAGATCGCCCTCTTCCAGCGCGCCAATCCGGGCCTTGGCCTTGCGCAGGTTGAAGAACAGCTTCTTCTGGGCGCTCGTCGTGCCCAACTTCACCAGGGACCACGACCGCAGGATATATTCCTGGATCGCAGCACGGATCCACCACATCGCATAGGTCGCGAGGCGAAAGCCCTTTTCGGGGTCGAACCGCTTGACCGCCTGCATCAGGCCCACATTGGCCTCGGAGATCACCTCGGCCTGGGGCAGACCGTAGCCGCGATAGCCCATCGCGATCTTGGCTGCCAGCCGAAGATGCGAGGTGACCATCCGATGCGCCGCCTCGGAATCCTGATGGTCGACCCATCGCTTGGCCAGCATGTATTCCTCTTCGGGCTCCAGCAGCGGAAACTTGCGGATTTCCTGAAGATAGCGGTTCAGCCCCTGCTCCGGAGACGGGGCGGGAAGGTTGGCATATGTGCTCATGTCTATCCCTGTTGCTCCCTCGTGCTTTCCCTTGAATCTAGGAACTGAACCGGACGGTTCAAGTTAACCCGATTCACTTGCCCTGATACCTTTCGCGCAGATTGGACCGGATTCGGGCGGGAACCGGTAAATTTCGGGTAAAGATGTCAGCGGATCACGCAGGTTTGCGAGTTTGTTTCAAACACGCAGCGCCGCGGCGAGGGTCTGCATGTCCTCCGGCGGGGGCGAGGCGAAACGCATCATCTCGCCGGTTCCCGGGTGAACGAAGCCCAGCGTCGCGGCATGCAGCGCCTGGCGCGGGAAGGCGGCCGCCGCAGCCGTGGCCGCCGCGCCCACCGCGCGCTCGGACAGCCGCCGCCGCCCGCCATAGACCGGGTCGCCGATCAGCCCATGGCCGGCATGGGCCAGATGCACGCGGATCTGGTGGGTGCGGCCGGTCTCCAGCCAGCATTCGACCAGGGCCGCCGCCGGTGGCGCGCCAAATGTCTCGACCACACGGACCCGCGTGACCGCATGTCGGCCACCCGAGTTCAGAACGGCCTGGCGCTGGCGGTCCGAAGGGTGGCGCCCGATCCGGGTGGCGATCCGCATGACCCCGCCCGGCTCGAAGCTGATGCCGTCAATACCCCGCAGGCGCGGATCGCCCTGATCCGGGACCCCGAAGACCAGCGCGCGGTAATGCCGTTCGACGCTGTGGGCGGCGAATTGCGCAGAAAGCGCGGCATGAGCCTTGTCGGTTTTCGCGATCACCAAAAGGCCGCTCGTTTCCTTGTCGATGCGATGCACGATGCCCGGTCGCTTTTCGCCACCGATCCCAGACAGGCTTTCACCGCAATGGGCCAGCAACGCGTTGACCAGCGTTCCCGAGGGCGAGCCCGGCGCGGGATGAACGACCATGCCCGCGGGCTTGTCGATCACGATCAGGTCGTCATCCTCATGGACGACATTCAGGGGAATCGCCTGGGCCGAGGTCGCGACCTCGGTCGGTTCGGCAAAGGCGATCTCGATCTCGTCGCCCTCGGCCACCCGCGCACGCGCTTCGCTCAGCACGGCCCCGCCGCGCGCCACGCCACCCGCCGCGATCAGCTTGGCCAGTCGCGAGCGCGTCAACCCCTCGGCCTCTGGCACATCGCGGGCCAGCGCCTTATCAAGGCGGTCAGGCGGGTTCGGTCCGATGACGACCGTCAGCAGCCGCGGCGTGGAGATGGGCGTGGACATGAACGATTCCCCGGAACCGGAGGCCCTGCCCCCGAACCTGAAACTTCTGCGCGTGCTGGTCACCGTGCTGATGGTCACCATGATTGCAGGCTTTCTAGTCATCGTCGCCCTGTTTGTCATCCGGATGCCCGGGGGCGGCGCATTGCCGTTGCCCGAGGAGGTCCGCCTGCCCGATGGCGCGACTGCCACGGCCTTCACCCGCGGGCGCGACTGGGTCGCGGTTGTCACCGCGGACGACCGCATCCTGATCTTCGACGCAGAAACCGGTGCGCTGCGCCAGACCGTCCGGATCGCGAGGTAGCGGCCGCACGGGACGCGTTGCATTCCACCCGCTTTCGGGCATAACCGGCGTGCCAGCCGAAACAACCGCCGGAGCCTGCCCGTGATCCTCTACCCCGCCATCGACCTGAAGGACGGTCAATGCGTGCGCCTGCTGCGCGGCGAGATGGACAAGGCCACGGTCTTCGGCGACGACCCTGCGGCGCAGGCCCTGGCCTTCCAGAAGGCGGGCTGCGAATGGCTGCATCTTGTCGATCTGAACGGCGCCTTCGCGGGACAGCCCGTGAACGGCGCGGCGGTCGAGGCGATCCTTGCGGCGGTCAACCTGCCCGCACAGCTTGGCGGCGGTATCCGCGACATGGCCACGATCGAGGGCTGGCTGTCGCGTGGCATCGCACGGGTGATCCTCGGCACCGTGGCGGTGGAGAACCCGGCGCTGGTGCACGAGGCTGCGCGTGCCTTTCCGGGTCGCGTGGCGGTGGGCATCGACGCGCGCAAGGGCAAGGTGGCAACCAGGGGCTGGGCCGAAGACACCGACGTGACGGCCACGGATCTCGCCCGATCCTTTGAGGACGCCGGCGTGGCGGCAATCATCTACACCGATATCGACCGCGACGGAGCGATGGCGGGACCCAATATCGCCGCGACGGAAGACCTGGCCCGGGCCGTGGCGATTCCGGTGATCGCCTCGGGCGGCGTGTCGTCGCTGGCCGACCTGATCGGCTTGCGCGATACCGGCGTGATTTCCGGCGCGATCTCCGGGCGCGCGCTCTATGACGGGGCGCTCGACCTAGCCGCGGCGCTGGTCGCGCTGCGCAGCTGAAGCCGCGAAGGGGGGCGCTGCCCCCCGTCCTTCGGACTCCCCCCGGGATATTTCCGGCCAGAAGAAGCCCCTTTGCATCTTCTTCTGGCCTCAAATATCCCGGGGTGCGGGGCAGCGCCCCGCCTCCGACGCTTTCAACTCGCGCGCGCCCGGGCTATGAGGGCACCAAAGGAGCCACCCATGCTCAAGACCCGCATCATCCCCTGCCTCGACGTGGCCGACGGCCGCGTGGTCAAGGGCGTGAACTTCGTCAACCTCGTCGATGCCGGCGATCCGGTCGAGGCCGCCAGGGCCTATGACGCGGCCGGTGCAGACGAGCTCTGCTTTCTCGACATCCACGCCACTCATGAGAACCGCGGCACCATGTTCGACGTGGTCCGGCGCAGCGCGGAACAATGCTTCATGCCGCTGACGGTGGGCGGGGGCGTGCGCACGGTCGAGGATGTGCGCGCGCTGCTGCTGGCGGGGGCCGACAAGGTCAGCTTCAACTCGGCGGCGGTCGCCAATCCCGACATCGTGCGCGAGGCGGCCGAGCAGTTCGGCAGCCAGTGCATCGTGGTCGCCATCGACGCCAAGCGCGTGGCGCCCGGAAAGTGGGAGATCTTCACCCATGGCGGGCGCAAGGCGACGGGGATCGACGCGGTGGAGTTCGCGAAGACCGTGGTGGCCAAGGGCGCGGGCGAGATCCTGCTGACCAGCATGGACCGCGACGGCACCAAGGCGGGGTTCGATCTGGACCTGACCCGCGCCATCGTGGCGGCGGTGGACGTGCCGGTGATCGCCTCGGGGGGGGTGGGCACGCTGGATCATCTGGTCGAAGGGGTGACGGAAGGGGGGGCAAGCGCGGTTCTGGCCGCCTCGATCTTCCATTTCGGCACCTACACGATCGGCGAGGCCAAGGCGCACATGGCCGCGGCCGGTATCCCCGTGAGGCCGGCATGAGCGCGCTCGACCGGCTGGCGGCCACGATCGCGGCGCGCAAGGGGGCCGACCCCGAGACCTCGTGGACGGCGCGACTGCTGGCCAGGGGTCCCGAGAAATGCGCCGAGAAGTTCGGCGAAGAGGCGGTCGAGGCGGTGATCGAGGCGGTCCGGGGCGACCGCGCGAGGCTGACGGCCGAGGCGGCGGACGTGCTCTATCATCTGCTGGTGATGCTGGCCGCCCGCGACCTGTCGCTGGCGGACGTTCTGGCCGAACTCGAACGCCGCGAGGGGACAAGCGGCATTGCAGAGAAACAGGCGCGCGGCTAGCCCAGCACCGCCGACGCGATCAGGAAATAGATCAGCAGGCTGAGCACGTCCTGGATCACGCTGGCGATCGGTCCGCTGGACAGGGCCGGATCCCAGCCGATCCGGGCGAACGCCCAAGGCAGCATCAGCCCGATGGTGGTTGCGATCGCGCAGGTCGCGAGGATCGAGGCGCCCAGCACGGTGGCAAGCCCCGGCTGGCCGAACATCAGGAGTTCGAACCCCGCCGCCGCTGGCGCGAGGCAAAACCCGATCAGGAGTCCCGTGCCCAACTCGCCCAGCAGCACCCGCCTGAGCCCGCCCGTGGTCAGCGACAACCCCCTGACCGCGATGGCCTCGGTCTGGGTGCCGACCGCGTCCGCCAGATAGACGATCAGCGGGATGAAGAAGGCCAGCGCCACATGCCGTTCCAGCGTGGCCTCGAACCCCGAGACGACCTGGGTGGCCACCATGCTGCCTGCCAGCCCGATCATCAGCCACGGCAGGCGGTGGCGCATCCGCACCACGGGCGGCTCGGTCAGCGCGCGCTGGGCGTCCTCGGTGTGCCGCCAGATGCCCGCGAGATGGTGCAGGTCCTCCACATGTTCCTCGCGCAGGACCTGCATGATCGCATGGGGCGGCATCGCGCCCGGGAATCGCCCTTCGGCATTCACCACGGGCAGCGAGACCAGCGGTTCGCGGATCGCCGTGGAGGCGGCGTCCTCCTGGTCGGTGTCGGGGCCGATCGTCACCGGCGGGGCCTGCACGAACCGATCGAGCGACAGCGGCGAGCCCGCGGCGGCGAAGATCTCGGCCAGCCGCACCTGGCCGAGGAGCCTGTCCCCGCCGTCGATCACGAAGACCGTGCCCACCCCGTGGTGGTTGGTGCCGCGGAGCCCGGCGATCACCTGGTCGGGGGTCTGGGCCACGTGCGCCACGGGAACGTCGCGGGTGATATGGCGCCGGATGTCGGGCATGGGGCCTCGGGTCAGAGCCTGGACGAGATGATCCCCGTCGCGAACCCGCCCATGCGGAGCTCGCCGAAGAGGCGCTGGTATTCGATCTTCGGGCAGCGGTTCTGGATCACCCGCTTGCCCGCCGCCTCGGCCCGGGCGGCGGCTTCGGGGTTCTGGACGCCGATCTGCATCCAGACCGTCGCCAAAGCGGGCAGATGCGTCAGCGCCTCATCGATGATCGGGGGGACATGTTCGGAGCGGCGAAAGATATCCACCATGTCGACCGGGATTCCGGCGGGAATCGCGGCCAGGTCGGGCAGGACCGTCTCGCCGAACAGCGTCTTGCCGGCATGGCCCGGGTTGACCGGGATCACCCGCTTGCCGCGCAGCCCGAGATAGCGGGCCACGTAATGGCTGGGCCGCACCGGATTCGGCGAGATGCCCATGACCGCGATAACCCGCGACTGGGTCAGCGTCTCTTTCAGGAAGTCGTCGGAATAGACTTTCATGGCCCGGAGCCTGACACAAAAAAGCGCCCGGGCGGGTTGCTCCCGGGCGCGAGTCGCGGAACGAGGGACAGTGAAGCAGGACAGGACCGTTCCGGGGCCCTGCCCTCTGGGTAATCAGGTAGGAAGCGCGCGCCCCGGCTTCCAGTGCGCTCAGCGAACTGTGATCGGGCCGTGTCGAGCAGGCGCAATGTCGCGGCATGGCCTATCCGGCCGGATCGGCGGTTGCAGCATAAAGCGCCACGGCCGCCGCGTTCGAGACGTTGAGCGAGCCGAACGCCCCCGCGGCCGGGATCCGGGCCAGCGCATCGCAGCTTTCGCGCGTCAGTTGCCGTAGCCCCGGCCCCTCGGCGCCCAGCACCAGCCCCACCGGCCCGTCCGCCTGATCCGCCAGCACCTGCGCCAGCGTCGCCTCGGCCGCGCCATCGAGCCCGATCAGCCGGTAACCGATTTCCTTCAGTTCCTCCATCGCGCGGGCCAGATTCGGCACCCGCAGATAGGGCTGGCGTTCCAGCGCGCCCGAGGCGGTCTTGGCCAGCGCGCCGGTCTCGGGCGCGGAATGGCGGTGCGGCGCGATCACGGCGGCCGCGCCGAACACTTCGGCCGAGCGCAGAATCGCGCCCACGTTATGCGGATCCGTCACCCGGTCGAGCAGCACGACCCGCCCCCGCGGCCCCGCGACGCACAGATCGACAAGCCGCCCCCAATCCAGCGGCCGCACCTCGAGCGCTGCGCCCTGATGCACCGAACCGGGATCGAGCGGCGCGTCGAAGCGGCGCGGATCGCAGATCTCGGGGGCGATCCCGCTGGCCGCGATGGCCTCTGCCAGCCGGTCGGCCGCGTTCTTCGTCACCATCAGCCGCAGCTTGTCGCGGCGCGGGTTTTCCAGCGCATCGCGCACCGCATGCAGCCCGAACAGCCAAACCGTCGAGGCCGCCGCCGCGCGCCGGGCGCGTTCCTTCTCGATCACCCAGGCGGGTTTCTTCACCACGTCCAGACCCTTTGCAAACTGGCGCGGACCTTGGGGCCTTGGTCCGCCCTCCGCAAGGGATTTTCCTGTTGACGCGCCCCGGAGCCCGGCGTATCCACCCCCTCACTCAGGGCGACGCGCTGCAAGGTGCGGCAGCGGACTGTAAATCCGCCGGGGAGACCCATGCCTGGTTCGATTCCAGGGTCGCCCACCATTCCCCCTCCCGACACATCCTGACGGCCCGGCGCGCTGGCTCAACTGCGGTCGTTCTTGCGGCCGCCGCCACATTCCTGTTGCCACATTTTCGCCAGATTCCTGCCCCAGTCTCGTCGTGGAATCGATGCGAAGGAGACAGGCGGATGACCGGAGTGATTCAGATGATCTTGTCGCGTGGCGTGGCCCTGCCCGGGCTGGCGGCGCGGGGGCTGATCGCGCGGGGGCAGGCGCTGATCGAGGAGCGTGACCGCGCGCGGATCAAGGCCCGGCTCGACTGGCGCGCGCCTTCGGGACGCTTGAGGTCGTGCAAGATGCGTCGGCGCTGAGCGGGCCGAACCGGCTTTTCCGGCCCGGACGGGCTGCCTATACTGGCCTGAACGACCGGGCAGGACCATGGCCGATGGCTGGGACGGGGACGAGAGCAGGCGGCAGGTTCGACATCGTGATCGTCGGCCAGGCCGGGCGGCTGCAATACGAGGCAGTGCTGTTCGCCGCCTCGCTGCGTGCCTCGGACCCGGATTTCGCGGGCCGCCTGATCGTGGCCGAGCCGCAGCCGGGGCCGCTCTGGCCCGCCGATCCGCGCATGGACGATCCCGGCGCGCGCGACGTGCTGTCGGAGTTCGGAGCCGAGATCCTGGAATTCGAAAGCCGCGCCTTCGGGGCGGCCTATCCCCAGGGCAACAAGATCGAGGCGCTGCTGGCGCTGGAGTCGGATCGGCCCTTCATCTTCTTCGACACCGACACGCTGATTACCGGACCGCTGTCGCGGGTGCCGTTCGATTTCGACCGACCCTCGGCCTCGATGCGGCGCGAGGGAACATGGCCGGTGATCGAGCCCTACGGGCCGGGCCAGTCCGCGATCTGGAAATCGCTCTATGACCGGTTCGGGCTGGATTTCGACAGTTCGCTTGACCCGAGCCAGCCCGACGACTACTGGCAGCGCTATCTCTATTTCAACGCAGGCTGGTTCTTTTATCGCTGCCCGGTCACGTTCGGCCGCCGATTCCTTGACATCGCGACCGCGATCCGCGACGACCCGCCGCCGGAACTGGTCTGCCAGCCGCTGGACCCATGGCTCGACCAGGTGGCGCTGCCGCTGGTGATCCATGGGCTTGGCGGCGGGCGGCCGGGACCGGAGCTTGCGGGGCTCGATGGCGACATGACCTGTCACTGGCGCACGTTGCCGCTGCTATTCGCCCGCGAAAGCGACCGCGTGATCGCCCTGCTGGAACGGATCTGCGCCCCGAACAGGGTCAAGAAGGTTCTCAAGGCGCATGAGCCGATCAAGCGTTTCGTCTATCAGGGCAAGGGCGCCAGGGCGCGGGCGCTGTTCGACCGCGCGGCCCTGCCCCGGCGCGAACAGGCGATCCGCAGCATTCTGAAACGCCACAATCTCTGGATGCGCTGAGCGGGACAGGCGGATGATCGGACCGGCCGGACCAGCGCCGCGGGGCCGGCGTTCCGGGCCCGACGGCAGCTGCGGAAGGCCGTCCTTTTGCCCGCCCTCATGTTGCCGGGTTGCGGGCGATAGCCTAATGCTGGCGGCAAACGGACAACAGGGAGAGTTCCGATGAGCGAGGCTCCGCAATACGGTTTCGACACGTTGCAGGTGCATGCGGGCGCGCGGCCCGACCCGGCCACCGGCGCGCGGCAGACGCCGATCTACCAGACCACGGCCTATGTGTTCCGCGACGCCGACCATGCCGCGGCGTTGTTCAACCTTCAGGAAGTGGGCTATATCTACTCGCGGCTGACCAATCCCACCGTATCGGTCCTGGCCGAACGCATCGCCACGCTTGAAGGCGGGGTGGGCGGCATCTGCTGTTCTTCGGGGCATGCGGCGCAGATCATGGCGCTGTTCCCGCTGATGGGGCCGGGGCGGAACCTGGTCGCCTCGACCCGGCTTTACGGCGGCACGGTCACGCAGTTCAGCCAGACGATCAAACGCTTCGGCTGGTCGGCCAAGTTCGTCGATTTCGACGATCTGGACGCGGTGCGGGCCGCCATCGACGAGGACACCCGCGCAATCTTCTGCGAGGCGATCGCCAATCCGGGCGGCTATATCACCGATCTGGACGCCATCGCGGGTGTGGCTGACGCCGCCGGCCTGCCGCTGATCGTCGACAATACCTCAGCCACGCCCTATCTCTGCCGCCCGATCGAGCATGGCGCGACGCTGGTGGTCCATTCGGCCACCAAGTATCTGACGGGCAACGGCACGGTCACGGGGGGCGCCATCGTCGATTCGGGGCGCTTCGACTGGTCGGCCAGCGGCAAGTTCCCCTCGCTTTCCGACCCCGAACCCGCTTATCACGGGCTGAAGTTCCATGAGACCTTCGGCCCGCTCGCCTTCACCTTCCACGGCATCGCCGTGGGCTTGCGCGATCTCGGCATGACGATGAACCCGCAAGCGGCGCATTACACGCTGATGGGGATCGAGACGCTGTCGCTGCGCATGCAGCGCCATGTCGAGAATGCGGTCAAGGTCGCAAGCTGGCTGGAATCCCATCCCAAGGTGGCCCGTGTGACCTATGCCGGGCTGCCCTCCTCGCCCTGGCACGAAAGGGTTGCGCGGATCTGTCCCAAGGGTGCCGGGGGGCTGTTCACCTTCGCGCTGAAGGACGGCTATGAGGCCTGTGTCCGGCTGGTCGGCGCGGTCAACCTGTTCAGCCATGTGGCGAATCTCGGCGACACGCGCTCGCTGATCATCCACCCGGCCTCGACCACGCACCGGCAGTTGAGCGAGACGCAGCAGGTCGCCGCCGGTGCCGCACCCGATACGCTGCGCGTTTCGATCGGGATCGAGGACGCCGCCGACATCATCGCCGATCTGGAACAGGCGCTGGCAAGGGTCTGAGGCAGTCCGGGCGGGGCGCGGTGGCGCGCCCTGCCCTTCTCGGGATTACTCGCCCAAGGCAAAGACCATCCGGACCCGCGCCTCGATGGTCAGTTCACCCGGCGCGACGGGGACCGCGTCGCCCCCCATCCGGGAGGCCTCTAACCTGACCGGATGCGGCATGTCGGCGCCTTCTTCTTCAAGAGACAGCACCGGACCCAATGTCAGACCGGCAGCATCGGCCAACAGCGCGGCCTTGCGCAGCGCCTCGGAGACGGCGCGGCGGCGGGCCTCGTCGCGCAGCGGCTCGGGGTTCTGCATCCCGAAGCTCAGCCCCTGGAACCGGTTCGCACCCTCGGAAATCACCCGATCGAGCGTCCCGGCCAGCCCGTCCAGTTCGCGCACCCGCACACTCAGCGTGTTCGAGGCGGAATAGCCGGTGATCTGCGCCCGCTGGCCCTGCTCGTGCCCGGTCCAGACCGGCGACAGCGAGAGCCCCGACGTCTGCAGGTCGCGCGGCTCGATTCCCGCAGCGCGCAGGTTGTCGAGCACCGCCGCAAGATCGACCGAAACCCGGTCCATTGCCGCCTCGGGGGTTTCAGCCTCGTGGGCGACGCCAAGGGTGATCGTCGCCATGTCGGGCGCGGCCTCCGCCACACCCTGACCGGTAACGGTCAACCGGGCGGGCGTCTCGGCGGCGACGGGAAAAGCCAGCATGCCGAGAAGTGCGAGAAGGGCAAACGGTCGTCTCATGGCGGTGGTTCCCTACCTTCACTCCGGGCTGAGCATCGCGCGCTGCAGCGCGCGCGGCAAGGCACCTTCCCTGAATTTGTCGCGAGGCTCTTCTATGGCTCGGCATTTTCCTGCTATGGTTCCGCGATACTGGTTTGGAGCCGGCGGGCGACCGGTTTAGAAAGCGGTAATGGAACCAGCCTTCGCGCTCACGCTCTCCGAAGACGGCATCGGGCTTCAGCACCGCAGCAAGGGCGGCTGGAAGAAGCTTGGCGAGGTGTCGCTCGACGATCCGGGCCTGGGCGAGACACTGAAGCTCATGCGCGGCACCGCCGAGGGCCTGGCGGGCGGACGGCTGCTGACCAAGCTGGTGATTCCAGACAGCCATGTGCTGTACACCACCCTTCCCGTCACCGGCGACAGCCCCGCCGAAAAGCGCGCAAGCCTGCAACGCGGGCTTGACGGGCTGACGCCCTATGCGCTGGACGACCTGGTATTCGACTGGCAGGAAACCGGGGCGGGCACCGCAAGGCTGGCCGTGGTTGCGCGCGAAACGCTGGTCGAGGCCGAAGCCTTCGCGGCGCAGCACAGGTTCAATCCGGTCTGCCTTGTGGCGTGCCCTTCGGAAGACAGGTTTGCGGGCGAGGCCTTCTTCGGCCCGACCGCGCTGGCCGCGACGCTTCTGTCCAAGGACGAGATACCCGAGTCTGGGGGACCGACATCGGAACGCCAGGGCGGTCGGCCCGGCCCCACACGGGGCAGCGAACGCCCCGCCGCGGCGAAAGCGACGCCCAGCCCGGCGCCGAAACGCAAGCCGAAAGCCGAGCCTCCGGTCGCTCCGCCCGCATCCGAAGCCGGACCTGCCCCGACGAAGGATGCGCTCCCCGCTGCCAGACCGGCGGATCCGGCTGTGCAATTCTCCACCCGTCGCCGCGCCGAGGATCACTCACCCCCACCCTCCGGCACCGATGCCCCGACCGAAGACGCCCCCTCCGGCAGCGCATCGCGGCTGAGCCTGTCTGTGACCGACGCGCCGGGCCGCGCGGCAGATGCAGCGACATCGGACAAGGCCACACCCAAGTCCACAACGGCGGCGCACCCGACGCCCCCCACAGGACGGATGCCAACGGTTCGAGTGCCCTCGGCCGATCCCGACCCGGTCGTCCGGCCCGCCGCCCGGATCGCATCGTTGCCGCCGCTGGGATCCGGCGCATCAAGAACCATCGAAAGCTACGGCAAATTGCGGCTTGGGCTGGCCCTGACCGGCGGACTGGTCGTCGCCATGGCGGGGATCGCCCTCTGGTCGCTGCTGCCCGAAGCCGCCGACCGCGCCGATGCCCCGATAACGGTTGCCGACACCGGAACCGTGCCGGACACACAGAGTGACGCGGACCTCGCCGCCCTTCCCGACGACCCGGCCGGGGCCGAGAACATCGCGCCGCCCACGCTCAGCGAAACCGAGGCGGCGGAAAGTTACGCGACCACCGGGATGTGGCAGCTTGCGCCCGAGCCGATGACGGCGCCGCCGTCCGACCGGATCGGGGATCTTTTCGTCACGGCGCTCGATCCCGCGATTCGTCCGCCCGGCGCGTCCGTCCCGCCCGATCCGCGCGTCAGCCGGGACAATGATCTGCCACTGCCCTTGCAGGCCGACCCGCCGGGACAGGACGAGGTCTTCGTTCTGGACGAGCGTGGCCTTGTGGCGGCAACGCCCGAGGGCGCGTTGACCCCCGACGGTGTTCTGGTCTTTGCAGGCCCGCCGCCTCTGGTGCCGCGTGGCCGGGCGGCCGAGCCGGTGACGGATCCCGAGGCCCCTGGCGCGGTTGCCGAGAGCGCGGCCGAGACAGGCCCCGCCGCCCCCGTCCCGGCCCCGTCCGAGGCGCCGGAAGCCGCCAGTGGTGCGCCCGCTGCAGAGCCCGGAACGGCCCCGGCGGTGGACACCGAACTGGGCGTGATCGTGACGGAAGGGCCACCGGACCTGATCCCGCCTGCGCGTCCCGAGATCCTGGTCACGGTGACCGAGGGGCGCCCCCGCCTCGTGCCGCCGCCACGGCCGCAGCCCCAGCCGACAGCCGCCCCGACCGAGGGGACCGATGCGCAGCCGGATCTGCTCGCACCGGCCGAACCCGACACCGGAACCGGTATATCGCCCGAACCCGACCCCACCCAAGGCGACGAGACGGGCGCGGCCCAACAACCCTCTGGCGACACGACCACGGATGCGGGATCGGGCCCGTCGGCCAACCCCACGGGCGTCGCCGCCACGGACGCCGATACGGCCCCGGCGGCGCGGCTGGCCGCCATCCGCCCGCGTCCGCGCCCGGCCGACCTGGTGCCCGAGCCCGTCGCTGCGACGCCCGCAAGCGCGCAGTCCGCGGGCACTCCCGGATTGCGCCCCGTTGCGCGACCGGCCGCGCTGGCCGCCGCCGCGCTGACGCCACCGGTCGATCGCTCTGCGGATATCGAAGCCGCCCTTGCCGACGCGATCGGAGCGGAGCAGGACGCCTTCGCATCCGCGCTTGCCATTGCCCGATCACCGCGCCCGGCCTCGCGGCCCTCGGACCTTGCCAGTGGTCTGGCTGCCACGGCGCCCGCCGTTCCGGCGGCTGCAGCAGTCGCGGCACCGCGTATCCCGACCACGGCGAGTGTGGCGCGTCAGGCCACGCTGCCCAAGGCGATCAACCTGCGCCAGATCAACCTGATCGGGGTCTACGGATCGTCCGGTGAACGCCGCGCGCTGGTACGGCTCGCGAACGGGCGCTACGAAAAGGTCAAGGTCGGCGACCGGCTGGATGGCGGGCAGGTCGCGGCCATCGGCGAAAGCGACCTGCGCTATGTCAAGAACGGCCGGAACGTGGTTCTGAGTCTGCCGGGCCGCTGATCCCTCTCGCGGCATGTCGGATGTGACCACGAAAAAGACCGTGGCGCGGGGGCCACGGCCTCAAGGGGGCGGTTTCCGAGCCGATCAGGCAGCGCGCGAGACCAGAACCTCGCCCACCTGCTTCTGCGCACCGGCTTCCTCCACACCGGACACCGCCGCGACCTCGCGGGTCAGCCGTTCCAGCGCCGCCTCGTAAAGCTGACGCTCGGAATAGGACTGCTCGCGCTGGTCGTCGGTGCGATGCAGATCGCGCACGACTTCGGCGATCGAGATCAGGTCGCCCGAATTGATCTTCTGTTCGTATTCCTGGGCGCGGCGCGACCACATCGCCCGCTTGACCCTGGCCTTGCCCTTCAGCGTCGCCATCGCCTTGGACACGATGTCGGGCGTCGAGAGCGAGCGCATCCCGATCTCGGTGGCCTTGTTGGTCGGCACGCGAAGCGTCATCTTGTCCTTTTCGAAGGAGATTACAAACAGCTCGAGCGGAATGCCCGCGATCTCCTGCTCCTCGATCGACACGATCTTTCCAACGCCATGGGCGGGATAGACGACGTAGTCGTTGGGGCGGAACTCGGCTTTCTTGGTCTTCGACATTCAGTTCTTCCTCGCATGGACCCCTGCAAAGCGCCAGCCACCAAGCCGGAAACGCGTCATTCCCGACGGTTTTGATGCTCTGACGCCAAAAACAACCCCGCAGACATTTCTGTGTGCGCGGGGAGATCAGGATTCGGTCGGCCATTTATGAAGAGAAGGTAACACGAAAAACGCTGCGAGGAAAGCACCTCGACGCAGACGCACCCCCTCGGCTTTGGGCAGCAATGTTGTTATACGACCGAAAACGGGCGCGAAGGGCAGGCCGGGAGGGCCTCAGCCCCCCTCGCCGGGCGCTTCGGAGAAGTACTTCTCGCGCTTTCCGGTCTCGCCGTCGCGTTCGGCGGCCTCGGGCAGCGGGTCCTTGCGGGTGATGATCACGGGCCAGATCTGGGAATACTTGCGGTTGAACTCGACCCATTCGTCCATGTCGGGTTCGGTATCGGGCCGGATCGCGTCCGCGGGGCATTCGGGCTCGCACACGCCGCAGTCGATGCACTCGTCGGGATTGATCACAAGCATGTTCTCGCCCTCGTAGAAGCAGTCCACGGGGCAGACCTCGACGCAATCGGTGTATTTGCAGGCGATGCAGTTGTCGGTGACGACATAGGTCATGGGCGGGCCCTCGGTTTTCGTGTCGGGCAGGAACTAGAACACCCGGAAGGATCATTCAAGCGGGGGTTTGTTCAGGCGCCCGATCTGTCGGCGGTCCTTTTTCGTGGGCCGCCCCTTACCCTCATATAGCGGATTTTCGGGGGGTATTTCCTTGATCGGGGTCAAGTCCTCGTAGAGGGTGCGCGCCTCGGTCGCGGGGCCGCGACGGTCGCCGGGCGCGAGGATGCGCACCACGCGGATTTCGTGGCCCTGCGGGAATGTCAGCGTGTCGCCGGGCCCCACGCGGGCGCCCGGCTTGTCGATGCGGTTGGCATTGACCCGCACATGCCCGCCCGAGACCAGCGCGGCGGCCAGCGTGCGCGACTTGACGAACCGCGCCTGCCAGAGCCACTTGTCCAGCCTTATCGTCGGGCGTGGGAAGGGGTCGCTCACGCGGTCAGGACTTGTCCCTGAGACCCATCAGCGCGGCGACGAAGGGGTTGTCGGGGTCGATCGGCCTTTCCTTGCGCGGGGGGCGGGCCTCGAAATTCTGCGGCTTGTCGGGGCGCGGACCGCCCGGCTTGCCCTTGGCCTTCCCGCCGCGCGGCTTGCCCTTGGCATGGGGCCGCTCGCCGCCGCGCGGCTTCTGGCCGCCCGCCTTGCGACGCGGCGCCCAGGCGAAGGTATAGAAGACCTCGATCTCGGGCGCGCCCGCCCCGGCGGCAGCCTCGGCTGCGGGTGCCTCGGGGCCGGGCATTTCGGCTTCGGGCGGGACCGCCTCTACCGAGGCTGCACCCCCTTCGGCGGACCCCTCCCCCTGCGGAGTCGGCGCGGGCTTGACCTTGGGCCGCTCGCCGCGCGCGGCGCTGTAGCCCAGACCCCGCATCAGGTCGGCGAACTGTTCCAGCGTGGTGCCGGTGATCGAGAGC
>OMKS01000602.1_pt1 | contig 33557 bp, 31 predicted proteins | sample 1674721 | NCBI WGS metagenome assembly OMKS01 (sample SAMN06264996, study PRJEB25208) | sediment metagenome | isolation source: hot spring sediment | place: USA: California | collected 2014-09-02 | reverse complement strand
TTCTACGCGATGATGAACCTGGTGGGCGGCCACGACGTCAACCGCGTGCTCATCCCACTGGATCAGGACGGCGATCCCACCGACGAGGACTACAGCGACGGCAAGCTGCGCCAAAAGATGCTCGTCCTCATCCAGATGACGATGCCCGGCGCGCCCACCATCTACTACGGCGACGAAGTGGCCCTGGCGGGCTTCGGTGAAGCCACTTCCGGCAACGCGGGCGGCGTTTACTACAGCGATCCTTGCAACCGCCAACCCTACCCCTGGCCCGACGAAGACGGCTACGGTGATCTCCCCACGTGGCGGCAGGGCGACTTGGACATGCTGGCGCATTACAGCGCGACGGCAGCGATTCGCAACGGCAACGCCGTGCTGCGCACGGGCTCCTTCGACACACTGCTGGTAGACGACGACGCGGGCATCTACGCCTACGGGCGCGGTCAGAGCGCTGTGATCGGCCTCAACTTTGGTACGACGCAGACGCTCACCATCCCTGTCGCCGGTTATCTGCGCGATGGCGCGCAGTTGACGGACACCCTCAATGGCGGGAACTACGAAGTCGTCGACGGTGAAATCGTCGTCAGCGACGTGCCGCCAATGTGGGGGACAGTCCTCGTGTTGCGGGGGCAACCCGCCGCCCCGCCGCCCGCGCCAACCAATCTGGCTGCTGTGGAGGGGGACGGTGAGGTGATGCTCTCCTGGGATGGTGTGGCCGGCACCGCCAGCTACAACGTCTATCGCAGCTACGTCTATGGCGGCGGATACGCTTACCTAGGGGAGACCACGACCTCGGACTACACCGACACGACTGTGACTAATGGCACACTCTACTATTACGTCGTCACGGCAGTGGGAGTTCTCGGCGCTGAAAGTGATTTCTCCAACGAAGTTTCCGCGCTGCCGCATTACACCATCGACTGGGCGAACCTGCAATGGCCGCACGAGTTCACGCACACCGTCGGTATCACGCCCACGCAAGACATCTACGGGCAGGTCTACATCGCGGGCGTGACCTCAGAACCGGGGGCGACGGAGGGCTTGCTGGCTCAGGTCGGGTTTGGGGCTTCGATGACGGATTTCACCGGCTGGACGACGTGGGTGGATGCGACATTCAACGTCGATGCCGGCAATAACGACGAGTTCAAGGTGCAGTTGCTGCCGGAAGAACCGGGGGATTTCGTCTACCTCTACCGCTATTCGACGACTGGCGGGCGCGACTGGGTGTACGGTGACCGAGCTGGAACCGTGTTGCTGCCGCCGTTCCCTGGCGTGATGCATGTCTTGCCTGCCGATGACACGACACCTCCTCCCGTACCGCTCAACCTGCGCGTCGTTCACTGGGGGACGGATCACATCACCGTGCAGTGGTACCCGGTCAACGCGGATGATCTTGCCGGGTACGATCTCTATCGCTATGCGGAAGGCGAACTGCCGGAGGATGCGGCGTTCCTGGCGCGGGTGATGGAACCGGCGACGATCTATACCGACACGGACGTGGTGGTCAACACCACCTATACGTACACGGTGCAGGCGTTTGATATGGCGCTGAACAAGTCGGACTTCTCCAACCCGGCGTCCGGCACGGCCAAAGCACGCGAAGTCGAAGTGCGCTTCCGCGTCACCGTACCGCCGTTTACCCCGGCAGAGGACACGATCTATATTACGGGGGATAACGCGACTTACCTGGGCGCGTTCTGGAATCCCAGCGCGATGCCGATCACCCGCCTGGATGCCACGACCTGGGCCTACACGGTGACGATTCCAGAAGAGACCATCCTCCAGTATAAGTTCACCCGTGGCTCGTGGGACGTGGTGGAGAACTGGGGCGATCTGGTAGGCGAGACCAACCGCCATCTGACGGTGGTCTACGGTGACGACGGCACCATGCTGGTGGAGGACGTCGTCTACAACTGGCGCGACCCGCTCGTTGTTGAGCATTACCCTGTGGCAGGCGCGACAACGTGGAATATCGCGCAGCCGGTCTGGGCGCTCATCAGCCGTCCAATCGACCCGGCCCGAGTGACGCCCGCGACCTTTGTGGTGGAACAGGCCGGTGATGGTGTCGTTCCAGGCACTTTGGGGGTCCAAACCACCACGTTCGATCCGTATCCCGACACGGCAATGCTGCCCTACATCACCGGGTCCTTGGTGGTCTTCACGCCGACGACAACGTTGAGCCAGCAGCAGAGCTATACGGTCACACTGGTCGCTTCCGGATACCACGACGATGTGGACATGCGGGCGAACTACGTCTGGACGTTTGGCGGGCAACCATTATACATCTACTTGCCGCTGGTCATGCGGAACTACACGCCGTAACAGCGTAAGCGTATATCAATCGTCCTCCTCCATGCGTCGCGTGGAGGAGGACGAAAATTTTAGCCGGAAGGCATTGTAACGTTATGGACGATTCAAACACCTGGCAAACGCACGCGCTTGAACAACTCAGCCAATACTTTGCCGCCGATCTGAACGCAAAGGCTGTTGTGTTGACCGGCTCACTTGCTGCTGCGGACATTACAACAGACCTCTGGAGTGACATCGACGTCAAAATTATCCTGGCCGACCAGGCTATCGACCGCTATTACGCATCGCTTACGTGGCTGCGTCCTTTTGGGCAACTGATCGGGGTGGAGCGGCACGCTGGTTCATCCACCAAAACCCTGCGTGTGTGCCTGGAGGGATTCAAAAGGTTCGATCTCGTGTTCATTCCTGAGTCGGCGTTGCAGTCCCCCGCCGTGGAAGATGAACCGCTCTTCCGCCACCCCTGCGTCGTGGTCTGGTCTCGGATGCCGGGGCTTGAAGAGCACATCGCGCCATCCGTGTCATCTATTGCCTACCCAGACGTCACCAGTGATGTGATAGTGAACATCACCGAGCAGTTCTGGTTCAAAGCCGCGGTTGCCATCACCAAGGTGATGCGGAACGATCTGCTGATCGGACTGCACCTGGCCCTGGACCTGGCGCGGGATTGCTTGCTGCTGCAAATGCTGCGGCGCGACCGAGCGTTGCACACCACCATTCACCGCACGGGGGGATGGGGAAATGTATGGGTGGAACAGTTCGCGTGGAACAGCCCGGAACGTTCCGAGGTCAAAATCCTTGATCTGATTGCGCGGAGTTGTATGAGCTTTGATGAACTGGCTGCGACCTTATCGCCGGATTATACACCACGATGGCCGCTTCTCTCGGCGGCCATTGTGCGTGCTAAAAGTGTCGTTGAAAGGTCGGCCAATGCCTCATAACAACCGTTCCAGGTTTACGAACGGAACCAGTGCGAACTCCTTGCCGCCCAGGTCTACCTGCACCCCAGGCAAGCGCGCGCCGGTTTCCAATTGAATCAAGCTTTTGGGGATGTCGGACACAACACCTGACACCCCTGTGTATGGTCCGCGCAACACCCGCACACGGCTGCCAACGGTTAGTGGGGTTTCTGGATTCACCGGCGTAGCACCGCGCGCCGGCATGGGCACCATCACGTAAGGGCGCTCGCCCCAACGATGCCGCATCCGCCCGCAGACCGATACTTCACGGCCATCCAGCGAGCGCAGCAGATCGAAGAATATTTGCGACATCGGCGCTGTGCTGATGCCTTCGGTGGTCACGATGGGGAATTCGACGGTTTCGAGCAGAGGCACCATAGACGGCGGAACTCCCCCCACGATGATCCCACGCACTTGCATCTCGATGGCCTGCTCTAGCGTTTCCTCGTCGAAGTGGGATCCTCCGACCAAAATCGCACCCTGCGCAGCAGCGTCGATGTGCTTGATGCGAATGGGATGGCGCGGCGCGCGCACCACCATCCGCAGCACGCCGAAGGCCTCCCTACCGTTTCCCCAACCCATCTGCATAAACGCGCCGGTCGCTTCGATGACGACGCCTTCTGTCGCTGAGGCTTCAACCACCAGGCCGGGAACCAACGCCGGAACGTGAATCGTTTGCGGTTCGGCCTCCAACAACAGTCGTCCGCGCCCGCTGCCCATAATCGTGCCGTCGATGGGCGCACGGCATACCTGCCCGCCAAGTCCGCCGCGCGAGGCCAGCACGTCACCTTCGGCAACCGCTGCTCCGCGATCGACTTTCAAATAGGTTTTGACTTTTTTGACCGGCACTTTCAGTTCGCGCGCTACGTCGACGATGGCAAAATCGACCGGTTTTACCGTCTGTGCGACGACGCGTGACGGATCAACTGCCTCGCCAGGACGCACCAACAGCTCACCGGGACGCGGCAATCGCCGGGGGATGCGCACCGTTGTCAGGGGATTGACGATACTGTAGGGGATGAACATCCTAACCTCCCACGTCCCAAATCCATCCATGCAGCACGCGCCGGCGGTGGTCTGGATCCTCAGGCAGGGTCATGGGACGTCCGCGTGCATCTACGACCAGCCCCACTAGGCCCCCGATGGCTTCCACTTTCCCGCCGCGCCCGTACCCCAAGCCCACATCGAAACGGCGGCTGGGGCGCAGTTCCAGAGTCGCTTTCTGTCCCGGTAGCAGTGGCCAGATTTCGATGTCGCCATAGCGCGCTTCGACGTTCAGCGCACCACCATCCTCGTACGTGATGCGCATCCGCATCACCACCTCACCCGGACGCGCCTTGCCCATGGGCGAGATGACGGTTCCCAAGGAGACGAGAGCGCCTGATCCGGACGCGCCCGCTTCGAGTGTCGAAGCTGCGGCCAACGGTTTCAGACCGGCTACGGCTCCCAATGCCGGTGCTGCGCGATTGACGTCCAGCAGGATGGTGGAAATGCCGGTCGGCTGCAGGCCGTCCAGGGTGATCAGCAATGCTTGCCCAGGACGCGGCATATGGACCAATCCACCGCCAGAGATGAGAATGGGGTCGACGCCCGGCAACATGCCCGGCACAGCATTGACCCTGCCGGCATCCCAGGTCGGGCGCGCCATGTCCAACGCCGAGCGCAGCATTTCCCGTACGACAGCCTGTTCCACCCACAATTCACGCGGATCTTGAGGCACGGTCCACGGGCGTAACTCGCGGTTGTGCAACAATACCAACAATTCTTCTTCATCCATCTCTTCAGGCAGCCATTGCAGCAGCGCTGCTGTGCCATGCTCCTGGACCCACTCCAATGGGCCGTAAGCGATCCCTTTGTCGTAGATCGTCACATACGAGCGATCCTCGAAGCTGGCAGCCACCGTCGTTGTCGCTGCGCCCACATCGACGCCCAAGACGCCGCGATCAGCGCGTCCCGCGCCGTTGCCTTCACGGCGGCAGAGGTAGTTCACGACGCGCGCGAAGGCGGTCGCCGTGGGCAGCAGCGGAAGGCGACTCCAGGTGAGTAGCGTCTCCGCGCCGGGGGCAGTGTTCATACGTTCGTCGATGTAGAGCTGCTCCAACGCGCTTTGCGCCGGTCCCAGATGCTCGGTATCAACTGTGGGATGGACGTTATCGACGACCTCGACATGCGTGATGTCTCCCATCAGTTTGGTGATATGTGGGCGCAGTTCGGTGTTGCCGGCGTAGAGCACGACCGGGCGCTGGTCACGCTCCAACATCGAAGCGGCCAACGCGATGGCGTCGGCCAGCTCCATCACCGGGCGGCGCGCGCCGCCGTCGACACCGCCGACTAGTAAGATAGCATCTGGCGAAATGTCGCGCACCGTACGCGACCACATTGTCTGTGGGGAATTCAGGCTCCCCTCGCGCGATAGAATCGTCTTGATGGTGGTGTAGGTTCCGCTGGCAGCACGGCGCGCGCTCTCCAGACTCATCTCCCGCACCAGACCGGCGATGATGAGGCTCAGGGGCTCGGGCGCGCTCAAAATGACTACGAAGGCATCCACCCCTTCCAGGCCGTGCTGCGGGGTGATCAAGCGGCCGGATGCATACAGGGGGCGACCTGTGATCTGCTCAAGCTCCTCGAGCGCGTTGACGACACCTACGCTCAGATCGTTCCAGGGGGGATTGATTGTTGTCAGGGTTTCCGCCTGCGCCACAAAGCGGTAGCGACCTTCCACGCTTTCCAGAAGCAGCAATTTGGTGAAGACTGTGCCGCAATCCGCGACAAGGATCGATTCTATCAATGGGCCCATTGCGCGCTCTTCAGCCATCCATCAGCCCCCTATGAGAGAAAGCGCTGCTCTGAGCAACGCCGACCACCGTTCAACCCACAGCGTCAATCCCGTTGTGATGGCGCCGGCAAAAGCTGCCGCCAGTGCGACAATGATGAAGAATTCGCCAACGCGACGTAACCACACGGCGCGCGTTTTGGTTTCGCCATTTTCACTGAGCGGATGCGGAGAAAAGGCGAGCAACGCCGCAATCGTTCCACCCACCATCACGATGCCCCGCACCAGCCCCCACGGCAGGTCGTCCAACGTCACCGCTGCACTTGTTTTCACGATTTGTGGGAACAATGTCCCGAGCAGGGCCCCGCCAATGGCGACACCGGCTCCCGTACCAAGCAGATAGCCCATCGAAATATTGCCAAGTACGGATAGGCGGCTTAACAATTTGGATGAGGAGAAACTTTTGAAGAGCAGCAGGATGCCCAAAAAGATGGGGACGAAGTAGTAAACTTGCGTTACTAGCGCGGTGGCTTCGCGGGCTGCGAAGAGCCAATCGAGTAACACCACTTTCACGACGACACCCATCACATAGCCTGTGCCGCTCCCCACTAGCAAGGCCAGCATCCAGCGGTAGAGGACGTTGTCGCCAAGCAGATAGCTGAAGATGATCAACGTCACCACCGCGCCCACAATCACGCCAATGATGTCGATGCCCATGACGTTAAGAGGCCCCCTTCTTGCCCAAAGCTAAGTAGTAGAATAGCCCGAAGAGCAGCAAAGCTAACGCTGCCCAATGTGCCAACATCAGTGCGTCCAGTTGGCTTTCAAGGATGCTGCTTGTCAATCCCCGGAATTGCTGGTAGGCTACCACGTCTGGCAGTCCCGCTATCCAGCCCGCTACCGGCGCTGTTTCGAGGTAGGGCATCACCAATGGCGCAGTTGCCGCATTGACGCCTATAGCCATCGGGAGTAATTGTGTTGCGTTGTTCTGCTCTACCCACCAGCGCAGTCGCTCGGCGCGGCCCGCCAAAACGACAATCATCTTGGCCTCGGCCGGTTCGCTCAGAAATTGCGCTACCCCGTTCGACGAACCGGGCAGGTAAGCAGTCTGCCCTGCCGGCAGGCGATTGGTGAGTGCCAGGGGTTCGAGTAGACTCTGAGCCAGCCCTGTTCCTTCGGCCAAAGTGCTGACCACCATCATCTCTGCATTTCGATCCGCGAGATGTTGCATCACCGCCTCGGCCAGGATCGTCATTTCGCCTGCTTCTGCCGGGCCATACTCTACGGCGACGATCACTGTGTCTCCCGGCTCTAGCGCATCAATGGCCTTGCTGAAATGTTCGATGTGCGGTTGGCTAATGGCCTGCGATAGTGGAATGTCACCCCACAGCAGCCCGAGCACCGTCACGGCAAGCAGGATCACGACCACGATCAGGCGTGTTGCCAATTGTCCCTTGCCCGAACGTGCGCGGTGTTGCGCGACCGGGCGTTGCACGCTGCGGGGTTGTTCGAGCAATTTTTGCCAGAGTTGCGCCTGAGCCACGATGGACTCTGGAATCGCCGGCACTGGCGCGGGTTGGAAGTCCGTAGGCATATCCATCGTCGATCCACCCGGAAGCACCCCACGCAAACCGGCTAAAGGTCCTTCGGTTTCTGCTGGCTCAAGGGGGTGTTGCTCGCCCTCGGCAGAAGGCACCGGGCGCAACTGCTGCACCCAATCGGGTATTTCTGCACGAACAAGCCCGCCTTCTTCTGGCGGAGGAACGTCAGCACCCGGCACCCTCATTTCAGGCAGGGGAGGCAAAGGTCCAGTTCCCGGTGGGCGCAGGCCTTGCAGCCAACTCGGCACTTCGGCCCGCACCAGGGATTCGTCCTCGGACATGCGCTCGACGAAGGCAGCCTCTTCTTCAACAGGACTCGGTGGAGCAGCAGGAGTTAGTCCTTTGAGCCAGTCCGGTATTTCGTCCCCTTCAGTCCCTGCAGGCACTGGTTCTTCGTATTCTTCTTCCAATGCACCAGAGACTGCCTCACCGGGAGTAAAAGCGGGCTGCTCTTGTGTGAGCGTTAACTCTTCGTCCATCGGCGTCACACCCTTGAGCCAGTCTGGCGTGGTGGATGAAGGGGGTGATGGTTCCTCAGGCACTGCCTCAGTGAAGATGGAACTTTCCGCGGTTAAGGGACTGGGTTGCTCTTCTTCGTCGGATGGCGCTTCCGTCACCAATCCCGCAAGCCAATCCGGTAAGCCCTCTGTAGTTTCACCGGCTGCGGGTGCAGTTTCCTCGCCCTCTGAGGGTACCTCCGATTGTACCGGAACAGGTTCTTCGGTCATGATACTCGTAAGCCAATCAGGCACAGCAGTTTCGTCAGGCGCTGCTTCTTGCTCCGGTTCTGCGGTGAAGATATCAGCTAGCGGCTCGTTCTCTTCTTCGCTGTAAATGCCGGCGAGCCAGTCCGGTAAATCGGCTGCAGCTTTACTCGTTTCGGCTGTAACTTCTGTGGCCGGTTCTTCAACGGGTGTGGTAGCTTGTGACTCGATCTCTTCTTCGTATATCCCCAGGAGCCAATCAGGCTCGCCTGTTTCTGGCGCACCTGCCTCAGGTGCTTCTTCCGGTTCTAGAACAGGCGAGGGAGCTGGGGCAACTTCTTTCACTGGATGTGCCAGCATGCGCGGTGCTGCCGGCACTGTGTCTGGTTGTGCATCCTTCATCAGCCAGGCGGGAAATTGACCCGTGCCGGATTGCTCACCTGCGTTCTGGTCCGGCGCGAATTCCTCGGCGTTCTTCGCCAGCCACTCGGGCAGTGGCTGTGAGACCGTTGCTTCGCCGGGCGGCGTTGGCACAGCGGTTGCGAGCAGCCAGTCGGGAAGCTCGGCGCGCGGTTCTGCGGCGAACTCAGGTGAACTGGGTGCGGTTTCGGCTGGCGTGATGCCCTCCCAGGCCGACGGGGGCGGCGCCATCTCGAAGGCTTCTTCCGCCGCTGCGGTGACGGGTTCTTCGGGCGTCAAGTCGGAGAGCCAATCTGGCAATTCTTCCAGGACCGGTTCTTCCTCTGCTGGCTCTGTTTTTTCCCCGGCAACTCCGGTAGGCTCATCTTCGAGCAGACCTGCAAGCCAATCTGGCGTCGCGTCGGCAGCGACGTCTTCCGGTTCAGCTACCTCTGGTGCAGAAGTGTCGCCTGCCAGTTCGGAGAACCAGTCGGGCAATTCGGAAAGTGCAGGTTCTTCCTCCGGGGTAGATTCGTCTGCGAATAAGGCGTCTGTCGTCTCACCGGTGACGCTACCGGCAGTGTCATCCGCGAGCTCAGAAAGCCAATCCGGGACCTGATCTGCCGGTGGTGGTGCTGCTGTTCCTGGCGCTTCTGTCGTCTTCCCGAGTGATTGTTCCGTCAGTTCTACCAGCCAATCTGGCAGTTCCTCTGGTTCGAGCGCACCTTCTTTGGCCGTCGGCAACGTGGGGAGCGAGATACCCTTCACGCCAGTGGGGGCTTCTTCTGTTGGTTTGGTGGGTTCTTCGGGCAATTGTATTTCGGCGGAAAGTAAGCGCGTATTGCACTGGCTACAAAATACGTTGCCGATCGGGTTCATCGTTCCACACTCGGGACACCGAATGCGCGTTTGCGGTAACGTTGCGCCGCATTGGCTACAAAAGAGGCTGCTATCTTGATTTACCTTGCCACATTTAGGACAACGGACCATATTCACACTCACTCATCGCTGTGCGGCCGGTCAATGCCTAAGAGAATCCGTAGGCCGGTTAATGTGACGCCCAAGGCGACGCCCATCACGAGGCCGCGCATTCCGGCTGTTGCCAGGGTGTCGACGCCTTCCCGGAGCACAGCGAGAACGTTCGGATACACGCTGTAAGCCACGGTTGTCAGCAGGATAATGCCCGCCGCGATTACGAAGATGATCGCGCCGGCCGTGCGCCGCGCGCGTAGAATGCGCATCCCCGCCACAATCAATGTCACTGCGGTCAGTGCCAGAAGTGCGGATTCGCCAGGAATCAACACGGCGCTGAGCACTTGCTGTGTCAGAGTCCCTTCGACACCTTGCACGAGTACCAGTATCAGCGTGCCAAGTGCCGATAGGACAACCAATAGACTGGTAAATTTCTTTTTCCGGGCGCTGGTCAGTCGCAGAAGATGGACGCGCAGCAGGTTCAGGTAAGCGACGATCAGAGCGAAGGCGGCCAAAATCATGGCCCAGCGCAATAAAATCACATCGCGCAGTATTACAAGGAAGTCCAGGGGCAAGAGGTAGCCAAGCAGGACCAGAATCCCTATCAGCATCGCCATGATTGTCGGGAGAAAGCGTTTGAACATCTAGGCCCCTCCTACCCCGATGAGCGAGATCAGAGCCCCGCCGACGATACCGATGATGACCAACCAGCGCAATACATTCTGTGCCCATAGGCTAGCTGTTGCAGAGGAGCGTTGCGACACTGCCACACTGCCGGAAAACATATCTTCACCCATCACCAACTGCTCCTGGTCCAGGGCGGGGTATAAAGCGCCCAAGCCTTGGGGGGAGGTCGTGCCACCGGAGGAGTGGAGGCCGCGCTTTTCGGCAGCGGTTGTCAGGAGAGTAACCTCTTGGGTGAAAGCTCCCAAGACGATGTTTGAACCGATTCCACCGTCGGAGACGTAAGTTGCCGCCATCGCTGCATACGTGGTCGGGGAAGTTGCCGTGAACTGCACTGCCACCGATCTGTAGAGATCGGCGCTACCAAGGCGCCTATAAGCGCGCCGCATCCAGTCACCCGCCAGCAGGTAGAGGGTCGGATCACTGGTGGTGATGAGCGGGGGGGTGTCGTAGACTGCCGACAAGTCGATCAATGCGCTTAGCCCTTGCAGTGCTGCCACGGACGTCATTGCGTCCTCGCCGATGAGGCTGCCGTTGCCTAGCGCAACGTGGATGGACGCGCCTTCTTCAGCCACGCGCCCGACCTCGTCGGCCAGAGAAGGAAAAACTGGAACCGAGCGCGTTGCTGGCGACTGATTGCGATAGCGCATCCCATAGATTGCAAAGGCAACCGCAGCCACCAGGACAAGCCCCAGGGCCATCAACTGCATCAGGGTCTGGTTCATCATCTACTGCACCTCACCCGCGCGTAAGTTGTTTTCAAGCTGGCGCAGCGTTTCCGGTTGTTCCAGCGCCTCGGCGAACGACGCAAGGCTTTCGCCGAAAAAGGGGGCCAACATCCATAGCATCTGCCCGCCTACAAATCCCCACATCTGAAGCACGTTCAGGAACGGGAGTGCCACATCTGCGAGGCCACGCTCTCGAATAGCGTTCGCCCACTGCGCGATCTGTTCTGGGTGGACAGGTTCATACTCCATCGAGTATTCCTTTCATTCTGTTTTGCGACGCACGCCACGCCCCTGTCGATAATAGCTCAGATAAGATAAAGTTATTGTATCACAACGCAGAAGGATGTGCAAATACACTTTGTGTCACACAAAATGTCACTGAATCTGGCAAATTTAACGTGATAAAGCGGGTTGCCGTTCGTCGCACGGCGGTTATACTATGGCCTATGTGGCGGCGCTGGGCTTTAATCCTGGGAACGATAAGCATCCTGTTCGGATGCAGTCGTTGCACGTCGTCCGTCCCCTCCACAATCCCAGAGCGGACATTGCTGCACACGCCTACAAGTGTCCCGGCGACGCCAGCCATGCGACCTTCAGCAGCCTTTGTCGAAAATCCCTGTCCGGCGCGGCGCGAGATCGCCTTTCCGGCGTGCCCGGAAAACTTCGACGACTACGCTGAGACTCTGCGCGCTTACCTGACTGAGGGCGGTGATCCGAAGCGCATCCCCGCGTTGCTCGGTAGCTGGAAAGCCAAAGCCACGATCGGGGAAACGCTTGTCCGCGCTGATCTTAATGACAACGGGATTGCCGACACCGTCGTTGCCTTTGTCAATCCGGAAACGGAAGGCTACCCGCCCGAAGGGTTGCTGGCCATCTACACCTGCCGTGAAGGAACGGTGCGCTCGCTTTACACCTACGCACCGGGTGCGTGGTTTGGCCTCAACCTCATTGGCGCGGAGGACGTGACCCGAGATGGGCAGGCAGACCTGGTCTTCACCGAAATCGCGTGCAGTGCTCAGACGTGCTGGCACACGCTGCACGTCTGGTCGTGGGGCGGGCGGGATTTCCAGGAACGTGTCGGGGGCACTTTTACGTTCACTGATGCGGCATTTGCGTTGCAAGATGGGCAGATTCTCGCCGGAGTCGGAGGAGCCAGTTCTATCGATGCCGGTCCGCAGCGCCCGGTGACGACGACACTTGCCTGGGCTGGCGACGCTTTCGCTTCAACGGCGACCGTCGCGGGTCCAGCAATTTATCGTTATCACGTTTTCCGTGACGGTGACGAAGCGCTGTTTGCCGGGCGTTATGCGCACGCGCTGGATGCTTATCTGCGCGTGTATAACGACGAGACGTTGAAAGCCTGGGCCGTACATCTCAGCCGTGACGAAGAAGAGCATTGGTTTGCCGCTCTCGCCGATTGGCGACTGTTACTGGTGGAACTTCAGTTGCAGAGCACAGACAACGCTCAGACCTACTACGATCATTTGCTGGACAATTTTCCGCCGGGGATCGCGGGATACGCCGTCGCCGCGCTGGCGCGGCGGTTTGTGGATAACTACAATGCGCACGGCAATATGGCTCTCGCCTGCGCGGAGGCAATCCGCGCACCGGAGGCGCACGATGTATTGGATTTTCTCAATAGCTTCGGGTACGACAACCCGACGTACACCTGGGACGATTTGTGTCCATTCTTCTCAACGGATTGAACGAATTTTAGACGGAAATAATTCCGTTTTATCCGTTGAGATATCTTCGAGGAGTAAGAGATGCCGTGTGATACATTTGATCAACAACTACAAGAGCTGCCCGCCTTTCGCGCCTTGTTGCGCGCGGTCGAGGCGGATTTCTACGCCGACTTGCCGCTGCTCGCGCCGGTGCTCGATCTGGGGTGCGGCGATGGGCACTTTGCAACGGTCGCGTTCGAGCGCAAGCTCGACGTGGGGCTGGACCCGTGGGCCGGACCGCTGCGTGAAGCGCGCACCCACGGTGCCTATCGCATCCTCACCCACGCTGACGGCGCGCGGATGCCTTTCCCGGACGCACACTTCGCCACCGTCATCAGCAATTCTGTGCTGGAGCACATCCCCGACGTGGAGCCAGTGGTGCGCGAGGTGGCGCGCGTGCTCCAACCGGGGGGCGCGTTCTATTTCTGCGTGCCAGGGCCAAACTTCCGGCAGTTTCTTTCCGTGGCGCGGGTGCTGGACGCGCTGCGCTTGCGGGGTCTCGCCGAGGCTTATCGCCACCTCTTCGACCGTATCACACGCCACCACTATTACAACACACCCGACGAATGGACCGAGCGCCTCTCCCGTGCCGGTCTGCGTGTGGAACGCTGGTGGAGCTACTTCTCCCCGGCAGCGTTGGCGGCATTGGAATGGGGACATCCGCTGGGATTGCCCTGCGTGCTGGCTAAAAAGCTCACCGGGCGCTGGTTGCTCGTTCCCAGACGCTGGAATCTGGTCCTCACGGCTGCCCTTCTGCGCCGTTATTACGAAGAACCGTTGCCGCAGCAGGGCGCGTATCTTTTCTTCATTGCCCATAAGTTGTAAAGGATGCAGGAGGCAAGAAGCAAAACGCTCATTTTGCATCCTGCATCTTGCATCTTGCTCGCCCTACTGTACAATGCCGTTGTGCATAAAAAATGGCGTGTGACGACTATCATTATAGTTTGGGTCATGTTCGGCGCGGTGAATTTAATCCGCGCGGGGATGTCGGTGTACATGGCGCCCGCGCTGGCCGAGTACCCGCCTTCTCTGTCGCTGGGGCTGTTGGCTGGGGTGTACGGGCTGTGGGGGGTGATCTTCCTCGCGGCGGCGCTCATCACCTGGCGACGCAAGAGCACTCACGGTGCATTTGGCCTGGCGCTGGCGTATCAGGTCGTTTTGTGGATCATTAAATTGATCGGCTACCGCTCCGAATATGCCCGCAGCGTGTGGTCCCGTGACCTGCTTTTGACCCTCATCTTTCTCACGCTCATCGCGCTCTTGGCCGGCCATGACCGGCTATTGAAGAAGAAAGCTTAATCACAGATTTTCCCAAATTGCAACCTGTAACCGTTTGTCAAGGGAGGACATTTATGACATACGAACCCCAACGTTGGAAATTGACCGATTTGCTCGCGCCGGCCGGTACGCCGGAGGTAGAGCAGGTTTTTGCCAACATCGAAACCCGGCTCGCTGAGGTGGAAGCACTGCGCGATCAGCTCACGCCGGACATGGCCGAGGACACCTTCCTCGATCTCCTTGCCCGCCTCGAGCAGCTTTACGTCGATGCTGGGCGGGTGATGGCCTTCGCCTATCTCTGGTTCTCGGAGGACATCGCCAATCAGGACGCGCTGGCCTTCCGCGGGCGCGTGCAGCAATTCGGCGCGGACTTGCAGAATCGCTTGCTCTTCTTCGAGCTGTGGTGGAAGGCGCTGGACGACGACGCGGCGGCGCGGTTGATGACGAACAGCGGCGATGTGCGCTACTATCTGGAAAGTCTGCGTCTCTTCAAGCCGCACACGCTCAGCGAAGCCGAGGAGAAGATCATCAACATCAAGAACGTCAACGGCATCCAGGCGGTGAAGACGCTCTACGATATGCTGACCAACGCCTTCAAGTTTCACCTCACCGTCGATGGTGAAGAGAAGGAACTGACGCGCGGGCAGTTGATGTTCTATGCCACCAGCCCCAGCCCTGACTTGCGCGCGGCGGCGTACCGGGAGTTGTACCGCGTCTACGAGACACAGGCCGACGTGCTGGCCTACGTCTACACCGCGCGCGTGCGCGACTGGCAGGCCGAGAACCTCAAACTGCGCGCGTTCGCCAGTCCGATCAGCGTGCGCAATCTCGAAAATGACATCCCCGATGCGGTGGTGGAGACGTTACTGGACGTCATCCGCCAGAACGTGACGCTCTTCCAACGCTTCTTCCGCTTCAAGGCACAAGCCTTGGGTGTGGATCGTCTGCGTCGCTATGACCTGTACGCGCCGCTCGCCGAGGTGGAAAAGACGTATCCCTTCGACGACGCCGTGCGGATGGTGGACGCGGCGTATCGCGCGTTCTCGCCCACACTCGCCGATCACGCGATGCGCGTGCTGGAAGCCGAGCACCTCGACGGCGAAATTCGCCCGCGCAAGATGGACGGGGCGTTCTGCTACGGCCCACTGCCCACGCTCACACCCTGGGTGCAGGTGAACTTCCAGGGCAAGATTCAGGACGTTTCCACGCTGGCGCACGAGCTGGGGCACGCCGTCCACGCGATGATGGCGGCGGAGCACTCGCCGCTCACCTTCCACTCGTCGCTGCCGATGGCGGAGACGGCGTCCGTGTTTGGCGAGATGCTGCTCAACGACAAGCTGCTGGCTGAGGAGACCGATCCCGCCGTGCGGCACGCGCTCATCAGCACGTTGCTGGACGACGCCTACGCCACGATCATCCGGCAGGGCTACTTCGTCATCTTCGAGCAGCAGGCGCACCAGATGATCGTGGACGGCGCAAAGCCCGACGACCTGTACGCGGCCTATCTCGCCAACCTGCGCGAGCAATTCGGTGAAGCGCTCGACGTGAGCGACGATTTCCGCTACGAGTGGCTAGCGATCCCCCACATTTACGACCGGCCCTTCTACTGCTACGCCTACGCCTTCGGCAACCTGCTCGTGCTGGCGCTCTACCGCAAGTATAAGGAACTGGGCAAGGCTTTCGAGCCGGACTACCTGCGCATCCTCGCCTACGGCGGCTCCGCCAGCCCCAACCACATCGTCAGCGAGGCGGGCTTCGATATGACGTCGCCGGATTTCTGGCAGGGCGGCTTCGATCTGCTGGCTGAGATGCTGGATGAAATCGAGGCTGGAAGTTAGAAGCTGGTTGCGAGTTGCTAGTTACTGGTTTCTGGTTGCTGTGTATGAGAGCTTCGAGCTTCCAGTAACCAGCAACCAATATCATTTCAGGAGGTACACTATGCCCATTATTCGTAACACCGAAACCGGCCCCACCAAGCCGCAATTCTCCGTCGGCGTGAACGTCATCCTCGTCGGCAGCAAGAAGATGACGGCGGCGCAGCAGGAGAAGGCGCTCGCCGTGGATAAGGTGCGCATCCTCATCGTGGATGCGGACGACCCGGGGAACGTCCTTGTGGACGAAGCCGTGCCCGCCCGCGAGTTCAGCACCGGCTCGGTGGGGTATGGGCTGAATATCCGCAGCGCGGAGTTCAGAAAATGATGTGAATGTCCTGAATCTGTGACAGATTCCGGGCATCTGTATTGACATTCACTCTGTTCGGTATTACAATTTGATTAATCAATTGATTAATCAAAAGGAGATAGCTATGGAACGACAAATGAGCGCGACGCAAGTGCGTGTGAATTTTGGGGAAGTATTGCGGTATGTTTCTACCAAACAACTACCAATCATCGTTAAACATACTGGCAAACCCCAAGCTGTGCTGATTGCTATTGAGGAATACGAACGGCTAAAAGAAGCCAGCCAACCTAAACCAGATTGGCGCATCGCGTTGGATCAAGCCCTGCAATTGGGCAAAGCTATTCACGCCAGGCGAGGAGGCGAACCGTTGCCCGATGCGGCGGAGATGATTCATCAAATGCGGGAGGAACGGGATGCCCAACTTATGGAAGCGTGCGGTTTGTGTTGATGCCAGTTTTTTGATCCAGTTGATGACGCATGGTCAATATGTTGCTAAGGCGGCCGCATTATGGCGCATCTGGCATACTGATGGCACTGTTGTGCTTGCCCCCACATTGATACTTTATGAGATCAATAATGTACTCTATCAACAGGTTAAGGCGGGCTATTTGCGTTCAGAGGAAGCAACACAAGTACTAGAAAAAGCTATGGCTCTCGAAATTAAACTCTACGGCGACGCCCCATTACATCATCGCGCATTGCGCATGGCGCAAGAGTTTTCATTAGCCGCAGCTTACGACGCCCATTACCTGGCCTTATGCGAACGTCTAGACGCCGACTTCTGGACTGCTGACAAACGCCTGTACAACAGCGTTCATGAGGCGCTGCCGTGGGTGTATTTGCTGCAAGAATCTGAGGCGGATTGTCACTTGCCTGAGGATGCGATTCCCACATAAACTATACGCATAATAGCTGTTTTGGGCTGTTCCTTCAAGCGATGGGTAGGACTGCAAGCGATGTGTTTGTAGACTTACCCATTTTTATTTCGATTCTACCGGGAGGGTATGCATGGCGCGATTGCACGAGTATCAAGGCAAGGCTTTGCTCAAACAGTTCAAGGTGACGGTTCCCCAGGGCCGCGTCGCGGCGACGCCAGAAGAGGCCCGCACGATCGCCGAAGAGATCGGCAAGCCGGTGATGGTGAAGGCGCAGGCGTGGATCACGGGGCGGGCGAGCGTGGGCGGTATCCGCAAGGCGTCTGCGCCCGGCGAGGCGGAGGAAGCGGCGCGGGCCATTCTCGGCCTCAAAGTGAAGGGCTTCACCGTCGAGCACGTGTTGGTCGAGGAACAGATCGCTATCGACCGCGAATTCTACGCCGGTGTCATCGTGGACGACCGGGCGCAAGCCCCGCTGGTGATGTTCGCCAGCGTCGGCGGCACGGGCATCGAGGACATCGCCAAAGAACATCCGGACAAAGTTGCCAACACGCACGTGGACATCGAATTCGGCCTACAGGATTATCAGGCCCGCGATCTCGTCCGCAAGACGGGCATCGGCGGGAGGTTGCAGCGCGATCTGGGCGGCTTGCTGGTGCAGCTCTATAACGTGGCGCGCACGTATGAGGCGCGCGCTGCCGAGATCAATCCGTTGGTGCTGACCGCCGACGGCAAGCTCGTCGCCGCAGACTGCCGCATCACCGTGGATGATTACGCTGTCTTCCGCCACAAGGATTTGGGCATCGCCATTGCCCGCGAATACGACCGTCCGCCGACGAAGCTGGAGAAGATTGCTTATGACGTGGAAGCCGGCGACTATCGCGGCACGTTCTACTTTATCCAGATGGCGGAGGATTTTGAGAAGGGCCAGGGCTACGTCGGCTTCCACGGCGCGGGCGGTGGCGGCTCGATGATGAGCATGGATGCGGTGTTGCGTCAGGGCTACAAGCTGGCGACTTTCGTGGATACGAGCGGGAATCCGCCCGCGAGCAAGGTCTACCGTGCGGCGAAGATCATTCTGGCGACAGGGCCGATTGACGGCTACTTCGGCTCCGGCTCCGGCGTCGCCAGCCAGGAGCAGTTTTACTCCGCGCGTGGTCTGTTCAAGGCGTTCCTCGAAGCGCAGTTGGATGTGCCTGCCGTCATTCGCCTGGGCGGCAATGCGGAAGACAAGGCCGTGGAAATCCTAGAGGCGCTCAACGGACGTATTCCCGCCAAAGTCGAAGGCTACAAGAAGGACGATTCGCCGGACTTTTGCGCGGCGCGGCTCAAAGCTTTGATCGTTGAAAGTTCAGAGTTGAAAGTTCAAAGTTCAGAGTTGCGGGCTGGCGGGCAGGCGGCGGGGCGTTTGTACTCGTTTGAGACGGTAACGGGTGGTCTGGTGACGTATAATCATACGATATGTTCAACGTGTAAGAGTAAGGTTTGTATTACGGCGTGTGCGCGGCAGATTCTCACGCTCAATGACACAGGGCTTCCAGTCCTCACTATCACACCGGAGGCGGCCAAGAAAGGGCAATGTGTGGAGTGTTTAGCCTGCGAAGTGGACTGTTTGCTCTACGGTGCGGGCGGCGGAGGCGTTGAACTGCCGATTCCGGGACTGGAAGAGTTAAAAGTTGAAAGTTGAAAGTGGGAGGAGGGTATGGCGAAAATCGAACGATTCGAAGAGATACAGGCGTGGCAGAAGGGACGCGAACTGTGCAAACTGGTTTATCAGGCCACGAATAAGGGGGCTTTTAGCCGTGACTATGGATTACGTGATCAAATCCGCCGGGCGACTGTTTCCATTGTCTCCAATATTGCTGAAGGCTTTGAAAGCCAGAACAACCGCACTTTCATTCGTTATCTATACATTGCGAAAGCCTCTGCTGGTGAAGTCCGTGCTCAGGCTTATGTTGCTTTGGATCAGGGCTACATTTCCCAAGCAGAGTTCGACACACTCTATGCATTGGCTTCCGAAACTGGACGTCTGGTCTTTGGGTTTATCGCCTATCTTAAGCAGCATCCTAATCAATGATTCAACTTGAAACCTTCAACTTCTAACTTTCAACAGGAGTTAACAATGGCAATTCTCATAGATCAAACCAAACGAGTTCTGGTACAAGGTATTACGGGTCGTGAAGGGATGGCACGGACGAAATTGATGGTCGGTTACGGCACGCAGGTTGTCGCCGGAGTGACTCCGGGCAAGGGTGGACAGTCAGTTGACGATATTCCGGTTTACGACACCGTTGAAGAAGCGTGGGAAAAGGCCGGACCGATTGACATCAGCGTGCTCTTCATCCCCGCGCCGCTGGTGAAGAGTGCAGCGCTGGAAGCGATCGATGCGGGCGTGAAGCTGCTCGTCATCGTCCCCGACCGCGTGCCGATCTACGATGTGCTGGCGATTGCGAAGCGCGCCAAATCCGCCGGAGCACGCTTCATCGGGCCAAATACGCTCGGTGTGCTCAGCCCGGACAAGGCTGTGTTGGGGATGATCGGGGGGCGGGCGGCAGCGGCGCGGGAATGGTTCTTCCCCGGCCCGGTGGGCGTGGCGTCACGCAGCGGCGGGATCACGTCGTCGATGGCGTACTACCTGGCGCGTGCAGGCATCGGCGCGACGACGCTCGTCCACGTGGGCGGCGACGCGGTGGTGGGTCTGCCGCATCCCGACGTGATGCTCGAATTCGAGCGCGACCCCGATACGAAGGCCGTCGTCATGTTTGGCGAGATTGGCACGAGCCAGGAAGAGCGCGTCGCCGACCTTATCGAAGCAGGCGCGTTCACCAAGCCGCTGATCGCCTACATCGGCGGCAAGGCGGCCAAGAGCGGCACCCGCTTCTCGCACGCGGGCGCCATCGTCGAAGGCGGACGCGGCACCTACGACGGCAAAGTGGCGCGGCTGCGCGAGGTCGGCGCGACGGTAGTGGAGCAGTTTATGGATTTGCCGGAGGCGACGAAGGCGGTGTTGGCGAAGCTTAGTTGAAAGTTCAAAGTTGAAGGTTGAAGGTTGAAAGTTACCTTGTTTGCCAAACAACTTTCAACTTGTAACTTTCAACTTGTAACTGCAAGGAGAAAAGGCATGACGGAACAGACATGGACTCAACCGATTACGAAGATCGAGCCGAACAAGGTGGCCGTGCGCGGGTACCGGATCGATGAGCTGATGGGCCGTGTGCCGTTCGCGCACGTGGTGTATCTGGTGCTCAAAGGCGAATTGCCCACGGATGCGCAGGGGCGCGTGATGGACGCGCTGCTCGTCGCCAGCGTGGATCACGGGGCCACGCCGCCCTCGGCGCTGGCGGCGCGAACCGTGGCTTCCGGCGGCGCGCCACTCACGGCAGGCATCGCGGCAGGCGTGATGACGATCAACCAGCATCACGGCGGCGCCATCGAGGGCTGTATGCAGGTGCTGCTCGAAGCTGTGGCGCGGCAGCGCGCAGCGGGCGAGGATGCGCTCACGACGGCGCGCGCGCTGGTGGCGGAGTATCGCGCGCAGAAAAAGCGCGTGCCTGGCTACGGGCATCGCATCCACACGAACGATCCACGCACGGCGAGGTTGTTCGCCATTGCCGAGGAAGCGGACATTGCCGGTGATTACGTCGCCATGGCGCAGGCGCTTCAACAGGCGATGAAGGAGACGCTCGGCAAGGAGTTGCCGCTCAACGTGGACGGCGCTATCGCAGCGGTGCTGTGCGAGATGGGCTTTCCGCCGGAGATGGGCAACGGCCTCTTTGCGATCGCCCGTACCGTCGGCCTCACCGCGCACGTCTTCGACGAAATCGTGAACCAACGCCCGATGCGGCAGATTTCCCCAACGGCGCATGAGTACAACGGGCCGGAGGAGAGAGGTTTATAGTTGAAAGTTGAAGGTTCAAAGTTGAAAGTTATCTGAGCTGATAGCACAACCTTCAACTTGCAACTTGTAGCTGGAGGAAAAATGCGTGACGAATTACTCAACACAATCCCTGAATTCAACTTGATTGCCGACGCGGATTTGCGGGAAAAGACGATCCAGACGTGGGAACTGGCGATGCGCGAGGGTGAGTGGACGCTGGAAGCCTTGACGCGGATGCCGTTCTCGTTGCTCATCAACCCGTGCCCGGTGAACTTCATCGAGCACACGCGGGCCGTGGCGCAGATGGCGATCAAATCCGCCGAAGTCATTGTCGACCTGTACGGCGAGCGCGTGCCGGTGAATATGGACATTCTCATTTCCGGTGGTATTCTGCGGGATGTGGGAAAGCTGGTAGAATATGAGGAACGCGAGCCGGGCGTTTTCGTCCAGACGGCGGAAGGGAAGATGCTGCGGCACCCATTCACCGGCGTGGAGTTGGCCGTGCGCTGCGGATTGCCTGTCGAAGTGCAGCACATCATCGCCGCGCACGCGGAAGAGGGCGACAAGGTGAAACGCACGACGGAAGCGACGATTGTGCATCACGCGGATTTCATCAGCTTCCACGCCGTGCTGCGGTTGGGGCAGGGGAAGCATCTTGAATCAAGAATCGGCGAATCACAATCCCACTGAACCACAAACGCCGTGTGAGCATCAATGGATAGAATTGGGCGCGGACGTCATCTATTGCTGGCGACGGCAGTGCCGGCTTTGCGGCGTAATTGAGGGGCAGGAGCACACGCTGGTCAATGCGGCGTACACCGTCGTCGGCTGCTGCTCGCATCCCTATGTGTGTGAGGAATGTGGGTATATTCCGCAATGATCGACAAGTTTTTTCCAAGAGAACATCTGTTACGAGGACGCAAGATGATGTCATCTAAGTTCAAAACTCGCGCAATAGAACTTCTACAGCAAATGCTCGGTGAGAATGCTGTCTTTCGTGATGGGCAGTATGAAGCCATTGAGCAGGTGGCTTTACATCAAAAACGGGTGTTACTGGTACAACGTACCGGATGGGGCAAAAGCCTGGTCTATTTTCTGACAACTAAATTGCGACGCGAAACAGGCGCCGGCCCTACACTTTTAATCAGTCCTTTATTGTCCTTGATGCGCAATCAAATTGCTATGGCTGAGCGTATCGGGCTACACGCCGTAACCATAAATAGTTCAAATCGTGAACTTTGGGATGCGGTCGAAGCATCTCTGACACAAAACACGTGCGACCTCTTGCTTATATCACCGGAACGTCTGAACAATCCACGTTTTCTTGAATCTGTATTGCCGCGTATTCAAGGGAATATCGGGTTATTTGTTGTGGATGAAGCACACTGTATCTCAGATTGGGGACATGATTTTCGCCCTGATTATAAAAGGATCGTGCGAATCCTGAATAATCTACCGCCAAATGTGCCAGTTTTGGGAACAACAGCTACGGCTAATGATCGTGTGATTGCAGACGTGCAGGCGCAATTGGGGTTAGGTTTGATGGTTTTACGTGGTCTGTTAACCCGTACAACCTTACGGTTGCAGAATATCCAACTAGGTGATCAGAGCACGCGATTGGCATGGTTAGCGCAGAACCTCAATAAATTCCCCGGTAGTGGTGTAATCTACTGTCTGACAGTTGCCGACACCGAACGGGTTGCCACATGGCTGAAATCACAGGGGTTCAATGTCGCAGCCTATCATGCGAGCGCGGATAATGATACACGTGTTGCGCTTGAACAGGCATTGTTGGACAATGAATTCAAAGCATTGGTCGCCACTGTGGCGTTAGGGATGGGATTTGATAAACCCGACTTGGGTTTTGTGATTCACTTTCAGCGCCCAGGTTCTGTTGTAGCCTATTACCAACAGGTGGGACGCGCCGGACGCGCCGTAGACCGCGCTTATGGAATTTTGCTCAATGGTTATGAAGATGATGAAATCCAGGAGTACTTTATTTCCACTGCTTTTCCCACGCCCGAGAATATCCGCGCGATTGTAGCAACCCTGGAACAGTCAGGTGAACTTACGTTTAGAGAATTGCTTAGTCATGTAAACGTGTCGAGTGCAATGCTCGAAAAGGCTCTAAAGTTGTTGGAAGTGGATGGTGCAGTTGCGTTTGATGCGGCAGCCGGATCAAAACACTATTTCCGTACTCTGAACCCCTGGCAGCTTGATATCGCCTATATGCAGCGAATAACTGACTTGCGCCGACGTGAACTTGCGCAAATGCAAGCCTATATCAATCACACAGGATGTTTGATGGAATTTTTGGCGCAGGCATTGGATGATCCATTAGCAAAACGCTGCGGCAAATGTGCAAATTGTGTGGGACATGGCCTATCCTCAGACGTCAACCCAGAAGTGGTTGCGCAAGCGGTCGAATTCTTGAAACAAGATCATTTAAGCATACTACCCCGTAAACAGTGGCCTGCTGCGCTATTCCCAGAACAGAAAACAACGATACCTGTCGAATTGCGTAATGAAATTGGGCGTACATTGTGTTATTATGGCGATGCTGGTTGGGGGCCGCTGGTACGCCAGGGGAAATATCGAGACGGACACTTCGCAGATGCATTGGTCGCTGCATCTGCAGAATTGATTACCAAGCGTTGGCAGCCGGATCCAACACCTAAGTGGATCACCGCTATACTTTCACATCGTCATCCACATCTTGTCCCTGAGTTTGCGATTAAGTTGGCTGAGGCGTTAAAAATACCATTTATGCCGGCGCTTGTGCGTAAAACGCCGGCGGCAGAGCAAAAGACAATGGCAAATAGCTTTATGCAAGCCCGCAATGTAAAAGGTTCATTAGATGTGATACCTGAGCAAGTGCAAAAAGGACCTGTATTGTTGATAGACGATATTGTAGATTCCCGTTGGACGTTCACTATTGCTGGCTGGCTTTTGAAAACCCATGGATGTCCAGTGGTTTATCCTTTTGCATTAGCCTGTGCTACTCCAAGGGATAGCTAAAGCAGGTAGAAGGAGGGGAGATGAATTTAACCACCGATGCACAAGCTATGCTTTTACTATGTTCACACTTGGGATTGTCGAATTATCCTGAGTTGAAACCGTTGACGTTGCGCGAATGGAATGCAATGGCGCATAACATAAACGCTTCATCTTTTCAGCGTCCAAGTGCATTGTTAGGCGCTTCGACAGAGGAACTCAGGGCAGCCCTGAATGTATCAGACGATATGGCACGACGTCTGGTGCGATTACTTGAACGTGGAGGCAGTCTGGCGATAGAGCTTGAGCGTTTAGAATCCCTCGGAATTTGGGTGACAACACGCGCCGACATCGATTACCCCGAAAAATGGCGCAAACGTCTAAAAAGCTCCGCGCCGACTGTCCTGTTTGGAGCAGGGGAAAAGGCCTTGTTAGGACAACCAGGAATTGCAGTTGTTGGTTCACGCAATGTTAGTCCGGAGGGCAAAAGGTTTGCTGAGCTCGTTGGCGATGCCTGCGCTCATGCCGGGTTAGTGCTCTATTCTGGCGGCGCGCGCGGTGTGGATACTATAGCAACCCAAGCTGCGCTAGATAGACGTGGAACGGCTGTAGGTATCCTCGCGCATAGCCTGGAAGTGACTATTCGCTTCCCTGAAATGCGCCAGGCATTAGTCCGAGGAGATTTGGCGTTGGTCACACCTTATGCCCCTAATGCCGGATTTAGTGTGGGCGCTGCAATGGGACGAAACAAGCTAATTTATACGTTAGCAGATTATGCAATTGTAGTAGCCAGTGACGCGGGTAAAGGTGGGACATGGAGTGGCGCAACCGAAGCTTTGAAGCATCAATGGGTGCCAGTCTTTGTACTCGAAGGACCAGACATGCCAGAAGGAAACCGGCAGTTGTTGCAGAAAGGGGTATCTCCGTTTCCGAATTCATTACTTACGTCATCTTTATCACTGCGAACCTGGTTAAAATCTCAATCTGCAACACTACGTCCGATTGAACCGGTCTTATTTCAGGCTCAATTATTCGCCACATAGGGTTATTTTTATGGATAAGCCCCGATTGGAGATTATAAAAACCCGCTTTTACTCCCTGGGTGAGGAAATTATGAACGGCGTCACCCACGGGATCGGCGCGGCGTTGAGCGTCGCCGGGCTGACAATACTGGTGGTGTTGGCGGTGTTGTACGGCAATGTGACGCAGGTGGTGAGCTTCAGCATCTACGGCGCGTCGCTGGTGACGCTGTACGTGGCTTCGACGCTGTATCACAGCTTCCAGCATCCAAAGGTCAAGCGCGTCTTCCGCATCATCGATCACGCTTCGATCTTCTTCCTCATTGCCGGAACGTACACGCCGTTTCTGCTGCTCGGCGTGCAGGGTGCGTGGGGCTGGACGTTCCTCATCCTCATCTGGGGACTGGCGATTTTGGGCGTGAGCTTCAAGGCGCTGTTCATCAACCGCCTGCAAAAACTATCTGTCCTGATGTACATCCTGATGGGGTGGTTGAGCGTGTTGGTGATCAAAACCTTGTTGGTCAACATTCCGGTGGGCGGGCTGGTCTGGCTGGCGGCCGGCGGCGCGGCGTACACGATCGGCGTCATTTTCTACGCACTGAAGAAAATTCCCTACATGCACGGCGTCTGGCATCTTTTCGTGCTGATTGGTAGTCTGTGTCATTATTTCGCCGTGTTGTTGTATCTGGCGCCGGCGCATTAGCAATTGCAGAAAAACAGGAGGGTGATATGCAAAAGTCACGTATCATCATTGATCCCAATATTCATTTTGGAAAACCATGCATCGCAGGAACACGCATACCTGTCTACACGGTTTTAGAGCTTGTCCAGGCAGGGATTCCTTTCTCGGAGATTGTGAGTAAGTATTATACGGACCTCACGTTTGATGATGTTGCTGCGTGTGTGCAATATGCTCTCGATTTGATCAAGGCTGAAGAAGTTCACCTCGTCGGAGCCATAGCGTGAGGTTTTTCGTCGATCAAGATGTATACCAATGGCACATTAGAAGAAGTTCATCAAGAACTGATCCGTCTTTTGAGCGCGCACCAAGCTAAAGAATTAAGTACTTGCTTTGTGACGGTGGAACCAGGGCGGCATCGCATACGGAGAGCGAGAGGATAAGAATATCTATGGCGCGTCAAACCCTCATCCAAAAGATATTTGCGTCGCACACGACGCCTGGGGCCTCTGTCGCACCTGGCGACATCATCTGGCTTGACCTGGACGTGCGCACGGCGCGCGATTTCGGCGGCGCGAACGTGGTCAAGAACTACCGCGAGCACTACGGCGACGCGCCGGTCGCTGACCCTGCCAGGACGTTCTTCACGTTCGATCTGGTTGTGCCGCCGAGCAATATCCCCTACGCCAACAACCAGCAACTCTGCCGCGAGTGGGCGCGGACGCAGGGCGTGCGCGTCTTCGACGTGAACGCAGGTATCGGTTCCCACGTCGCCATTGAGGAGGGGTTGGTGCAACCCGGCAACACCTTCGTCGGCACCGACAGCCACCTCAACATCCTCGGTGCGGTGGGCGCGTTTGGGCAGGGGATGGGCGACCAGGACATTGCCTTCGCCTTCAAGACCGGGCGCACCTGGTTCGAGGTGCCGCCGACGATGAAAGTGATTATCGAAGGGGAGCTGCGTCCGCCGTGCACCGCCCGCGACCTCACGTTAGCTGTTATGCGCGAACTCGGCTCCAGCGGCGCGTTGGGCCGCGCGATTGAATTCTATGGCCCGACGATTGATGCTCTCGATCTCGCCGGCCGCATCACCCTCGCCAGCCAGGTCACGGAAATGGGCGGCATCATCGGTTTTCCAATCAGCGAATCGGCGAATGACGAATCACGAATCATGAATCATGAATCACGAATCACGAATCCTCCCTTACTTCCTGATCCCGACGCCGACTACATCGAAACTATCGAAATCGACATTAGCGATTTGTCGCCGCTCATCGCGTGTCCGCCGAGTCCGACGAATGTGAAGCCGGTGCGCGAGGTGGCGGGGCGGCGCATCGACAGCGTCTTTCTTGGCTCATGCACCAATGGGCGCTTCGAGGACTTCGCCGCCGTCGCGGAGATCGTGAGCGGCAAAAGCATCGCCCCGCACGTGATGGCGACCGTCGTCCCGGCGACACGGCGTGTCTACGCACAGATGCTCGCCTCGGGCGTGTTGCAGACGCTCTTCGACGCCGGATTCATCATCAGCACCCCCGGCTGCGGCGGCTGCGCGTCGGGTCACCTGGGGATGACGGGCAAGGGCGAAGTGCAGGTCAGCACCAGCAACCGCAACTTCCCCGGCAAACAGGGCGCGGGCGAGACGTATCTGGCAAGCCCTGTCACGGCGGCGTGGTGCGCGCTTGAGGGGGAGATTGCGACGCCAGAGAAGATGCAATGACTATCGGACGTTTCTACGGTGGCATCGGCGCCGTCATCTGGTCTCCTGAAAAGCAGCGTTACCTGCTGCTGTGCCGGGCGGCGAGCAAGGATTTCGCACCGGGTGTGTGGGAATGTGTGACCGGGCGCGTGGACCAGGGCGAGGGTTTCGAGGATGCGCTGCACCGCGAGGTGCGCGAAGAGTTGAGCGTCACAGTGCGCGTGCTGTGCATCCTGGGGACGACGCACTTCTACCGGGGCGCGCCCACGGCGGATAATGAGCTGATCGGCGTGGTCTACCTTTGCGCCGTGGATGATGCGAACGCGCTGCGTCTCAGCGTCGAACACGACGCGGCGCGCTGGGTCACAACGCAGGAGGCCGGCGAGTTGCTGGTAGCGACCGATCCAAGCACAAGATGGATACGTCGCGTCATCGAACGCGCGGAGGCGGTGCGACGGCAGTTGCCAGCCGCTTTGTTGGACTATTACGAGGAAAACGGATTCGAACTGGGGTAAATGATGAAACCGACACACATCACCGGACGTCTTTGGGTGCTCACTGCCCCTGACGGTGCGCTTTACGACGACATCGACACGGACATGATCTTCCACAACCGCTACCTGCACATCACCGACGTGGCGCAGATGGGACAGTACGCGCTCGACAATCTGCGCGGGTGGGAGGATTTCGCCAAACGCGCGCAGCCCGGCGACATCGTGATGGCAGGCCGCAACTTTGGGGCGGGATCGTCGCGGCAGCAGGCGGTGGATTGCTTCCGCGCGCTCGGCATCGTGGCGATTGTCGCCGAGAGCTTCGGCGCGATCTACAAGCGCAACGCGATCAATAGCGGATTGCCAATTGTGAGTTTGCCCGGTCTGACCGAAAATGCCGCCGCCTTTCACAACGGCGACATCGTCAGCGTGGATTTCGAGACGGGGACGTTGACCCTGAACGGTGCGCAGACCTTTGCCGCGCAGCCGTTCTCGCATGTGCAGATGGACATTTACCAGGCGGGGGATTTGTTTGCCTACGGCAAGTTGCAAGTTCCAGGTTGAAGGTTACAAGTTGCCTAAAATGGGTTGTCAACTTTTAACTTGTAACCTTCAACTTAGGCTTATTGAACGTCATGGTGTATTCTTGTTGAGACGATCTCGAATAAGCGCATAGTATCCGGCTTGATCCAGTGTACACTCGATAGCCGCCAGAAATTCTTTGCGGGAGAGGCGCATTTGCTGCGCCATTTTCTGGATGTGAAAATCGCTCAATTCGCGGGTGCCGTGCGACATAAAGGTACGCGCCACAAGTTGACCATCCAGGAACAACCGATAAATGCGATGGTGCGAATCCTCAACCTCGAAGGCGAACTTGCTGGACAGCGCCGCAGCGACTTTGCGGGTGGGGAGCGTCGTCATAGGTTATCTGGGGTCGATTCAATTGCGCGCAATTGGGTCAGGTGCTCTGCCAGATAGGGCGCTAGATGGTCGGCGTGGGCTTCCAGGTCGGTCCGATATTCCTGTATTGCGATCCGGTAATCCTGGCGAGCGGCTTCCAGGGTATTGCCCTCGCCGTAAAGGTCGAAGACGTCGTCGGAGATGAAGTATCCCTGGCCGGTAAAGCGAATCGTTACGGGGACGCCTTGCACTTTGCTGAGCACGCCGTTTTCGGACAACAACGTGACCAGATCGTTGTACTCGGATGCGGGTATAATGGTTACCAATGGTTGCCCTCGACGCTCGACGGTGTACCGTTCGTGCCCGTAGGCGACTTCGTTTATCACGTTGCTCAGCTTTTCACGCGCATCAGATATGCTTACTGTAGGACACATCGCGTCCTCCTGGATGTCGAATTGTACAATTTGTACATATTGTAATGTTTATTCTTGTATTTGTCAATGTTGCCGGTTTCCCAATCCGTTTCATCCGTTAAATCCGTGACTTTTTAGGAGACAGACGATGGGACATACCTTTGCCGAAAAAGTGCTCGCCCGCAGAGCCGGGCTGGAAAGCGTCGTGCCGGGACAGATCGTGACGGTGCGGCCCGACAAACTGCTCACCCACGATAATACATCGGCGATTGCCGCCAAATTCCGCGAGATCGGCGTAGCGAAAGTCGCCAATCCGGCGATGCACGTCATCGTGTTCGATCACGTCACACCGGCTGCCAACGAAACGTATGCGATCAGCCATAAGGCAACGCGCGCGTTTGTGGCGGAGCAGAGCATCGAGGCGTTCTACGACATCGGCGAGGGCATCTGCCACCAGGTCTTGCCGGAGAAAGGGCACGCGTGGCCCGGCGCGGTGATCGTTGGCAGTGACTCGCACACGCCGACGCACGGCGCGTTCGGCGCGTTCGCGGCGGGCATCGGGCGCACCGAGGCTGCCGCTGTCACAGCGACCGGCTCGATCTGGCTGCGCGTACCGGAGACGCTGCGCATCGTTCTCCACGGCGCGCTACCGCCGCGTGTCTCCGCTAAAGACGCCATTCTGTACATCATCGGTGACCTGCGCGCGGACGGGGCGGATTACTGCTCCGTGGAGTTCGCAGGCGAGGCGGTTCGCACGATGAGCATCGCCGGGCGGATGGTGCTGTGCAATATGGCCGCCGAAATGGGCGCGAAGAACGCCGTCGTCGAAGCGGACGAAACGACGCTCGATTGGCTGGCAGGCCGTACACCGTGGGATGCCGAGATGCTGCGTCGTTGGGCCGCCGAATTTCGCAGTGACCCGGACGCTGCTTACGCCCGCGTCATTGAATACGACGTGAGTGATCTCACGCCGCAGGTGGCCAAGCCACATACCGTCGATAACGTCGTGCCGGTCACGGAGGTTGTGGGGACGAAGATTGATCAGGCCCTCATCGGCACCTGCACCAACGGGCGGTTGGAGGACTTGGAGGCCGCAGCGGACATTCTACGCGGCAAACACATTGCGCCGGGCGTGCGCTTGCTCGTGTTGCCGGCCTCGCGCGAAGTCCTGCTGGCGGCTATCGAGCGCGGCGTCATTGCGGATCTGGTCGCGGCGGGCGCAACGCTGCTCAATCCCGGCTGCGGCCCCTGCCTGGGCGCGCATGAGGGCTGTATGGCCCCCGGCGAAGTCACCGTCTCGACGGCGAACCGCAACTTCAAAGGCCGGATGGGGTCGAAGGAAGCGTTCACCTACCTCGCCAGCCCGGCGACGGTGGCGGCGTCGGCGCTGAAGGGCGTGATTGCGGATCCGCGAGACGTGTAAGAAGCGATTTTCTACGTTCGATCCGGCTACTGCGGTAACAGAGCAAGCACGTCATCCAGGTCTTGCGCTTCAGCGGCGAAAATCAGGAAGGTGACGTCGCCTCTTTGTTGGATGTAAATGCTGCGGTCATCGTGCATCCAGCGGAGCGTTCGTTCTCCAGGCTGAATGTGGCGTTCCACCTCTTCATATCCGCGTTCCTCCGTGAGGGCGAGGCGATGGGCGGTAACGAATTCCCAGGCATCGTCGTTGGAATCCCAGACCGTTTGCCAGATCAGGATGTCTCGCCCGTCATCGGGATGCTCCAAAAGGATATAGCGGTCCCCATCCCATCCGGCAGCGGCGACCGCTGCGAGGTCGGGTGAGACATATTCACCCAAGTATTCACGGGTCCACAACTCTCCTCCGACTTCGTGATCCAATAGTGTCCAGGTCGTCGTGAGTGCGGTTATGGCCTCGGGTAGTTGGATCGTCTGGGGTTCATCCCGCTCGCTCTTTTTGTATTTGTCGGGATGCAGAATTTGCTCCGTCGAGGCGGGCGGATCGGCGTAGGTCCTTTCGATACTCGGCCAGTAGCCGCCGGGCGCTATAGCTTCGACGAAGTCCAGGCCAATCTCGTAGGGGTAGATTTGCATACGCTCCAGGATTCCCGGTGTATTCTGTCTGTCTGCCAATGCCTGTGACGCCGAATTTATCAAGGCCCAGGATTCAAGCTCGGTGAGATAGGTCTGCAAGTACTTGATCGTAAATTGCGTGGCTTCGCCCTCCGCCAGTGAACGGAATGCCATGCTCTGATCGTCATCTGCGACATCCTGTATCTGCTCCAGGCCATAGTGCTGATCCTGCAACGCGTGCAAGTACTCGTGGGCAAAGGTCAGTTCTTCCTCGGGATTGAGGAGTTCTGCATCCCCGATGACGTAAAGCACATCCTCATTCCACTTGTAAAAGCCGGCGATTTGCGTGCTTTCCAGTTCTATGATGAGTTGCGTGAGGTCTATCTCCGGGTCGAGCAGTCCCATCAAGACCCAGGCATCTTGCAGCGCGTGCATATACTCTTGTTCTCCGGCGTAGTCGTCTTCGAGGGTTTCCCGCCACGTTTCAGGGGTAAGCATCTCGAAAACCACATCCTGTTTGGGTTCCAGCCCACGCTCCCTTTCGACATTGCGTTTGATTTCTTCAATCTGATCGGCGACCGAAAGCGTCGCGCTGAGCGCGCGCATGTCTTGGATGGTAATCTGCCCATAAACATCGTTGGAAAACCACCCCAATCCGTCCGAAAGGTCCAGCAGGAGTGTGTGCGGCGCACGGGCCTCGATTTGGCCCTCTCCTGCATCGTTTTGGAGCGAAATCCAGATACCGCCGTCGAGCGCAGGCTCAATGCGCGGAACTGTGAGGGTTGCCCCACTCACCAGCCCGGCAATAAGGTCCGCCCAAGTTGCATCATCAAATTCGGAGAAATTTTCTATCTCAAGGATGAGGTGTATCACGCGCTGATTGTCTACATCCTCCACCACAGCTTTCTGTAGGGAGATTCCCGCATCCACATATTCGAGAATTTGATCGATCACCTCTTGGGTCAAATCGACTCCTTCCGCCTCTTGCAAATTGTAGGCATCTTCCGCCAGCGTTTGCGCAGTAACATCGAGAACAGCTCTGGGCGTCTCCGGCAATTGCGGACCGACATATTCCAGGAAGGTAGCAAACGCCTCAGCCGCTGTCGTTGATTGTCCCAATTCGCGGCGTGCGCGTCCCAGGTACAAATAGGCCGTTAAATCCTCTACTCCTTCCGAAATTGCCAGTTGTAGTGTCCGCACAGCCTGCCGGTAGTTTCCCAACCGGCAATAGGCCATTCCTAATAGTGCCTGTGCCTCTCTACTGAACGGGCCCACAGTGTATTTTTCCATCTCTTCTAAAGTTTCTACAGTTTTTTCGTATTTCTCTTGCTGAAAATAGGCTCGCGCCAGACCGAATCTGGCATAGCCACTATCAGCTTCCAACGCCAGAACGTGTTTGAAAGTTCTTTCAGCCTCCGCATATTCTTGGGCAAAAAAATGGGCATCTCCCAAAAGAAGATAAAAAGCCGGGTCGTCTACCCTGTGTATGAGTGCCGTGTGATAGTTCTCGAAGGCTTTTGCGTAATCGCCTTCTGCGACATTGTGCAGGGCAATTCTCGTCAGCGTCTCGGGATTATGCGCAGCTAACTCCGCGGCTTGCCGATACCCCTCCTCAGCACGCCGGGTCTCTCCCTGGCATTTCATCGCCAGTGCCAACCCCAAATGCGCCTCACCGGCATCTGGCGAAAGGTTCAGCAACTCATGGAAGGTTCCGGCGGCATCCTCGCAATTATCCAGGTTTAACTCGGCGAATCCTTTGCCCAAATAGGCACTCCAGTATTCTGCATCCGATGCGATTAACTTTTCAAAGGCTTCTAAAGCCATCATGGGTGCATCTTGTTGTGTATAAAACTCGCCGCGCGTATAGAGCACAAGAGGTAATTCTGGCGCCAGACCCATTAGTTTCCGCAAGGTCGTCGAAGCGCTGTTGGAATCACCGCGCGCCATATCCAGGCGGATAGAAAAGGCCTGGGCTTGGAGATGATTGGGGTTCCGCTCCAAAATCCGGTCGAGTTCGGCCTCAGCTTCCGGGTATTCGGTGGCCCGCATGGAGATTTCGGTCAGAGTCAAATGCGCCGGCAGAAAATTGGGTGCTTGGGAAATCGCATGCGTTGCCACAAGCTGCGCGCTGTCGAACTTGCCCTGGGCCGCGTCACATTCGGCTTTAGTCATCAATGCCAAAACGTTCTCCGGCTCTAGCGTGACCCTTGACCCACACCTTAACAATCAAATAACTAGAGCTTTCGTTCCCGGCGCAAATGTGGTACAATTG
>OMKS01000600.1_pt1 | contig 33569 bp, 39 predicted proteins | sample 1674721 | NCBI WGS metagenome assembly OMKS01 (sample SAMN06264996, study PRJEB25208) | sediment metagenome | isolation source: hot spring sediment | place: USA: California | collected 2014-09-02 | reverse complement strand
TTTCAAGCAGAAGACGGCATACGAGATCTAGTACGGTCTCGTGGGCTCGGAGATGTGTATAAGAGACAGTTTCTATAGAGAGCATTTCCTCCGCAGTGCAGCGGACATCCGTGTATCGCCCCCTGTGGGACGATGTGCGGAGTAGATGAAGACGGGAAAGGGGCGGGTGCAGCGGACATCCGTGTATCACCCCCTGTGGGACGGGGCCCGTCCATGCATGCGGACACCATGAAGGTTTTTTATGAAAAGAGCGCATAATATATAAGGAAGGAGTGAGTCGTCTGGCGAATCAGAACAGAAAAAAATCATCTCAGAGTGAACCCCCGGCGATCGTACGTGTACGGTTGCCCAATAAAAGAAATAGGGAAATTTTTGCAACGGCCGAGCTGATGCTCGGGGCCAACCATATCAGGGTCCGCTGCTTCGACGGCATCACCCGTACCGGCCGTATCAAAGGGAAGATTAAAAAGCGTGTCTGGATTCGTGAAGGGGATATCCTGATTGTTGTTCCATGGGACTTCCAGGACGAAAAAGCCGATATTATCTACCGCTACACCCGCCCGCAGGTCGAGTGGCTGCAGCGCAATAACTATCTCTGATACTTTTTCCGATTTTTTTTAAAAAAAAGAGGAAGGTCTATTCAGACCCTTTCAATCGTTACGGTGTATTTCTTGATGACGAGACGTGAAACCTCGGTGAACTGGTACATATTATTCCCAATTTCGGTAAATCCGCCATCAACGATGGTAGGACCCGTGAGGTAATTCTTCCAGGCTGTGCTATAATCAAAAGTGTCGTCGGGGGAATACTCTATGGTAACAGTCCGATGGGCTCCATAGGGCACATCAGCAACAACCTTCGGGGGATCAAGCATGCTCATCTGGATGTTGGCAACCCCGTCTCCCGACATGGCACGATCGGCCTTAATCTCGGTGAAGAAGAGCACGAGCGTATCATAGGTATCGTCATAGAACCACCGCGGGTCTGCCACCATCGTGGATCCCTCCGCGTCCTGATAGCGCTTCACGACAGCTCCGTTCTCGACAGAGATTGCCGCCTGCCCTTGAGAGGAGATGAAACGGAGTGCGCCAAGGCGGAATGTTTTAGTTTCTGGACCTGTCCCGTTGTTAAAGCTGACATTAAAGTAATGATCATCTTCAGCAGTTTCTGCCGAATCCAGAACAAATATCGACCCGCCGGAGATGCCCATCGTCGTGTCACGGTAGGGCACATTCGAGAACGTCAGAATCTTCAGATCATTCTGCAGCGTGATCATATTCTGTTCCATAATCCGCTCGTCGGACCCTATCTGCGACTTCTGCAGCAGGGGATAGCCATAGAGCGTAACGATCGTGATACCGAGGACGACGATCGTAAAGATGAGGATAAACCCAATCGCCTCGGAGACGCCGTCATCTTCCATTCCTTTCACCCAATTTCCCTTCATCAGACACCTTTCGAATCATAGATAATTACATTCTGTCCTGCACCGCTCGTATTGCCGGTCACCCCGCGGGTCAGCCCGATCCCGGCGATCGCAATTTCAGACTTCGTCGTTCCGTCGGTCACGCGTATGATCTGGACACGTTTTCCGTCTGCATCGCGCTTCGCATCGACCTCAACCAAATAATCCTGATTTGCCACATCTTCCGGAAGATCGAAGATGGTGGTAATCCGGCCATTCTGCGGTGCAATCGCGTACAGCTCCACCATCCTCGTGGAAACCCCGTTGCCGATGTCGACATAGGCATGGTACTTCAGCGTATTCGACGGCCCCTCCACGAGTACAGAATGCACGACGAGCGTCATGATAATGAACATGACAATGACGACGGCGGTGATCGAGAGATACTCGGTCAGCGTGGAGACCGCGTCGTCGTTGAGACGCCGTTTACGGCAATCTGACTGAGACAAGATGTTCCTCATAATATTCTGTCACTCCGTTATTATAGCGAATAGTCAGCCTGTTATACCGGTAGAACAGGTCCGCCATATTGGTAGTACTGTTGGTTTCGAAATACATCACCGCGTTGTTGCGTGCCATTGAAAGGGCTCTCATGTCTTTTTTGGCTCTATCTATGGTTTTATTGCTCTCCGAAGAATTGTCCAGTTGTGCTAATGGCGCAAGGTGATACCGGATGTCCTGGATCTCGTTTTTCGGGAACTCGAGCACCGCCTCCGAGGTCGACTGGCCGACCATCGGCGCCTGGTTGATGATGATCGCAAGGATGAACATACCCGTTGCGACCACCACCCCCATCAGGACAATCCACTGCCCCTCGTCGTCTAGCCTCTCCATAGCAACACCTCAAATAGGACCATTTGCCCCTCTTGGGGATCATCCATTTTTTGATAAGCTTCTGTAGAAATATGGTTCAGATTTATAGGTTTATCATCCAGATACACATAGCGCGTTACTGAAATTGCCGGTTCACGTGTCACAAAGTCATCGCCGAGCGTAGAATGACCAAATGAATATGAACGAATTTTATCACTGTCATCCATGTCCCGATAATATATTGTTGCATTCCACTGAGTACGGGTATCCACAGTAAAGGTCAATGGATTTATCATATATGTCGCCCCCGTTCCTTTACTGAGGTAGCTGTTAAATTCAGTTGTAAATGGAGTAACATCCGATGATGCAATCAGTTCCTGCAGCCTGCTCTCGTCACCGGCATGCAATGGCGTATCCATCACCAGAAGCGCATCATACCCCAGCTGCTGGAGCTGCATGTCGGCGATGTGCGCATCGCCGGGCGTAAAGACAAACCCGGAGGAGAAGACCGCATAGGCGGTCACCAGCATGATGATGCCCGCTGTTATCCCCTCGATCGTGTAGAGCTGCCCCTCGTCATTCATCACCATATCGCCACCTCCATCACCCCATCCACCAGGTACGGCTGGTCGACGTTGATGACATCATAGTTGTACTGGTGGGTCCCGCTGAGATACGTATACCCCGGATCCAGATTGGCGCCCGTCCAGTTGTAGCTGAAGGTGAAGTTCACCCGCAGCCCCGATGTCATTTCGTCTGAGAAGGGCAGGGCAGGGATGAGGTCCATTTTGAAGTAGGTTTCATTCTTTATGGTGATAGGAAATACCGAACTGTCCAGAAGCTTCGAGGCCTTATAATTTGCCTCCGTTCCATGATAGAAAATATAGGTCTCATTATTCCAGTCAGACCAATTATAGGGCAGCATCTGCGCAGAGCCGCCATCCTGGATCTTGTACAGCCGCACCTTCTCAAGCTTCATGCCGTTGTCACCAAGCTGGACCCGATCAAGATCGCTCAGCATCTTCTCCATATCAAACGTGAGCATATCGCTCCGGGGATCGATGCGGTAGGCAGGACTGATCGAACGGTCATACAGTTCGCCATAGTCGATATCAACAAAAAAGGATGCCTCATAGGGCGTAACTTCCGATCCATTCCTTGCCTCGGTATTGGTGCTGTACCTCCCATCGCTGAAATCGATGTGCCCGAAACTCTCATTCTTCACCTTCACGAGCCGCCGCTGGTACCCGTAGCTGCTCTCCGGTATCTCCTGACCTTTAAAGAGGGGATCCTCCCCTTCGATCCTCAGCGAAAAGTTGTAGAGGTACGGGATATCCCCGAAGATCACCTTCCTGCGGTAATCATCCGGGGTCATGGTGAAGGCGGCACCATTGTCGAAGAAGAGGTCGATCTTCCCTCTTGAGAGGATATTCGGGGTATCCTTCGAAAGCGCAAGCCCCATCCGCTCGATATCGGCCTTGTGGATTTCATCCATCTGGTTCCACGGCGGATTTGCCGGCCATCCGGGGTCCTCCACCAGGATCACCGACGTCCGGTAGGCGACCGCGTCATAGTCGATTGCCTCACTCTGGATGCCTGCCAAAATTCCCGGCAGCATGGATATCACCATGATAAGGGCGATCATGAAGATCGTAAACCCTGCGAGAAAATCGATGGAAAGTACACCATCTTCGTTGAAATCCATTCTCCTGCTCATTGCAGCGGCTCCCCGGTCCGTGCATCAAACCGCAGCTCCCGCATATCAGGGACGCCCCGGGCACGGACATGATAGACCCCCCGGTTAAGCTCGATATCGGTCCCAACAATCCCGTTTGCTTTCATCATCTCTTCCAGTACCCCCCGGTTCTGCGCAAATAACTCCTCCGGCATCAGGATCCCATCCATGCTGCAGGCCGCCGTCGCGTTGCCGGGTTCTTCCGGCCACACGGCATCCTGCCAGCTGCTCCCCGTAAAGGTGAGGAGACGGGTTTCGTTCCTGCCTTCCGGAACAACCAGAAGCGACCAGCTCTCTGCGGCACCGTCACTGTTCACACCGCTCCCTATCACGGTATACGCCAAGTACCCGGAAAAGGAGAACAGTGCATCGGCCATCCCGGCATCAAGGACGGCGATCGCATCACCAAGGAGAACGGGCGCCGCCCCCTCCCCGGTGACCGGTTCGATGCCCGCGTCCGGTGCACCTGGAGTGCTCTGAAGACAGCCACAGGTACAGCAGAAACACAAGGATCCAATTATCACCGCAGAGAGATATTTTTGCATAAAGAAGATCCTTCCTATTGTTCTTATTAGATTGACTGCATATAAATATTGATATCCAAATCTTCAATTTTTACGCCATTTGAAGAGGTATTTGAGCAAACCAACCGCGAATACTGCGATCACTAAGGAAATTTGGCAAATTTAGGCTCCATTCCGGAAAAAAACGGCCTGAATATTTGCAAAGAAACATTATGCGCCATTTGAGCGGCAGTTTCGCATAGCCAATGCCGTGCACTATGCGCGGCGGAGGAAAAAAGGAGACGGGGGGGCCTTGTCCCCCTATTCGTTGATCGTATGGAGGACGAGGCCGGAGAGAAGTTTTGGCTCGAACCATGTCGATTTCGGCGGCATGACCTTGCCGGCGTCGGCGATGGAGAGCACATCCCCGACATCGACCGGCTGCATCGAGAAGGCAACGGCAAACTCGCCGGAATCCACCTTCTCCATCAGGTCGGCAAGCGGGCGTGCACCGCCGAGGTACTGGAGGCGGGGGTCGCCGCGTGGGTCGGTGATCCCGAGCATCCCCTCCATCACGTCCTTCTGGAGGACCGAGACATCGAGTGCGGCGATGCGGTCGTATGCAGGGTCCACCGGCCGGGAAAGCTCGTACCACACGCCCCCAAGGTACATGTGCATCACATGCTGGTGATCTTCAGACTCACGGAGCGGGGGAATCTGGAAGACCGTGTCATCGATCCAGCCATACGGGCGCACCTCGAAGAGACCGCGGAGGGCCTCCATGAACCTCTCCGGCGTGTACTCACCGAGATCGGTCACCAGCCTGCTGTAGCCGTGGATCTTCACGCGGTCCTTCGCAAAGATGATCGCCATGAAGCGCTCCGCTTCAGGGGTGCAGGTGCCTTCCTCACGGCGCCGTGCCGCCACGTTCACGGATGACTTCGCCCGGTGATGGCCGTCGGCGATATAGAAGGCGTCCACATCCTCAAAAAGGGCGGTGAGATGGGCAATCGCCGCCGGGTCGGCCACCCTGAAGACCTCGTGTACCACACCGGCATCCGTTCTTACAACGCCGTCCGGTTCACCGTCGGGAACAAGCGACGAGACATACCTGAAGATCTCGCCGGGGTCACGGTAGAGAAGGACGACGAGCCCCGTGTGGGTGCCGGTGGTCCCGATATGCCGGGTCCGGTCCTCCTCCTTGTCGTACCGGGTATGTTCGTGGCGTTTGATCTTGTTTTCCAGGTAATCATCGACGCTGACGTTCGCGACGAACCCCGTGTAGATATTGCCCCCCTGCTTCACGCGGTAGAGGTAAATGCCCGGTTCTGCGTCACGGGCAAAGAGCCCCTCCGCAATCATCCCGTCAAGGTGCTCCTGTGCCGTCCTGTACACCGACAGGTCGGCCGGATCGATATCATCTGCCATCGTCGCCTCGGAACGGATGACGCGAAGAAAACTCTTCGGATTTTTCTCAAGGATCGCCCGCGATTCAGCGGTTGATACGACATCATACGGTACGGAGGCTATGTTCTGCGCCTCGGCGGGTTGTGGCCGGAGTGCCCGGAAACTGAATATCTTTACCATGGATCTGTGCCTGCCAGGGAAATAGGTGCGTTATTTATTGGCGGTGAAGTGCAATATGAGTATCCCGATCAATGCAATATGAACGCTACTACCTATATAATCAGGCGGGCCTCTCCTTTCGATATTCCTGAGATTGTGTCAATAGAACAGGACCTCTTCACCGACCCGTGGAACGGGAACGGATTTGCCGATGCCCTGCAGTACTACGGGGAACTGTTCTTTGTCGCCGTAGAAAACGAGGAGATTGCCGGGTTTGTGTGCGGCGGCATGGAGGATACCGGCGAGGAGACCTACGGCCATATCATGAACCTTGGAACCGCGAAAAAGACGCAGAGGCGGGGCATCGGCGGCAGCCTCCTGCGCCGCCTCGAGCTCGAGTGCATGGTCCGCGGTGCCGGCGGCATGCAGCTGGAGGTACGGGTCTCAAACACCGCCGCGCAGGAATTTTACCGGCACTACGGGTATACACAGGTCTTCGTCATCGACCAGTACTACAGCGACGGCGAGGACGCGATTCTCATGATGCGGTGGTTCTCCTGAACAGGCGCCGGTAAAAAAAAAGAAACCGAAAAATATTGTGACTCTCAGCCGCGGCCGAGCTGCTTGTGCGCCCGTGCGAGATGGCCGGCGCCGAGCGCCCCCAGGAGGGAGAGTTCGCCCGCGAGCACCCCTGCGGCGATGATCTCGGCAAACATCCGGGCATTGTCACCCGGGTGTTCTGCGCCCCCGGCACAGCCGAGGAGCTTCAGGCATTCCTGCTGGGTCGCAATCCCCGTGCCGCCGCCGACGGTCCCCACCGGGAGGGAGGGAAGCGTCACCGCGACATAAACGCCCCCGGGCACCACATCGACCGTGGTCATCGCATTGCTCCCTTCGACGACATGGGCCGGGTCCTGCCCGCAGGCAAGGAACATGGCCGCTATCACATTGGCCGCATGGGCGTTGAACCCCAGTGAGACGGCCCGTGCAGACCCCACCAGGTTCTTTCTCGTGTTCACCTCGGCAAGGGTCGCCGCATCGGTCTTGAACGTCTCCTTCACCATCTCATCGGAGAGAAATACGCCCGCAGAGACCGTCTTGCCCCTCCCCATGACGACGTTCATCGCGGAGGGCTTCTTGTCCACGCACATGTTGCCGGAGAGCGCCACCCGCCGGGCCCCGGTCGCCTCCTCGATGAGTTCCGAAGCCTTCTCGCTGCCGATGGTGACCATATTCATTCCCATCGCATCGGCCGTAAAAAACTCGAACCGGACAAAGAGACTGGTCCCCGCCGTATAGGTGGTAATCCCGGTCAGCCTCCCGTGCGACGTTGTCTTCTGCGCAGCATGGGCAAGCTCGTCAAAATGGGCATCCACCCACCGTGCGGCATCGGTCGCATGCGGGACACTCTCGCAGGCAAAGACCGGTGCCCGCGTCATCCCGTCGCGCTTGATGCGCACCCCGGCACCCCCTGCCCGGGTAATCGCCCGGCACCCCCGGTTCACCGAGGCGATGAGCGCCCCCTCGGTCGTCGCAAGCGGCAGGTAAAACTCTCCCAGCGCATACTCGCCTTCCACCCTCAGGGGCCCCGCGACACCCACCGGCACCTGAACCGCACCGATCATATTCTCGCAGTTGCGCTTCACCACCCGTTCGGTGTCTATCGAATACGCCCCCACCCGTGAGAGGTCCGTGCCGGTCTCCCTCTCGATATAGGCCCTGCGCACCGCAATCGCCTCGTCCGGGGACATCTCCTGCTCGAGTGCGTGGAGTTTGAGCGACCCCTCGCGTATTCGCTGTATATATTCTTCCATACACATATCATAGTGAGAAAACCCAAAAATACTGATGGTCGCATGGAACGTGAACAATGGTGCCGGCGGGTGCCGAAGACAGAGGCGGAACAGGCGCGGAGGGACCTCATAGCAGGCGGCCTGCTCGACACCGGCCTGCGGCCCGGAGCCGACGGCGATCACATCCTCTTTCCCGTCACGGAGCACCGGGAAGGCGACGTGCTCTGGCTCTGCAGGGAAGTCCCCGTCAGGCAGCCGCTGCCGCGCCATGAACTGGTGGGAGGCATCGCCATCATGCAGGAGGAGGATGAGGAGGGGGCTTGCCGCCTCCTCGCCTCACGCCCCTCCCTGCACACGGTGCTCGGCGGCGAAAGCCCCGTCCAGGGGACCTACCGGACCCGGACCTACCGCGTGCTTGCAGGGGAGAAGACCACCAGGACCATCGTCACCGAATACGGGCTGCGTTTTGCCGTTGACCTGGAAGAGGCCTACTTCTCCCCGCGCCTCGCAAACGAACGTCACCGGATAACCGCCCTGATGCACGCGGGCGAACGCGTCCTCGACATGTTCGCAGGCGTCGGACCGTTTGCGATCACCTGCGCCGCACAGGCATCCATCGTCTATGCCTGCGACCTCAACCCCGGCGCCGTCCGGCTCATGGAAGAGAACATACGGATGAACAGGCGCACCAATATCCTCCCGGTCCTCGCCGACGCCTCCCACCTTTCCGGCATCCTCCCGCACGCCTCCTTCGACCGCATCATCATGAACCTCCCGATGGACCCCGCCCCCTTCCTCGATGCGGCCTTTGCCCTCGCACGCGACGGCGCCACCATCCACCTCTATGCCCTTCAGGAAGAACACGGGGCCCTGCTCAGGGACCTTGCGCCGCGGACCATCGGAACCATCACCGAACGCGAGGTCCGGTCCTACTCCCCCTCCCAGCACCACGCGGTCTATGACATCGACGTCCGCCGCTGATGAAAAATAGTCATACCTTCCTTTTTTAGGTCATGCAGGTCTGCACGGGGTATCGTTCGGGCCGCTTCACCCGGATACCCGCAGGCGGCGGGCATCTCGCCGATCACTTACTGCCACCCGGCCCCGCATACCGGCATACAACCATAGCTGCGCTACACCGGACCGGATACAGCAGCAAAGCTCAATGCAATAAGCAAGGGGATGAAAAAACAAAAATAAGGAGATGCATGAGAGCTGCCGCCCTTATGCCGGAACGAACTTCGTTCCGTAGACGATCACGCCGGCATCCCCGTCGGCAATGATCCGACGGAATGCCTTTTTCACCGGCATCCCGATATAGACCTCCTCAGGGGTGCAGATGACCTGCGCCGTGAGGCAGGTGCCTTCCTCGAGTTCGACGACCGCCAGCACGAAGGGGGTCTGGAGATCGTAGTCCTCGCTCGCCGTTCGGATAATTGAGTATGTCCGGACCTTCCCGTCCCCCTTGAACTCGTAATCGACAATCGTTCCGTCGCGCCTGCAGGTCGGGCAGAGGTTGCGGGGCGGGAAGAAATATCTCCCGCAGGTCTCGCAGTGGGTGCCCCTCAGCCGGTAGCGGTTCTGCTGTTTTCTCCAGTAACGTGGTACAGACATCTTCTTCACACTCCAAGGATGTTACAGACAACGGTCGCACCGGTGCCGCCCACATTGTGGGTCATGCCTATCTCGGCGTCCACCTGGCGTGCGCCTGCCTCGCCACGGAGCTGGGCGACGATCTCAGCCACCTGTTTGATACCGGTGGCGCCGACCGGGTGACCGCAGGACTTCAGGCCGCCGGAGGTGTTCACCGGGATACTGCCGCCGAGTGCGGTCTGCCCGTCTTCGGTCAGTTTGCCGGCCTCGCCCTTTGCACAGAACCCGAGGTCCTCGATGGCGCAGATCTCTGCGATGGTGAAGCAGTCGTGCACCTCGACCATGCCAATCTCCTTCGGGGTAACCCCCGCCTGGGCGTAGGCACGCTTTCCTGCGGCAACCGTCGCATCCAGCGTCGAGATGTCGCGGCGGTCGTGCAGGGAGATGGTGTCGCACGCCTGGGCGCTTGCAAGCACCCTGATGGGGGTATCGGTGAACTGCCGTGCCATCTCCATCGGGCAGAGGATCACCGCTGCCGCACCGTCGGTTACCGGCGAACAGTCGAGGAGGCGCAGCGGGTCTGCGACGCGGGTGGACCTTATGACATCCTCGACCGTGATCTCTTTCCTGTACTGGGCAATCGGGTTCTTTGCACCGTTGGCATGGTTCTTCACCGAGACCATCGCGAGCTGCTCACGGGTCAGGCCGTACCGGTGCATGTAATCCGTTGCGATCATTGCATACAGGCCGGGGAAGGTGGCGCCGACAAGGCCCTCCCACTCACGGTCTGCCGCTCCGGCAAGGGCGTCCGTCGTCACGCTGCCCCCCACATCGGTCATCTTCTCGACACCGCCCGCAATGACGATGTCATTGAGGCCCGATGCGACGGTCGTATAGGCCTGCCGGAAGGCAAGACCGCCGGATGCACAGGCGGCCTCGGTGCGGGTCGCCGGGATATGGTTGCCCACAAGGCCCGCATAGTCTGCAATGAGTGCACCGATGTGCTCCTGGAGCACAAACCGGCCTGCACTCATATTTCCGACGAACATCTCGTCGATCTGGTCACCGCTCATGTTCGCGTCTTCCAGCGCCATTGCACCTGCTTCCACGAAGAGGTTCCTGAACGATGTCTCCCATTTTTCTCCGAATTCGGTTACCCCGATTCCTACTACTGCTACTTCCCTCATGTAATCCTCCTTACTGCATCAGGATCTTTCCTTTGTGTTTGGCATACAGTGCATAGTCGAGGTAGACCGGATTTGCCAGGAGCTGCTCGACCGTCGGTGCCGCATTCCGGTTGAATACGTCGGAATCGATCACATCGGTCACCGTGATGTCGAAGGCGTCACTGCCGGCACCGGACCCGTACGAGGTGACGAAGATCCGGTCGCCGGGCTTTGCGATATCCAGGGTGGCGGAGATGCCCACGGGGACCGCACCCGAGTAGGTGTTGCCCAGGCGGGGGACGGCAAGACCCGGCGTTATCTGCTCGCGTGAAAATCCGAGCATGCCCGCAACCTTCGTGGGGAACTTTGCGTTCGGCTGGTGGAAGACCGCATAGTCGTAGTCCGACGGCGTGGTTCCCATCTGCTCGAGCATCAGCCGTGCTGCGCCCTGAACATGCTTGAAGTACGCCGGGTCGCCGGAGAACCTCCCGCCATGGCTCGGGTACTCCTGCCCTTCGCGCCGCCAGAAGTCGGGGGTGTCGGTCGTGTACGAACAGGTGTGGTTGATCTCTGCGATCGGGTCGTCGTTCCCCACGATGATCGCGGCGCCACCCGCGGATGCGGTGTACTCGAGCGCATCACCCGGTGCACCCTGTGCGGTGTCCGCCCCGATGGCGACGGCATACGTTACCATGCCCGACTTCACCAAACCCATCCCCGTCTGGATGGCGGCGGTCCCCGCCTTGCAGGCAAACTCGCAGTCGGCCGCCGTCATGACCGGGGTGGCGCCGATCGCTTCACCGACCGCTGCCGCACTCGGCTTGACTGCATACGGGTGGGATTCTGAACCGACGTAAATCGCCCCTATTTCACCGGGGTCGAGGGGGCGGCGGGCAAGTGCACCCCGTGCCGCCTCGACCGATATTGTAATCGTATCCTCATCAAAGTCAGGGACTGATTTTTCCCTGACCCCGAGTCCCCGGGCGATCTCTGCGCCGTCTGCACCCCATACCCGTGCGATCTCTTCCGTTTTGATGCGGAAGCGCGGGATGTATGCACCATAACTGATAATTCCTACCATTTTTCTTCCCTCAGAATCTCGATAATCTCGTCCACATCCATCTCCGTGCACATGAGCGTGATATTGTCCGTCTCCGCAAGTTTCGGAACAAGGGGATGGACCTCACCCGGGGCAATTCCCTGGAGTATCACACACCGCGGCTTGAAGGGAGTGACCCTGATGGCAATCATCGGCGATTTGCCGGTTGAGACGTTCGTGAAGATAAGCGCCCGTTCCGTGCTCCAGCCGTAAATCCTGTAGAATTCACTTGCCGAGAGCTGCAGAATGGCCTTCTCACTGTTGACCACCGTATACCCGTAGATCTGCCGGTCCGCTGACCCGCTCAGGTGGTGGCAGCCTATGGCACTGCAGAACCGTTCGAGCGGGATGGCGGCGTTGTAATCGTGCATGTCCAGAATGACATCCAGATCAAAATCGTTGTAGAGGATCTTGGCAAATTTGTTGATGTTTTTTCCACCATTTGCTTCATCGATGCTCAGGATGGTGTCAACAATCTTTCCGACCACCGCAGTCCCGGGGCTCTTGCGCCGGCCACCCTCATAATCGGAGATGACCGATGGCGAGACATGCATCTCTTCCGCGAGAAGCCCGGGAGGAATGTTGAAGAGCAGGCGCCATTTTTTCAGCGCCTCTCCCGGCGACTCGGAAAGGGTAATCTCCCCTGCCATTTTTTCGGCAAGACGGGACCGCAGTGCGGCGTTCATGGTAGATCTATCGGTTCCGCTATATTATATAACTAACGAACGTGTATTCGTCATTTCACGAAAGATCCCCGTCCCTGCACCATGGCAACCCATATATGGCATGCTTACCAATTATGGTTGCATGGTGGTAGCCGAAGATCTCCAGTGCCTGAAGTCCATCGCCCTCATGGGCGGAAGGGATGGCCCCGTCTCAATATCAACGCAAAAGCTGGGCGCAGAACTTGGGATCAGCCCCCAGACCGCATCCCGCCGCCTCATCTCCCTGGAAGGCCAGGGGCTTATTACCCGGACCATCCGGCCGGATGGACAGTTCGTGACGATCACCGGCACCGGTGAGGAAGAGCTGAGAACAGAATATGCCTCCTACCAGAGGATCTTCGAGGAGGGCGAGCGGATGTACCGGCTCGAAGGCGAGCTGATAAGCGGCCTCGGCGAGGGGCGCTATTACGTCAGCATCGAAGGGTACGTGAACCAGTTCCGGGAGCGTCTCGGCATCGACCCGTTCCCCGGCACGTTCAATATCCGGCTCATCCCGGCAAGCGTGGAGACTCGCCGGAAAATGGCCGGACTCGACTGGATAGCGATTGACGGATTTACCGACCATGACCGGACCTTCGGGGGAGCAAAGGGCCTGCGCTGTACGATCGAGGGATACGACGGTGCCATCATCGTCCCCGGACGGTCGCATTACCCGGATGACATCATCGAGATCATCTCGGGGACGGGCCTGCGAACGGCACTTGACCTGAAAGACGGCGACATGGTGAAAATCGAGGTGAAGAGGGAATGAGAACGGACGCACTAGCGGCATTCAGGAGAGGAGAGATGGTGCTTCTCTACGACTTTGACACGCGGGAACGTGAGACGGACTTTGCCATACGCTCCGATATGGTGACTCCGCAGGACATCCTGAGGATGAGGAAGGACGGCGGGGGGCTCATCTGCACCGCCATCCATGGAGAGGCGGCGGAACATTTCGGCCTGCCGTTCGCAGCCGAGATCCTCAGGCCCACTAACCTTGCCGAAGAATACGGCGAGATCCCCTACGACCGGACGAACCACTCCTCCTTCTCCCTCTGGGTCAACCACCGCGACACCTTCACCGGCATCACCGATATCGACCGGGCGCTGACGGCGTCTTGCATCGCAGACCAGGTCCATGCAACCCTTGCAGGCGCCCCGCACACCTTCCACGAGGAGTTTCGCACCCCCGGCCACATGGCACTCCTCCGCGCGGCGGGGAATCTGCTGGACCAGCGCAGGGGCCAGACCGAACTCTCCGTCGCCCTCGCCCTGATGGCGGGCGTCACGCCGGCCGTCACCATCTGCGAGATGCTCGATGACGAGACGGGTTACGCCCTTTCAAAGGACGATGCACGCAGATACGCAGAGCGCCACGGCCTCCTCTTCATCGAAGGCGAAGAGGTATGCGAGATGTGGGATGCACACAGGGATATGCAGCCGTCACCGGTGCTTGCCGGAGAACCTGCAGCACTGGAATAACCGCTACACCGCGACGATACGAACCAGAGAGGAATACAACATGATAGACAAGGCACTTGCAGCATTTCAGCGGGGAGAATTTATCCTCCTGTACGATTTTGACGACCGTGAGGGCGAGACGGATTTTGCGATACGTTCGGATGCCGTCACCCCGAAGGACATCCTGAGGATGAGAAAGGATGGCGGGGGGCTCATCTGCACCGCCATCCACCCGCAGGCGGCGAAGAACTTCGGCCTGCCCTTCGCATCCGAGATCCTCAGGCCCACCAACCTTGCCGAGAAGGAAGGCGAGATCCCTTATGACCGGAAGAACCACTCATCCTTCTCCCTCTGGGTCAACCACCGCGACACCTTCACCGGCATCACCGATATCGACCGTGCCCTGACCGTCACCCGGATAGCAGACCAGGTGAAAAAGACCCTGAACGGCGGCAGCGACGCATTCCACGACGAGTTCAGGACACCCGGCCACATGGCAATTCTCCGTGCCGCCGACGACCTCCTCAACCAGCGCCAGGGGCAGACGGAACTCTCCATCGCGCTCGCGGAGATGGCGGGCGTCACGCCTGCCGTCACCATCTGCGAGATGCTGGACGATACGACGGGAAGGGCGCTCTCCAAGGAGGATGCCCGTGCCTATGCAGAGAAGCACGGCATCGTCTTCATCGAAGGCCGGGAAGTGCGGGAAGCCTGGCAGAAACGAACGACTGCCTGAATCAATACCTCACCCATTCCCCCTTTTTTTCACGAACGCTGCCGCACTGTTCCCTATTCCTTGATTACCTATCCGGGGAAAGAGACTATCTGCGTGCATTCGGAACCACTCGCCGGCTACTCGGTGATCACCATCCCCAAAAAAGTCCGCAGGGTATCGATACGGGTAGGGCCGGACAGGACCGTCCGGGTCACCCTTCCGCATGGGATCGACCCTGCCCCGTACCTCGAGAAGAACCGATGCTGGATTGCAGAGCGGGCCCGCGAGATCGAGGGTATTGCAGCGTCCTGCCCGGGCTGCGAGCACCACCTGCTCATCGACGGGCAGTTCTGTTCCCTCTCCGGAGGAGGCGCCTGCACCCTTGACCGGGAGGCGGGTGAGGCGACCTATACGACACCTGCGGCGTTCAGGGACTATCTCATCCGCACCCTCCGGGCAGACCTGGCCGACCGGATACAGGAGAGGGCGGCCGAGATGGGGGTCAGCCCGGGCAGGGTGTCGATACGGCGGCAGAGGACCCGGTGGGGGAGCTGTTCCTCGCAGGGAAACCTGAACTTCAACCTCAGGCTTTGTGCCCTCCCGGACCACCTGAAGGACTACGTGGTGGTGCACGAGCTCGCCCACCTGAAGGAGATGCGGCACTCCCGCGCCTTCTGGGCCGTCTGTGCCCGCCACTATCCGGAACCGCAGGTCGCCGGGTCTGAACTGAAGCGGTACTGGGTGCTCATCGAACGAAGTATCCCCTGGCAGATCATCGCCGGGAAGGAAACGCCATAGGCCGGAACAACCACCGGGGAGGTACATGCATGGCACGGAGGGCACTGAAAAAACTATGGCAGGGGGTAGTTCCTCCGGAACTGTCCCGCCAGTTACAGAGGAAATGGCAGGCGCGTCACGACCCCGTGCATCGTGGATGGCACGTTATTTACGCCCTCCTCCCCCCCGCCATCATGGCCGTCTACCTGGTCATCCTCTCTGTTGCCCTTCCACCGGATCTCTTCTGGAAATTCGGAGCCCTCGGCATTGCCTATCTCATCCCGCCGGCAGGCAAGGAGTCGGTCATACCGCTCATGGTGGTCGCCGGCATCCCCTGGTGGCTTGCCGCATTCTCGATCGCGCTCTCCGACGTCCTCGGGGCCCTCTTCATCACCTGGAACTTCCCGCTCGCCCTGCGCATCCCCCTGCTCGGCCCGTGGATTGAGCGGTTCATGGTCACCGGACGGGAGGAATTCGACCGGCACCCCACCCTCGAACACCTCTCCTTCATCGGCCTTGCCCTCTTTGTCATGGTGCCCTTCGAAGGGTCGGGGGGTGTCGCGGGATCGGTGATCGGGAGGGTGATGGGGATGAGCCCCCTGAAGGTCATCCTCAGTGTCGCGGCAGGATCAATACTCTCCTCGTCCATCATCGCCCTCTCGGCGGACTACATCATCACGCTCTTTGAGACCGGCATCCTTGCAGGAATAGCGGGTGCGGGCATCATCATCGTGATTCTTCTGGTGCTCTTCATCGCACGCAGGATACTGAAGAAAAAAGAGCATACTCCCGCCGGAGAGGACCGGCGGCCCGGGCCCTGAGGATTACTCGTACTTGCCGCGGGGTTTCTCCCAGCCGGTGTACCCGCAATAGATGCAGCACTCACCCTCGCACCTGGAGCAGAGTCGTGCGGGGTGCTCCACCTCCACCTTGCCGGTCTTTCCGCAGTACAGGCATCCTGCACCATTACAGTGACGGCAGGTGACCACATCATACTGAACTTCTTCTCCTTCTTGTTCTTCTTCCTTCATACACATCTCCGTTATTCGTTCTTCGTACAGCGTATCTCGAGGATACGCTCCATAATCCGCCGTGACCCCGCGTAACCCGGCCCGGAATAGGGCCCGACCCGCTTAACCTCGGCATCAATACCCCGCCGCTCAAGGGCTGACGACAGCGCCCCCTCGGAAAAATGCTGGTTGAAACCGAGAGTGATCACATCCGGGGCAATCTCCTCTATCGGCCGAAACATATCCTCACGATCTCCCAGACGGGCATAGTCGACCGGTTTGAGCGCTCTTACCATGCAGAGGCGCTGGTCTTCGGGAAGGACCGGGGCAGGCTTGTGCTTTACGTTGACATCGCGTGCCACGATGACATGCAGTTCGTCGCCAAGCCGGCGTGACTCCTCGAGATAATAGACATGTCCGGGGTGAAGGATATCAAATGTTCCGGTCGCAATTACCCGCTTCATGGCACGACCTCCAGTCCGGCGGGCGACCCGTCAGGAAAGAAGCACCGCCATGCGTCCGTTGTATAGGGGGAACCGACGATGATATGATACCGTCCGACCGACCCAAAGAAGCGCAGGTCAGCATCGGACGGCAGCAGCACCCCGTTCGGATGGGAATGGGCGCTGCCTGCCACGTGAGTGTCGAGAGGCATCATGTCATGAAAAAAGGATGCGGAACACTCGTTCACCTGTGTACCGGGTGCGAGATCGAACGCTTCGATAATCCCGCCCTCTTCCCGGAGAATTGCTATGAATTCATTCGGGTGCTGGCTCTTCCCCAGCGCAAGGAGGGTTAACAGAAGGTCTTCTCTGATGCCATGAACTGCCATTGGTGTGATATATGTTGGCTGAACGTCAGATTAAGTGTTTCATCCCGGACGCCCCCTCATCAAAAGATCGGTGCGGGGGGGCGCAACTATTTTCCCGCAGGAAACCTATCATCTGCCGGAGATGATGCAATGAAATTCAAACGGCTCCTTGTTGCCTATGACGGCTCCGACTTCAGCCGGGCCGCGCTCCAGACGGCTCTCGAACATGCAGGGTTCTGGGGATCGGAGATCTTTGTTCTCTACGTCGTCGACCCCGGCACCCTGACCCCGACCATCGTCGACCCCCAGATCGGCGTCTCCGACCCGAACACCCTTCGCCGGCTCGAGGTCATCGAGAAGGAAGGAGAGACGATTCTCGGTGGGGCGGACACCATGGCAGAAGAGGCAGGGATGCTGATGAAAAGTACCATGCTCATCGGCGACCCGAAAGATGAGATCCTTGACTACGCAAAGGAGATCGAGGCAGACCTTATCATTCTCGGGTCGGCAGGCAAGGGATGGACGCGCCGGTTCATCCTCGGCAGTGTCAGCTCATCGGTGGTGGCAAACAGCCCGGTCTCCACACTGGTCATCCATACCCCAAAAAAGGACCACTAAAGCTCCCTTTTTTTGCCCCTGCTAAGTTCGTGCGCCGGTGCCTGCCGGGCCCCTGCCGCCTCCGGGCTGTTGGTCTCGGGGATTATCAGAACGGACCGTCCTGTTCGAAGCTCCGCCTGAACCGGAGGGCAAGTTCAGCCTTGTAGAGCTCCTTTCCGAGATAGGCGGCATGGTTGAGGAGCGACACGGATTCATGATCCAGGAGGGCATGAACCACCTCCTCCCAGCAGCTGCCGGTATAGGCGGTCCCGTTGTGTTCTGCGATGATCCTGCCGCCCGAAATGCCGATACGCACATTGCCGCACGGGTCATATTCGAGGTGCTCCGGGATGGGGCCGCAGATGACCTCACGATCATACGGGATGGGCGGTTCGCGCCGCCGCCGTTTCTCCTTGATGCACATCAGGTCCATGCCCAGGTCTTTCGGATAGGGCCGGCCTCCCATCAGGGCCATCATCTCCGTCGCCCGCCGCATCTCACGGACCGACCCACGGGTCTTGTCCGAGTGCTCGCTGGTGAAGATCACCGAGGCGCCGGCCTCATGAGCCAACCCTGCGAGAAGGGCATTGACCCCCACCGAATCGGCGTCGATGAGTTCGGTCACATTGCCCGCACCAAAGAAGAGGGGGTAGCCGACCGGCCGAAATCCCGCAAGCGATGCCAGAAGACCCGAGCCGACCGGCTGGAGAAGGGGATCGGCGATGATAGGAATGATGCCCGCTTCTTCGGCCGCCCGGATATTCTCCTCAAGGGACGCTTCGCCGGGAACAATGACCGCTGCAACCCCTGCCTTCGCAACGGCCGCCCCCGCATCGGGAAGATTTCCTTCATGGAGCGAGAGGATGAGGTCCGCCCCGCCCGCGATGGCTGCAAGGATGAGGGCAGGGTCCTGCGTGTCCGCCGCGAGGGGGAGACCACTATCCCGGCAGGCGTCCAGGCACCGGACGACGTCCTCCGGGGTCGCATCGAACCCAAACCCGAGGTCCAGAATGTCGGCACCACCGGCGGCCATCCGTGCCGCCTCCGCGGGAAGGTCATTCCGGCGGTGGGCATCCATGATCTCCGCGAGGACCTTCAACCGCGAGGTCCCGCCTATCCTGCACCCGGCAATCGCGTAGGCAACATCCGCTCCGGCTTCGCGCTCTTTGAGCGTTGCCTCTGCTTCCTTTCGCCGGATATCCCGGAGAAGTTCATCTGCAGGCACCGACCGGGAAAGCTCGACCCTGCCAATCAGGGGCAGGATGAGCGGAAGGTCCACCGCATGCCGGGGGCCGAGGCGGACCGGGATGCCCAGTTCCTCCTCGACCGCCTCAAACGACGCAGTGCACATGCCCGAGACAAGGATCAGGTCATAGGAACCGCCGCGGGCGATCGCGAGGAGATGGGCGGGGCGGAGAAACGCGGCGATACGGCCGGTGACGACGACATCGGCGTCATACCCGCGGGCCGCCGAGCGGACGGCGGCCTCCGTCAGTTCGCCGGTAGGGAGGAGAAGGCGCATACGCTTCCATTTAATTAAGAAGAAAGATAAAAGGTATTGATCTGATGCTGCGCTGTGACCTCCATGTCCATACCAGTTTCTCCAAAGACGGGGAGAGCAGTGTCGAGGACTGCCTCCGCGTTGCAGAGGAGCGGGGCCTCGACGCGATCGCCATATGCGACCACGATACGGTGGAGGCGGTCGTATATGCAGAGACGCTTGCATCACCGGTGCTGGTCATTCCCGGTATCGAGGTCTCGACCCACGAGGGCCATATGATCGCCCTCGGGATCAGGGAGCCCGTCCCCGACGGCCTCCTGTTCGAGGATACGGTGGCACGGGCACGGAGGATGGGGGCACTCGTTATTCTGCCGCACCCCTACCACAAATGGCGCCACGGCGTCGCCCTGAAGATCCGGGATGCCCTCGAGATGGTCGATGCGGTGGAGTCGTTCAACAGCCGGTATATCACCGGGTCCGCGAACCGGAAGGCGGACCGGATTGCCCGCGAACTCGGGAAGCCGAGGGTGGCGGGAAGTGATGCCCATAATGCACGGTTCATCGGCTACGGGGAGACCCTGGTCGACGCGGAGAAGGATATCGACGCGATCCTGGACGCCATACGGGAGGGCCGGTGCCAGATACGGGGACGGATGACCCCGTTGCGGACCTATACCCGTCAGTCCATGCGGGGGGCGAAACGACGACTCACACGGAAGATACAGCACCGGTGAGGCTCGCCTTCCAGGTGGCCTATTTTGGCACTGATTTTTACGGGTCGCAGGTCCAGCCCGGCCTGCGGACCGTTGAAGGGGATATGGTGCAGGCCTGCATCCGGCTCGGGCTCTTCACCGACTGGCGGGAAGCAGGGTTTGCCCTTTCCGGAAGAACGGACCGCGGCGTGCATGCCCGCGGGCAGATCTGCGCCTTTACCACATCACAGCCGGAACGGGCGGTGACAAAGCTCAACGCCGTCCTTCCCCCCGACTGCTGGTGCCGGGGATGGGCGAAGGCCGGCGCGGCATTTCATCCACGCTACGATGCCCTACACAGGACCTACCGGTATTACCTGCACGACCGGCGCCTTGACGAAGATCTGCTTGCCGGGGCGGCGGCATGTTTTCCCGGTACGCACGACTTCTCCTGTTTTGCCCGGCTCGAGGGAAAACATCCTGTCCGCACCATCCATACGGCACGGATAATTCCCGATGAGGACGTTTGGGTGCTGGAAATCAGGGGGGAGAGTTTTCTCTGGAACATGGTCCGGTGCATCGCAACGGCGCTGATTGCAGCGGGGCGGGGGGAGATGGCAGCAGCGGAGATCCGGTCCCTCCTCGCCACCGGGACCGGGCGGCACCTGCCTCCCGCACCGCCTGACGCACTCGTCCTCTGGGACATCGACTGCGGCCTCGGGTTTTCCCCGGTGGACATGGGGGCCCGCCGCCGCGATGCGATAGCAGAACAGCGGCGCAGGTACGCGTCGCTGAAAAAAGTGACGGACTGCATCCCGTTCCCGGAGGGAGCCGAAGACCGGGGAGATGAGCATGCCCGGCATCCGGCGGGGTGACGGGAAGAAGGACGTCCCGGTATGGCAGGGATGTTCCGGCGGTTGTCTGCAGGGCGACAGCAGACCGCCTGCCGGGGCAGGATCGCCCCTGCAGCGCCGTCCCGTATATCAGGACGGTCTCCTGATGTACCGGAACCCGCCCATCTTCAGGCATGACGGCAGCACCGGTATGCCCTTATCCGGTGCGTGCAAGCGCCTTCCCGATTGAGTACTGGATGCACGCATTTAGAGTACTGGATGCTGTCACGGCACCCTTCCTCTCCTTTCGCTCCCCCGTTCTTCCCTGACTGACGCACTGAAGAAAAAAGAGGTGATTCAGACAATCTGTGCATTGACAGGGTATGCCTCGACCGTATCCGGGAGGATGATACCCACGGCCCAGCCGGGAAGCGGGTCCGTGGTCATCACCGCAACGTAGAAATCATTCTGCCGGGTCTGCGGGAGGTAGCCCCTGAACTCCGCCACCACCTGATAATCAGTCTCGAGGATGGTGATGCCGAAGATACGGATATTCACCCGCCGGGGTTCGGAAAAGGTAATCTGGTCCCCTATCTGCAGCTCGGTCCCCAGCCCTCCGCTGATGCTCACGATCACCTTGTCGCCGGTACCGGAGACCGTCACCGGGATATCTGCAAACGCCACCGGGGCCCCCTGAGGCATCCGGACATCATAGGTGCTGACAAAGGGAAACGACTGGGCCGAGGAGGGCAGGTTCATGGTGACGGAGAAGGTGAGCAGCGCCGCAATGAGGACAATGGCGATAATGCCCCCGCCAATCATCGCATTTCGCTTCCATTTCCCCCGGCGCTCTTCTTTTCTGCGTTGTTCGTATTCCTTCTCGATCTCTTCGCGCTGAAGCTCCTTTTCCTTCTCCCTGGTCTCCTGCTTCTCTTCCCATTCGCGGACGCTCTCGAGGCGGCGGCGGATCTCGTCATCGGCGGCCGCTGCCGCTCCGACCTCCCAGACTTCTGCCGGCTCCGCAGCACCGGCACTGTCGCCAGCCGCCTCCTGTGGAGCGGCGGATGGTGCCAAAGGAGCGGGAGAAGGTCCCTGACCGGATTTGGCTGGTTTTCCGGCAGGTTCTCCAACGGGTTCCCCAGCAATTTCTCCAATGGATTCCCCTGCGGATTCGTCACTGGATGCGGGATGCGTTGCATCCTCCGGTAACGGCGTTTCAACAGGAGTCTCATCGCCCGGGCCGGCAATGATATCGTCCGAAGAGACGGGAGGTTTTGCCGGGGTCTCCTGCCCTTCGTCTGGAGCTGCAGTTCCTTCAGCGGGACCGGTCTGCCCTGCGGTTCCTTCATCCCCCACAGGATTGGGCGTCTGCCCATCGCCTGCAGACCCCTGCACCGGGCCTCGCGATTTCTCCCCCACGGACCCTGCATCTGCATCGTCTGATTTTTCTGGCATTACGGGTACACTTCCTCATAGGTACCGACGATACACGGATATTTAAGGATATTTAACATCTGCATTCTGGGAATGAACCGGCCTTTGCATCGAAAAATCTCTCCTGTCCACACTCATCCCGAATGATCGGCTTACTGGTACGATCCCTCCCGCCGGGGGATAGGTACCCGGCAATAAACAGAATATCCTCCCGGAAAACGTCAATTCCACCACCATGCAGGGTTCTTTCGCATGTACTGTCTCTCCCGTTTCCTTGCCGGATCACACAGGGGAAAGGCTATACTGTTTCCTTACAAAAATTATCTGACATTCATCATTAATCATGAAAATTGGTCTCTGAGGGTTTGAGTGAGTATGGCAATTCCAGACGAGGAGTATATCTTAAAGACGACATCGGCGTGTGCCGGGTGCCCGTCATCCCTGATCCTCCGCTACGTAACCAAGGCGGCAGGTCCGGATACGGTGCTGGTCATCCCTGCATGCTGTACGAGTGTCATTCAGGGCGTCTATCCCACAACGGCAATGAATATCCCTGTCTACAACGTCGCCTTCGCATCGGCCGCGGCCGTCGGGTCGGGCATGAGCGAGGCGTTTCGGGCATGCGGAAAAAAGACCAACGTGATCTGCTATGCAGGAGACGGCGGTACCGTGGATATCGGCATCCAGGCACTCTCGGGTGCCCTTGAGCGGGGCAACGATTTCCTGTACGTCTGTTACGACAACGAGGCGTATTCCAATACCGGGATGCAGCGGTCGGGGGCCACCCCCTTTGCCGCCCGGACCACCACGACGCCTGCCGGCAAACAGGACCTGAAGAAGGACCTCGATGCCATCGTTGCCGCGCACAACCCCGTCTACCAGGCAACCGCCTGCGCCGCCTACCCGGTGGACCTGTACAACAAGGTGGTAAAGGCGCTCTCCATGCCGGGCCCGAAGTTCATGCATGTGCTCGCCCCCTGCCCGCCGGGCTGGCGGTTCCCGTCGGAGGAGACCATTGAGATGGGCAAACTTGCCGTGAAGTCCGGCATGTGGGTCCTCTGGGAACGCGACCACGGCAAACTTGCCATCACGGGAGCCTCAAAGGCCGCGATGGTAAAACGCATCCCGGTGGCTGATTACCTCACCCGCCAGGGCAGGTTCAAGGGCATCACCGAGGAACAGATCGCTGAGATACAGGCGGCGATCGACCGAAGTATCGGATGCCTGCAAAAGGAGGTGGAGAGCGAATGCTGATGATAGGAACGGGGAACAAGGCAGTGGCCCTTGCGGTACGCGATGCAAAACCGGTCGTCGTCGCGGCATATCCCATCACCCCGCAGACCGAGATCGTCGAAGAGATTGCCAACTACGTCACCGACGGATCGATGGACGCCCGCTACATCCCGGTGGAATCCGAACACTCCTCGATGGCTGCCTGCATCGGTGCCGCTGCAACCGGCGTGCGGACCTTCACGGCAACCAGTTCCCACGGCCTCGTGTACATGTGCGAGATGCTCCACATGTCGGCAGGGGCACGCCTCCCGATCGTCATGGCAAATGCGAACCGTGCCCTCGGGCCGGGCTGGAACATCGGTGCCGAGCAGTCCGACTCCCTCTCCATGCGCGATACCGGCTGGCTCCAGTGCTATGTCAGCACGGCGCAGGAGGCCTATGATACGGCGTTTATGGCATTCCGGATTGCCGAGCATGAGAGTGTTCTCCTGCCGGTTATGATCAACCTCGACGGGTTTCTCCTCACCCACATCACCCAGCCCTTCGAAACCGTCGACCCTGAGGGATTTCTTCCCCCGACCAATACCCCCCACGCCATCGATATCAACCATCCCGGCGGCTACGGGACACTGACCAAGGGAACCGAGCACTTCAGGTTCCGCTGGGACATCGAGCGTGGCATGCGGGACTCCGTCGCCGTCATACAGGAGGTCGAAGAGGCCTTCGCCGGGCGCTACGGCAGGCGCTATGACATGGTAGAGGAGTACCGCTGCGAGGATGCGGAGGTGGTGATCATCGCGATGGGCACCCTCGGAAAGGAGATGGAGGTCGCCGTCGACATCCTGCGTGAAGAAGGAGTCCGGGCAGGGTCGATCCGGATCCGCTGGTTCCGCCCGTTCCCGGCCATCGATCTTGCAGGCCGCGAGGTCGTCGTCATCGACCGTGACTACTCGTTCGGGTTCGGCGGGGTGCTTGCAAACGAACTTCGTGCAAAATGCGGTTGCAGGCCGTTTTCGGTCATCGCAGGCCTCGGGGGGCAGGAAGTCACTTATGACGACATTGCCTCCTTCGTCCGGATACGTACAGAAGGCGGGGAACACTGGTTCGGGGTTGATGCCTGATGTACGAGATACGGCTTCATTCCCGGGGCGGACAGGGCGGGGTGACCGCCGCAAAGGTCCTTGCCTACGCGGCATTCCTTGACGGCAAATACGCGACCGCGACCCCGCTCTACGGCGCCGAGCGCCGCGGGGCACCGGTCGTCTCCTTCATCAGGGTGGACGACACCCCCATCCGCGTCTACTCACAGATCAGGACGCCCGACCTCGTCATCGTCCTTGACCACTCGATCATGCAGACCGTCGATGTGACGGCAGGCCTCAGGGAGGACGGCGTGGTCCTCGTCAACTCCCCGCACCCGGTGGAGGTGAAGGGGCATACCACCTACACGGTGGACCTCACCTCCATCGCCCTCTCTTTAAAGATGGTGCTTGCCGGCAACCCGATTCTCAATACACCGCTCATCGGTGCGATTGCAAAGATGGGCATCATCTCACGTGAATCGGCGGAAAAAGCGATTGCTGAGACATTCTCCGATGAACGCAATGTCATGGCCGCACGCAAGGCCTTTGAGGAGCTGAAGATATGAGCGCAAAACTTGCAATATCACGCCCGGCAGAGGGCGCCGCAGGAAAGACCGGCACCTGGAGGACATTCCGGCCGGTGGTCGACCGGGAGGCATGCAACGAGTGCGGCCTCTGCCGCCAGTACTGCCCGGACGCGGCAATCGACGAAAACCTCGATATCGACCTTGACTACTGCAAAGGCTGCGGTATCTGCGCAAAGGAATGCCCGAAAAAGGCCATCACGATGGTCCGGGAAGAGGACTGAAGGCCTCCTCTTCCTGCTCATTTTTACCCCGCGATCGTCTTCTCTTTTTGTGCAGCTTTCGTTCCGGCCTCACCGGGTGGGCAGCTTCGGCATCCCCGGCCGCCATTGTGGCCTGCATGACATGACTCGCTGTCCTAAGAAGGAGGGGGATATCAGGATAAATCAAAAAAAGGGCCGCTTGATGTAATTATTCTATCGGGCACTGCCCGATGTATTCCATATCAAATTTGTAGAAATGCGTGTACCCGCAGTTGTTGCAGCGGGTACTGAAGTTGTTGCACCCGATGACAACCTCGTGCGGCCCGGTCACGCCGCAGTTCTTGCATGGCGCCTCTGTCCTGAGCTGCCATATATCATAGCAGCTGACCGGCGGTTCGAAATGGCCGCGCTCTGCCACCTCTTCATATTTCGGAATAAAAACCCGCGCCGCCGAACAGTTGGAGCAGACCACCTCCGCCTTTGGGGAGACGGCCTTGATGACCTGGTCGGCCTCGTGGCCGCAGTGATAGCAGACAGTCCGGTGCTTCATAAAAACAAATTTCTCACCCATGATGCTCTATACATCCTTGTCTGACTTAAAGGTGCGGTGCCAAAGAACAGCTCCTGCAACGCACACCAAACTGCTGCCTCCGGGCCGCGGGCTAAAGGTTATCGCAGAACCGGATGTGGCCCGGAGGGCAGGTGGGCAGGGAGGGGAAATCAGCCCTCCCCCGATGCCCGCCACGGGCAATGTACTGCCGGATCAAGAATGGGTACCCTGCCACAGGGGAGGGCCCGGACCCTGCCCTCATGCAGAGGTGGCACGACACGGCCATTCCGCCTTGTGGTACCGCAGGTGCAGCTCTTCTGCGACCTTTTCACCAGAGGTCCGACCGGACTATCAGGCGGATGGCAGCCGTCGTATCCCCCTCTCCGGGAGTGTCGTCAAGATGACCCCCATCACCCTCCCGACCCTGCGGGTGAGGGCGTCGCTGTTCCATATCTCCTCGAATTTCGCCACCATCTCCTCCGGCGGCGGCCAGCCGTCCGGGCCCGGCCGCATGGAGAAGAGACCGGTTCTTCCGACGACGCGAATCCCCTTTCAGGGTGAAGAACGAAGCCTCCCTGAGATCCCTCCCCATAAACGAGGCGTCGGGGGGTGATTGTGGGTCATAATCTGCCCGCATACGACGTCCCGTGCGTTATCGGGGATGACCGTGCCGTATCCACCGCCGGCGACGCACGTTCCCTGCAGCTCGAGGAGGGGCGTTTCGTCCTCAGAGAAGAACCCGGTGACCTCGGTATGCGAAAGGCACCGGATCTCCTCTTCGAACCTGAGAATACGCGGGTGAACGGCAACTACTGACATGGCACATCATCCCCGGGTCGTAAGAGAACTCCTGATGATGTTCTTACGGCCTGCGCCACCGCAGGAGGCTTTGCTCTCCCCTATTCTCTCCTCCAGATATAGTCAACGGCCCGACGATTGGTCCATGGCGACGGAGGTAGTGGCGGGTGTCGAAGGGGTATCCAGAATAGAGGGCACCATGAAAAAGCAGGCCAGGATTTCCCCGTTCTGGCTGTTTTTTCTGGTGCCGCCGGTGCCGCTGGCGCCGGCTTTTCGTTCACTCCCGTTCGGGAGGAACCATGTGGGGTGTTGCAATTATCTGCCGCAGCAGAGTCGGGTGGCGCGGTCGATGCACAGGTCCCCTTCGTCGGCATTCCCTCTTCCCTTAAGGATCTGCCCCTTGTGAAACCAGGCCTCTGCATGGTAGGGGTCTACCTGTATCGCCTGTTCATACGATGCAAGTGCGTCATTTTCACGGTTCAGGAAACAGTAACAGTTCCCCTTCTCGCAGTGCGCAACGGAGAAACCGGGAGCAAGCGATACGGCTTTATCCAGGAGGACCAGTGCACCATCGTAGTCCTCGCCATCGACCTTCTGCCGGGCTTTCTGGTACAGATACTCGGCTTCGGCGAGTATCATGATTCGATCTTTGACATTCATGTTCTTCTCCCGTACGACCTCCTCCGAACCATTTCGGATTGTATGAAGGATCATTACAAATACCGATAAAAATTTGCGCTGTAGCGTTGCATGGCAAAGCGCCGCGGGCGCAGAGAGAAAACGATTCTATTGACTTCCCTTTCCCGGAGAAGTTCCGGATGAAAGATGCCGGTGGCTTCGTCAATGCCGCGAAGAGATGAGGAACACAGGAAAGTATGTACGGGCCAGATGGCCGCCCGTGGATGTTACCATCTCCTGAACCGCAGCCAGGCCCACCCGGCAATGCCGCCGGCTATTGCCGAAAATACACCCAGAGGGCTTTGGGTCAGACCGTGTTCGTCAATCGCCCCGCTTTCGGCATCGGCGTCCGTCCCCCCAGGCACCACAGGGGATGAGGAGGACGGCCGCGATGCTGCACCGCCGCCTACCGGACCGGTCTCATCTGCATTCGCGGCCGATGCCGCATCGACGTTCGCCAGCATTTCCCTGCAGCCGGCAGCAGGTGGTTCGTCCGTCCCATGTACCGTCGGTAACGGGGTAGGACGGGTCACCGGCGGGTAGTCGGGGCCGTCGTCGTCATCCTCTTTGTTGATATACAGATAGTTCGCCTTCGTCACGATGTTCGACCCGACCTCATCGGTGACGATGAGGGTTACGGTGTAGCGTGCGGGGAATGGCCCGGCCGGCATCCAGGACGGGTTCTGCTCTGTCGAATCAACATGCCCGTCGGCGTCGAAGTCCCAGGCCCAGGCGGAGATGTTCGTCCCGCCAGAGAGATCGGTGAACCGGACCGTCACCGGCATCCGGCCGGAGGTGGGGGAGGCGGTGAAGTCGGGGATGGGGAGAGGCCCAGGAAGAGTGATGGTTTCTGTCGTGGTATTCGTCTGGGCAGGCACCTGGGTGTCCGCCACGGTCAGGTTGACGTGATAGGTCCCCTCTGCGGAATAGAGGTGGTCGGGAGGGGTCTGCCCGGTATAATTCGTGCCGTCACCGAACTCCCAGTACCATGATGCGATGGCAAATCCCCCGTGGGCCGCTGACGCATCGCTGAGGTTCGCGAGCACCGGGACATTTCCCGTCGGCGGCGTCAGCTCAACGCAAAATGCGGCATCCGGTGGCGGGGCAAGGGAGGTGATGCAGTCCGCAAAGATACGGGTAGATGACCGGGGCTGGCTGTCCGTCACCGTCAGCGTCACGTTGAAGATGCCGTACGAGGTGTAGGTGTGGGTGACGTTCGTGCCGGTCACGTTCGGTGTCCCGTCGCCGAAGTCCCATTCCCGGTTCCCGAGGGTGGTATAACCGGGAAGGCCGCTTGCCGAGAGATCGGTGAAGTTCACGGTCAGGGGGCCGTATCCGAGGGTCCGGTTTGCGCTCATGTTCACCACGGGCGGAGGGGCGAGGACGGTGATGAAATCCTCTTTTATTGTGGTATTGGAGACAACCCCGTCACTTTTGATAACCAGCAGCACATCATACCGGCCTGGAGAGGCATAGGTGTGCACCGGCGTCTCCCGGTTGAATACCACTCCGCTCCCGTCACCAAAATTCCAGGTTGGCGTACCCGGTTCATATCCGGTTGATGTGTTGGTAAACTGCACGGTGAGCGGAGCTTCACCATGGGTCACGTTTGCGGTGAAATCGGCGACGGGTGACGGGGGCAACGTATACCACGCGGTGATATTGGGGAGATACGGGACGAGAGAGCTATTGAATGCATCCGGCCCCATAACGACGGAGTCGTTCACCTCATCGATATCCCGGACGATCAGCGTCGACGAGTCATTCCAGTACTGTACGGTGACGGCCCCGACAATTGGGGGCAATTCTGGATAGTTGAGGAAGGAGAATGCGACCGGAGCCAAAATGTTCGTTCCATTGATGGTATACACAGCGAGGGCGGGGTTTGGGGTATTCAGCGTCAAACGGTAATCGGAAATGACCCGGACTCCGGCATTCTTCTCCAGCCACATTCCCGGATTACCGGGGGTTGCCGCCACATCGAGACCCTCGATATAATAATTCCTGCCATCAGGATCCGTCCCCAGCACAAAGTATTCCTGCGAAGGATTATTCGTCCCGATATTCGTAGTAAACCTCAGTTCCCAGTCTCCTGCGGCCACGATGCCAATACACAGGCATAAAGCCATTACGATGCAGAGCCCTTTTTGCACCACATTCTCCTCTCCTTCGCTTTCCGACACCCGAATGTACCCTTTATTTTCTGATTAATGTTTTGAACAAATAAAAATTCAAATATTTATTCAAAATATTGACAAATGCTGAAAATAACGCCGGAACGGCATTTAAAATATGTCTGAAGAGAGGAAGCACATCTCTTCAGGGAGACATTTTTCCCGAAAACCCGGACCACTATCTGCGCTCTTCACCGATGAATCGGGGAATAAAATAAGAGCCCGGATTTCTCCGGGCAGGAGTGAGAAAATATTTGTATGGTGTTGGATGGTGGCCTGACTTACATCATGCCGGGCATGCCGCCCATGCCGCCCATGCCGCCCATGCCGCCGCCCATGGCTGCCATCTCCTCGGGTGACGGCATGTCGCCGCCGCCCATCTTGGATGCTGCTATGACATCGTCGATGCGGAGGATCATGATTGCGGCTTCTGCTGCGGAGGCGATCGCCTGGGTCTTGACACGCATCGGCTCGATGACGCCAGCCTCGAGCATGTCCCGGGGCTTTGCCTCGATGACATCGAGACCTGCAGACTTGTTGCCTGCCTCGTGTTCGGAACGGAGTGCGACCAGCATGTCAATCGGGTCGAGACCTGCGTTCTCCGCAAGCGTGCGGGGGATGATCTCGAGTGAGGAGGCGAAGGCCTCGATTGCCAGCTGTGCACGACCGCCGACACTGGCTGCGTACTCGCGCAGACGCAGGGAGAGTTCGATCTCAGGCGAACCGCCGCCTGCAACGAACTTGTGGTCCTCAACCACAACGGAGACGACACGCAGGGCGTCTTCAAGGGCACGGTCGAGTTCATCGACAACATGCTCGGTGCCGCCGCGGACCATGAGGGTGACCGCCTTCGGGTTGGTGCACTCGGTCACGAAGATCATCTCTTCGCCGGAGACCTTCTTCTCCTCGACACGGCCGGTAAAGCCGAGCTCGGACGCCTCGATGGAGTCGATGGAGGAGACCACGGCTGCACCGGTTGCACGGGAGAGCTTGGTCATGTCGGACTTCTTCACACGGCGGATGGCAAGGACGCCTGCCTTTGCGAGGTAGTGCTGTGCGATGTCATCGATACCCTTCTGGCAGACGAGGACATTTGCACCGGATTTGATGATCTTATCAACGATGCCCTTAATCATCCGCTCTTCCTCATCGAGGAACATCTGGAGCTGGTCGGGGCTGGTGATGGAGATCTCTGCGTCCACTTCGGTCTTCTTGAACTCAACCGGTGCGTTCAGGAGAAGGATCTTTGCATTCTGGACGAGCTTGGGCATCGCGGGGTGCACACGCTCTTTGTCGATCACGACGCCCTCGATGATCTCGGAGTCGTCGATGGTGCCGCCGGTCTTCTTTTCGACCTTGATGTAGTCGGTGTCGACGCTGCCGTCCTCATCTGCGACGAGGGTGACTGCACGGACAACGAGGTCACAGAGCTTGTCCTTTGCGGCCTCTGCGCCCTTGCCGGTCATCGCGGTGTCGGCAATCTTGCGGAGCATCTCGATGTCATCTGCCTTGATTTCAATGGCGATCTCTTTGATGAGCTCCTGTGCCTTGTCTGCCGCGAGGCGGTACCCGTGTGCAATGACGGTCGGGTGCACATCCTGTTCGAGCAGATCCTCAGCACGCTTGAGGAGTTCTCCTGCAACGACCACAGCGGTGGTGGTGCCGTCGCCGACCTCATCGTCCTGGGTCTTTGCGACTTCGACCATCATCTTTGCTGCCGGGTGCTCGATGTCCATCTCTTTGAGGATGGTCACACCATCGTTCGTGATGACGACATCGCCGATGGTGTCCACCAGCATCTTGTCCATTCCTTTCGGACCAAGGGTGGTCCGCACTGCGCTTGCAACGGCCTTTGCTGCTGCGATGTTCGAGCCCTGAGCATCGCGACCGCGGGTTCTCTGGCTACCTTCCTTTAAAATGAAGATAGGCTGTCCACCAAGATTTGCTGCCATAATTGTCACCAAATGTGATGGTAAAATGGTTTGTGGTTCTATATAAAACTACCTATTCGTCGATGAGATTTATGAGATCTGATCCTGATTCAAGCCCGGATAAATCCTTCTCTCCGATAATAAGCGTTTTTCCAACCTTCTTTTGCTTATTATAGTCTTTTATGACGCACACTGCTCTGGAATTCGTTATGTCGGAGATATTTCCAATAAGGGCAGCGCGGCGCATCACCTTCGGTGCAGGCCCGTATCCGGTCAGGATCGTCTCCTCTTCATATACCGCAAGGACCTCGAACGGCGCCCGGCGGATGCCATGCAGCTCCATCCCCATCCGCTCGAGATCAGCAGGCGCACCCTGTGGGGTAACATCCCCGTGCTGGTGATGGGCCAGGTGCTTCTGGCTCTCGAGGAGCTCGATCGCCTCGACGATGGCCATATCAAAGATCTCCTCCAGCCGTATCGCGATCTCAAGCGTCGTCCCCATCCCGCTCTCATATTTTGAGATCGTCCGGCGTGACACCCCCAGCGCACTGGCAAGGTCCCCCAGCGACATCTGCCGTTCCTCGCGAAGGTCCCGGAGAAGGGCGCCGTTGATGTTGACGTAGAGTCCGCCCGGCTGTGCGTAGACGAGGGGAGGGACGTCCTCAACAAGGCAGTCGTAGAGCGTCATCACGTTCGTCGCCACGATGCCGTACCTCAGGTAGACGGCTCCCCGTTCGAGCTCGGAGTCACGGGCCTTCTCCCCGATGATCATCGGCACTCCCTTGATATAGCGGGAGATCAGAGCAATATCCCGTGCATTCTCTTCGCTGACGCTATCGATGTGGGGCGCAACCTTGATGACGAGGACTGTCGGGCCCCGGGCACCGATGATATCAAAACTTCTCGGGCGCATACCGCAGCGTTCGGACACCTTAAAATCCGCCATCAAAAGAATACTCGTCAGTGTCTGAAGCAACCGTTCCTGTGTCATCGGTCTATATGCTTGATATAGCTGCGATACCCTTATAAATGGTGTCATTCATGCGAATTGCAATCGATGATACCGATTCCCCCGAGGGGATGTGCACCACGTACCTGGGGGCGGTCCTGGCCCGGCGCCTAAAGGACGCGGGATATACGATTCAGGACCTCCTTCTTGTCAGGCTCAACCCGAACGTGAAATGGAAGACCCGGGGAAATGCCGCCATCTGTATCGAGGCAGAGGGGGGGAGTCCCGCCGAAGCCTTCGCCATCGCCTGCGGTGCCATCGACGAATTTGCAGACCTCGATGCTGAAAACACCCACCCCGGCCTTGTCGTCGCCCCTTCACCCCTGCCGCAGGAGTTTTACGAACAGGCGGTGACGGGATTCTGCACCCTTGATGAGGCAGAAACCGTCCTCAGGAAGCACGGGGCGCTCTACCGCGGCTGGAAACTTGGCCGCGGCCTTATCGGTGCCACCGCCGCCGCCGGTGCCGAATTTTCCGACTGGACCTGGGAACTGCTGGCGTACCGCGACCCTGCGTGCCGGGGGGAGCGTGAGGTGGTGAAGGAGAGCCTCTTCACCTCGGAGGAGAAGACCTTCCCCCACACCTGGGACACGGTGGACCATGCAAACGACTGCATCGTCTGTTTCCCCCACACCCCCGACCCGGTCCTCTTCGGCATCAGGGGAGAGTCTCCCGAATGGGTCCTCAGGGCACGGTCGTATGTCGTCTCCGAAGAACCGGTGATGGAGGAGATCTTCAGGACCAATCAGGGAACGGATGCCCACCTCATCGATGCTTCCATCGCAGGCGTGGAAGAGGGCCGCTCCTACCGGGTGAAAGGCACCGTCGCCACCTCTCCTTCGACCGGGCAGGGGGGGCACGTCACCTTTGTCATGGAGGACGGCGATGCCCGCATCGACTGCATGGCATACGAACCGACGAAGGGGTTTCGTGACGTGGTCCGCTCGCTTGCCCCCGGTGACGAACTCCTCGTGACGGGGAGCTGCAAGAACGGGAGCATCAACCTGGAGAAGATGCAGGTCATCACCTGCCCCCCCATCTGTCTCTTATACACAT
>OMKS01000599.1_pt1 | contig 33601 bp, 27 predicted proteins | sample 1674721 | NCBI WGS metagenome assembly OMKS01 (sample SAMN06264996, study PRJEB25208) | sediment metagenome | isolation source: hot spring sediment | place: USA: California | collected 2014-09-02 | reverse complement strand
AAGACGGCATACGAGATCTAGTACGGTCTCGTGGGCTCGGAGATGTGTATAAGAGACAGCATATAAGCAGTGATAATATATGCAGAATCCACATTGTCGCCGGCGGATTCGAGGGCAATTATTTCATCATCGCCAAACTCTATAGTTAATGGATTTTCAGGGTCATCCGACTCAACCATAGCGGAATATGTAAATTTTAGGCCATCGAAAGGTTGGATCCCTCCAGTAGCGCCATAAAAACTACGCCTAAAATCTATGTCTGTGTATTGAAAATCGACAACAACCCTATCTTTCGTGCCAACAGGGCGACTTGTCGAAAAAGTGATTTGGCCAAGGTTGTAATCGATCGTGTAATCATAGTCCTGTCCGCGTTTGAGCCGCGCTCCGTTAAGCCAAACGGTCTCGGTTCCGGCTAAAATTTGCACTGCCGAAGTGCCGGGAGCGCGTATCTGATAAGGTCCCTGATTACCTTCGACGCAGTGAAATTCCATCGATGCCCATATGCCCTCGAGTATTGCCCCCACGGCTTGAATGGAGGCTTGCTCAGTGAATGCATCGAGACGAACGCCGGATAATCTACGTGAATATTGGGAAAATTCACTTTCGGCAAAACTCGTTGAAAAATCTCCGAATGTCGCCCCAAAGAAAGGACCTTTTACGATAATCGAAACTTGCTCGAGTTGTGCAATTTTTTCACTAGTTCCCTCCGGCTGTATAGGCAGATTTTGGTCGCTCATTATTGCGGTAATTTCGACGTCTTCGCCGATTTCACCGTAGGCTTCGAGTTGAAAGGCCGACTCCATCGTGGCATCGCGACGAGTTCCAATTTTCACGCCCCGAAGAAGACTTCCGGAATGGACTATGCGGCTTTCGTCGGAGTTCATCCCCATGTAAGTCCTTGGAGTTCGGGTGATTAGTTGGCCTCCGGTTCCTCGAGGTGTTCGATGCTGGACGCTCAAGGGCAATTGCATATCCATATATGAGTATTGGATTCTGATAGAATCACAGGAGACTTCGTCGGTAAATTGTAATATACCAAAAGTATAGTCTATTATATATTGGTTTTGTCCTAAAGTGTCAGTTTCACAGCTGACTATCTCACTTCCGACGATGATAAAGCTGTCTGGCAAAAAAACCTTATTATCAAATACTTGGAGGTGTAACTCCCGTCGCGAAGCCATGGAGATGGAGATAGAAATTAATATTGACAACAAGAATATGTATATTTTTTTATTCAAGGTCCTTCAGGGAGTTAACTCGTAATATTTTATTGCCGCATATCACTAGAGCCTTGCCACTAATCTCTTGAGTCGCGGAGGTAATTTTACAAGTATTTATCTCGTAATATGACGAGTAATTTAGATCGAAAATTTGCGCATTATGCTCGCCGATAATTGTAAAGTTATTTACAACAGTAAATGCGGAAATAGGTGATGCAATTTCTAATTGAAATACCTTGTGAAAAGCTCCTGTGGTCGTGTATAGATAGACAGCTCTATCTGATGTGACCGTGAAATAATTCGTGAATCTATCATAATTTATATTTACAATTCTTTCGTTGTCGGTCTCGTTACGTAAAATGATTTCTATTGGCCTTTTAGCTCTCCAGTCGTCAAGGAGGTAGATTTTATTTCTATCGTGGTCGTAAATCATTATTCTGCCGTCAGTTGAGACAGATATCAGTGAAGGTCGGATGGATAGCTGTGCTAATTGAAGTGATACTTTAGATGGTTCTCTTAATCGTTTATCGGTTAGATAGATAGCTTCGCCATCGCGATCAGCAAGATAGAGCCATCCGGCGCTGAATGCAATGTCATTGACTCGAAAAAAATCCGGTATATAGCTTGACATTTCAAGTTTTGCTACAATCACGCCGTCTAAATCAATACTTGTCACCTCTCCTCTATCGTCAAGCACATAGAACAACTCATTGCCATCGTAAAATGCCTTTATTGAGTGGATTTCAGAAGGAATCAGAATCGTATCAATGGTTTGAGCATTTGAAAATATAATGATGAATATTATTTGCAAATATTTCAATAATGTTTTCATTGGAATTAGTTCTCCGCGAAATCAGAAGTAGTTTCCGCAATATATGCTAACACCCTCTCGTCTGTGATGTGTGCATCGCATATCACTTTGCCAGAATTTAAAATAACTGCCCTCTGGGTGCACTTTTGAGCAAAATCGACATCATGTGTAATAATGATGATAGTCTTGCCTTGATTTGATAATAATTCAATAATATTGCGGAGTTTTATCTTTCCATCTGGATCGAGTGCCGCGGTTGGCTCATCGAGAATTAGAATATCCGGATCAATGGCTAAAACACCTGCTATACCTACTCGTCGTTGTTGTCCGTCAGAAAGTTCAAAAGGGGATACTTCGTATAACTCACTTGGCACATTCACTAATTCCAGAGCCTCATGTGCGCACTTCTGCGGATTATCCAGTTGAAAACAGCGCGGCCCAAATTCGACATCTGCTATTACTGTCTCGGCAAATAACTGACGAGATGGAAATTGAGAACAAATCCCCACACGGACTGATTTGTCAATTGATAAACCCCCTGCATCTGCTTGATAGAGACAAGCTATAATCCGTGCTAAAGTGGTTTTTCCGGAGCCGCTGGGACCGAGAATGGCGATTCTCTCGCCTTTATGAACAGTCATGTTTATGTCACAAATTACGGGAGTGCTGTTATAGCTAAAAGAAATATTATCAAGCTGATATATAATATCATTTCGTTTATTATCTAAAATAATAGGACATAAATCACTATTATTATTGACATTAGTTTTAATAATTCCGTCTGTGATAAACATGGCCCTGTCACATAAAGTTGCTACTTTCGTATTTTGCGTGATGAAAAGTATGGCCGTTCCTGACTGTTTCAGTTCGATAATTCTTTTCCAGAAAAGACGCTTGCCTTCAGCGTCGAGAAAAGAATCAGGTTCGTCTAAAATTAGAAGGGATGGAGTTCCGGCCATTACGCCGGCGAGTGCGCAACGCTCGAGCATTCCCCCTGATAGCTCGTCGATGTTTTTCCGAAGAACGCTCGAAAGTCTAAAATCTTCAGCTGTTTGATTTACGATAGTGCGAATGTCTTGCTCTGCATATTGAGCATTTTCGGGCGTGAAAGCGATTTCTCGTTCTACAGAGGTTGCGATAATACCATCGGAAGGGTCTTGAAAGAGAAAACCCACTTCGCCTGGCGTAGCATGATAATCATCAGCAAAAATGTCTTGGCCGGAGAACAAGACGCTTCCTTCGTTAGGGGCTATTATTCCTGCGGCTATCAGTGCGAGAGTAGTTTTGCCCGAGCCGTTTTTGCCAAAAAGCGCGACCATTTCTCCGGCGGATATTTGGAGATCGACGCAGTCGAGAATAGGTGCCGCCGAATTAGGATATGAGTATTTAACACTCTTTATATCAAGAAGATATGACATTTAATTACTGCGAAAAATTATATTGTCGCCAATGCGCACGAATTCAATATACGCAAATAGATGAGCAAGGCAAGTGCGTGTTGTCATTGGGCGTCGAAGCGTTTTCTTATAGGACGAACGAAAAAACTTACAACGAAAAATTGTGGAATAATGGCTATCAACTGGGCAAGGAGAATGACTTTCCAAATAGAGAGAAACCACGGCATCTCTATCTCTCCTGCCCCGAACATTTGTGCCACTTGGATTACTTCCGGCATTATCCTCTCGGCGAAAGGGATCACTTTTCCAATAAAAACTACTGTTAATGACGCAATGAACACGATTTGCAGTATCGCGATGCAGAATAACGATATACGCCCAACTCTGCGCTTGAAAAAATGAAATATTCCAGAGGCGATAAAGAGCACAGACAAGACTATCATAACTATTGATACTGTCATTACTGGACGCATTACCTCGGAAAATTGAGGAGTTTGTGCAAGGATATTATAAGGGTTGGGTAGTTTAGCAACGATTTGCGGCAAAGATGCGAGGCGTAGGCCAAAAATCCCTTGCACAAGGCCATAGAGCATCGCAATTACCCCAAAAATAACTACTATCGCTGGCGTTGAACTTTTCTTTTTCATAGAACCTCCCCGATTTGCGGATCATTGCACTTCAAAATAATTTCACTCAATATATCAAATTAGCGAGAAATAGCAATAGTGGACTTATGAAATTGCGCCCGCTATCAAATCTTTCAGAGAAATTCGAGAGTCTATGCTTTGCTGGCGAAATTGGCCTACATGCGTGTTTTTTCTATTGAATAGTTCTGCATAATAATTACCTTTTATAAATAATGAAGGCATTTGTGAAAATTCTCGCGCTCCTCGTCGGAGGTTCGCTTTTTGCCGCGGGTTTGGGCGGATATTACGAGGTGCAGACGCGCCTCGCCGAGGACGGCACATGGCAACTATTCGAGCCTGTGCATCGATTTGAGCTTCGCCTTCACTCATCGCCATGGGAGAACACCGAGGCGTTTGCGAAAGTCTTCGCCGAACTATCGCGCAATCAGGACAACGACCCCGAACGCCCTTTGCGTGAATACACTTTCATCGAAGGGCATCTGCGATATCGCTGGCCGAAGCATATCGAGCTTCACGCCTTCTCGCGCCAAAATCGCTTCTGGTTTCCTCAAGGCTTGTTCGAGCTTGTCAACTCAGACCGACTATCCGACGGCGGCAATTCGCAAGGTATCCGCGCGGATTTCTGGGGAATCGGAACGCTTTCGGGAGTGCTTCTATACAGCGACATGTCTGCATCAGGCGGCGATGACGCATTGGCCGGAAGGCTGTATGCGCCGTTTTTCGATGACAGACTACGGCTATCGTCAGTGGCGGCGCGTAAGGATTGGGGCGCTTCGACATCGGACTACAATTCTGTATTATCTGCGAACATCGGCGCATCCGTCGGGCGTTTCGCAGATTTTTTACGACCGCTGGGAAATATCGACATCGAGGGGCAAGTCGCCGTCAGCAGAATTCCCGATGAACCCAAGGATGCGGAGAATATCGCGTGGTCCGCTGAATTTAGACAGTTGCGCGTAGGCGGACTGGAGCTTCAGGGCGGATATCGCGACTGGGGCGCTGATTTTCGTAGCTATCTATCGAACCAGTTCGACTATGACCAAAGCTTCAATGAGAAGGGCTTTTACGGCCGCGCCGTGTATTTCTTCCCAGAAAAAGCGATCAACCTTTATGGCGGATACTCCGAGACTCGCGCCCCGCAAAACCGCTCGGCGCGGATTTCCGTGAATAATCCCGAACGCACGGCGCAGGAAGCGTTTGGCGAGGTTTATATCGAGTGGGTCAACGACATAAAGAGCAAGGTCAGATACAAGCACTATCGAGGCTGGGACGCCAACTATCGCGAGATTCGCGACTATCCCGAACTTCTTGGCGAGGTTAGCGTGGAGAGCCGAATCGCCAAGGTCAAAGCGCAGGTGCGCGTCAAGGATTTCGGCACGGACTTTCAGATTATCGCGACAGGGCTTGAGTTCAACGCAAATCTCACGCACGACCTCAAGTTCTATGCCCGCGCAGTGAACGCCGCCGAGAAGTCCGAGAGCCGCCAGACGATTTTTGCCCAACTTCGATACGAGCGATTTCAGCCGGCGGAGATATTCCTCGAGTTCGGCAACCCCGGCGACACTGACAACGACCTCACGATGGACGATGATTTTGTGAACGTAGGAGCTTCACACGGCGTCGCCAAGCAGGTTGCGCTGTTCGTCAAAGTTTTTTTCTAAAGGAATTATAGATGGACAAAGAGTCAAAACAACTCCCGTTGGATTTCAGATGGCAGGCGGTGATTCCAGTTTATGCGCTGGCGCTGTTTGTGGTTTTTTTCTTCGGAAAGGACGCTGGCGCGTATCAGCCTTACTCTATTTACGCCCTGATTTTGGGCTTTCTGGCGGGTCTTCCGGGGTCCAAATGGGAGCTTACTGCCATCATGAGTAAATGGGACGAGATAATCGCAGGGCCGGCGGTGAGCTTCCGCGTAGGATATTACAAACACAAAGAGGCCAAGAAAAAGACACAGTATTCGCTCGCGGTCTCCTTTCTCATTCCACTGATTTTCCTATTAATGGCCTACATGTTTTATTTTAGCAAAATGCTCGCCAGCGTCTCGTTTGGGTGGGCGTTACTTCTTCTTATCAAGTGGAACGGTTGGTATTGGTTTCCCTATATATTCGGCCTGCAGTTCTCATCGACACATTTGCCGAGGCTGATTGCCGTGGCGAGTTTCGGGAAGAAGCCATTGCCGGATATCTTGCGGAAGGACGAAGATGCGTAGTTTGCCGATTATCGCCGTTTTCCTTACTGTAATGTCGATTTCAGCGGGCGTCCGCGTCGAGGGCGGGCGGGCGATTTTCTCGTATGAAAACGACACTGCTCGCGAGGTCTTCATTGCGGGAGATTTCAACGAATGGTCGGAGACGGCGACCCCGATGTCCCAAGCCGATGGCGGTCTCTGGACGGCGGAACTCGACCTCCCCCCCGGCCGATATGAGTATAAACTCATTGTTGACGGGAATTATATGGAAGACCCCGACAATCCCGAAAAGGCTCCCGACCCATACGGCGGCAACAATTCTGTGCTTGTGGTGGGCGAGCCTTCCGACCAACCGGCGGCGCAAGCACCTTCGAGAGAGAAGGCTGACGGCGCGGTCTTCGAGTATTACAACCCATCGGCGCGCAGAGTCTCCGTGGCAGGCTCTTTCAACGACTGGTCGCCGGACGCCACCCTCCTCGCGTCCGACGGCGATGGCAAGTGGACAGCGATAGTTCCCCTCGAACCGGGGAAACACGAATACAAGTTCGTCGTGGACGGCGCGTGGCAACCCGATCCGGAGAATCCCGTCACCGCGCCGGATGGTTTCGGCGGCGTCAACTCGATTATTGAAATCGGCGATGACGGACGCACAGTGACAATCAAAGCCGATCACGGAATAGATCGCATCTCCAATACCTTCGCCAACAGCAGAGTCTATGTTGGCGGGCGATACACGGCAATCTCCGAAAGCCGCATCGCGCACGAAACGGACGGCAGATTGCGTCTCGGCACGCCGCGCCATCGCCTCGAATCTTATTTGCGCATCAAAATCTCCGATGATGTGACGGCGTGGGGCGGAATGAACATCGACACTCGCGACGCCGACAGGATTTACGAGGCCCCCTTGTCTTTAGATAGCGCGGCGATTGAACTTCGCGCGGAGAGTGTGACTGCGCAAGTCTATTATAACCGCACAATCGGAGGCCTCGGCGACCCTCTGGAAATCATTGGCTCATCGAAAATCGCAGGGACTCTGCGCGGAGAGATTCCGTTCGGGTTGGGCACCGGCGGCGCAGAGGTTCGGGGCGAGCTCGCGGGAATATCCTTCGATGCCATCTATTGCGATAGATTTAGCTCCAACGCGACAATTCCCCATGACGGTTCGCTCTTAGACGGTCTCGGAAGACTGCGCTACGGCCTTTTCCGCGAAGATGTCATCGACCCGGAGGAAACGTCAGGACTGTTCACTCAATACGGCACGGACATTTTGGGCGTTGGCCTGTCAAGGGATTTTGGGGCTGTCGAAATGGGCGCGGTGATTCGCCGCGACGCCGGAACTTTTTGGTATTCCATCGCGGAGATGGACATCCCCCAGCTCGACGATTGGATTGACACCTCCGGCTCCACGAGCGACTGGTTCGCACTCGGCAATTCGGAACTGCTATATGGTGGCTATGTTTCCACAGCACTTGGCTTTACGAGTATCTGGGCGCAATTTCTGCAATACCGATATTCCGGGGGGGTAAGCGCTGGAAACCGCGAGAACGAAGCTCGCGACGACAACGGCCCGATGGATTTGTCGCTGGGCGAATTTGACGGCAGAATGACAGGCGCTGGGATAGGATTTCGTCCGGTTGAAAAGATTGAGCTTGGCGTTCAATACAATTCGCAATACTTTTCGCCGCCAACCAACAGGGGAATCTTCTTCCAGCCGGCTCCCTCCACCGATGGCGACGGTCGCGTCGATTTGAACGAGTTCCCCATCGCCCCTGACATGGGCTCGACATGGTGGGAATCATATTCGGCAGAGCTTTGCGCCGATTGGTTCATCCAAGTTTCCGCTCGAGGCGGCATCGAGAATATGCACGATCGATTCTCGGGCAATCGCAGAAAGACTTGGCGCGCCGGTATTCTCGCCGAAGGCTCCATATTGTGGGACTTTATCACTTGGGAACTCGATAACGAGATAGCCTTCTCGCGCCCGGCTCTTGGTGGCACACACGATGAGGCTTTAACTACACTGGCACTCCGCCTGGCGCTCACTGATGATTGGTTTTTCAATATCTCTGCAGGGTATTACAGGCTTGCTGTTGACGATGTGGCACTTCTGCAAGACCTCAATATCAAGTCTCGCCCGCTTTTTTCGTCAATCGAATTTTCACCGGTAGAAAACGTTCGCTTCGAGCTTTTTTGGGGCGTGCATCCGATAATGGCCAACGGCTGGCCAGCTGGCAGACGCGAATTCGTGGACAACTATATTCGCAAGCATGGTGCAACATATTCCGAAGCGCTCATTGAGCTGGAAAAAGTCCGGCAAGTAGGCATTAGAGGGGAGATAGGGTTCTGATGAAGCTAAAAAAGTTTCTCTTTTTTATATTTATCATAATATTAGCTGTTTTCTCACACTCTTGCGCTATTACTAAGGCAATCAAATCGAGGACTCCGCCCCCCCAAAAGGTTGACGGAGGGATTCTGTTTAGATATCAGAACCCGGCCGCGAGGCAGGTTCAGCTTTGCGGAAATTTTAATAACTGGTGCGGCACAAAAGACACCGGCGGCATTCTCGACCCATCAATTGGAATCATGACGGACGCCGATGGAGACGGAATTTGGGAAATAGTCGTTGACCTTCCGCCCGGGCGATACCAGTATAAATTTGTCGTTGACCGAGTCAGCTGGACAATGGATCCTTCCAATCCTGATACGGACACGGAAGATGGAATTGAGAATAGCCTAATTATTGTGAAATGAAATTCGACAAACAAAATATTGCCCGCTATATCGCGCGGAATCAACATGCTTTTCGCTTTCTATGGATGACAGTTTTTGCTATCGTCTTTTTTTTCATTGTCTTTTTCGGCGTCACTGCGATAAGGCGCGAGTTATCGATTCCAAACCGCCCCATCATTACTGTAAATATCAGGACAGTAATACACGATGGCACGATAGAAAATGGCAAGCCAGTTTTCTGGAAGACCACCTATGTTCCGGTTGTTCTCAAAAATGAGGGCAGAAAGCCCGCGTCGAACATCGCTTGGAGCTTCCGGTTCGAGGGCGTGAAACCGACTGCAGGCTCACGCGAAAAGCCGCTATCGCGGCGAGATTCGATTGTTATCTTTGTCGAGAATCCTGAAAACCCCCGAGATTACTGGGAGTTCAAAACTATGTCGTATTCGCTTGAATATTCAACACCTGATGGAATTACTTATTTTATTGTAGATAGTCTCTATATCTCACCGCTTGTCAGCGAATGGGACATTAGAAGAATGGGCGGTATCGTTCCGGGAGAAATTACCAAATAATTGCTTATAACATTTATTGTTAAGGAGGAATATATGAGAACTTGCATTAAGTATTTGTTGTTATTACCTGCTACAATTACACTTATTGCGCAACCTATGTTGCTCGAAGATGGGCGCGTTCAATTCTCACATAACGACCCAAATGCCCACACAGTATCTCTCGCCGGTGGTTTTAACCGCTGGCATCCCGAGGCGAATCCAATGAAAAAATCGCCGGATGGGACTTGGACACTCGCAATCGAATTCGAGCCGGGAATGCACCAATATAAGTTCGTTGTCGATGGCAACTGGATACAAGACCCGCAAAATCCCGCCGGAATCGATGATAATCACGGGGGGCTTAACTCGGTTTTTGTGTTGACAGATGACGGTCGTATTCTTCTCGAATCGCAATCGCAAGGGCCTGTTAATCCCGATGATATTTATCCTGACGGGCCGAGCGTTCACCTTGCGATAATTTGGCATCAACATCAACCTTTATACGCCGACCCCGTCGAGGATTATTTGCGCGGGCCATGGGTTCGCCTCCACGCGACCAAGGACTATTATGACATGGCCGCAATACTCGAAGATTATCCGGAAATCCATGTGACAATTAACCTTACGAGCGTCCTAATTAGGCAACTTCAGCAATACTATGTCGATAGGCTCGCGTTGGTTGTAGAGGGCAACCGAGTTAACGAGGAGCTATTTTTCTCAAATTTTGCCGACAGAACTGACCCATGGATAGACCTTCTGCTGAAAAACACCGAAGATTTCGGTTCCTCCGACGACGAATATCTTTATGGAGGTCACTGGAACTGCTTCGGTATTTCCGAGGTGATGATCGAGCGGTTTCCCGAATATAAGGCATTACGCGACAAAGGTTCTAACTTCACCACGAACGAGAAGCTACAACTGAAAGTCTGGTTTGCTGTGGCGTGGTTCGACCCTGACTTTCTCGATGGGCCGGTGAAACTTGTGACGGGCGAAACCGTCGATCTGTCGGATCTCGTCGAACGCCGCGGCGACAAATGGTTTGCGCGAAGGCCGTTCAGCGAGGACGACGCGAACCGAATCGTGGCCGAATCTTATAAAGTAATGGCCGCCGTCGTGCCGATTCACCGCAAGCTCATGGACGACGCCCGTGCGGAGATAATCACGACACCCTATTTTCACCCAATTTTGCCGCTTGTTCACGACAGCGATGTCGCCAAAATCTGCCAACCGGGTACTCCTCTGCCCGAGCGTTATTCATACCCCAAAGACGCCGAGCTTCAAGTTAAAATGGGTGCCGCTTATTTTGGGGAAGTTTTCGGAAGGCCGCCAATCGGGATGTGGCCGGCCGAGGGCGGCGTCTCACACGATGTCGTGTCAATTTTCTCGAACGCGGGAATCGACTGGATAGCCACGGCTGACGGCGTTTTGCAGAAATCTACCCCTCCGAACCAACCCATTTATCGCCCGTATCGCGTCGAGTCGGAGGAGGCACATCGCCCGCTGGCTGTTTTTTTCCGCGACACGGAGCTTTCCGACAGAATTGGCTTTGTGTATCAGACAAAAACCGGCGAGGAAGCCGCAGAGGATTTCGTGCAAAAAGTATTGACATACGCCAAGGAGGGCGAGGATAGGCTCGTCACGGTGATTCTCGATGGCGAGAATGCTTGGGAATGGTATCGCTTCTCCCCCGACGCGAAGGATTTTCTTCACGCATTCTATCGCAAGCTGACAAAACTTCAGCGCATGGGGCGAATCATCACCGTCACTCCCGGCGAATACATCTTGGGCAATCCCGACCGCGAAATCGAAGCGAGGGAAACCGCCTATTTAACTCGGCTTGAATCGCTGTGGCCGGGAAGTTGGATTAACGCGAATTTCGATACGTGGATTGGCGAGCACGAGGAGAATGGCGCTTGGAATATGCTCGGGCGGGTTCGCAGGGATGTCGAGAGTTGGGGAATCGCGCCGCCGAGAATGACGGAACGAACGCCGGCAAATGCCAAGCGCAAAGCGGAAATCGCCATGTGGGAAGCTCTTCTGGCGGCGGAGGGTTCTGACTGGTTTTGGTGGTTCGGCGACGACCAAAACGCGCCCGGCGGCGATGAACCTTTCGATGAGGCGTTCCGCACGCATCTCGCGAACGTCTATCGATACGCACAGATGGCGGGCGTCGAGACCGAGATTCCCGAATTTCCGCCGGTGCTAATTGGCTCGTCGGCTATCGGCGGCGGAACTATGGCGCGTGGTGTGGAACGGCGAATTCCCGTTACTTTCGTCGTCGATGCTTCGCATGTGAATGTGCCCGAAGCGATCTATATTGTGGGGTCGCCCCCCGAACTCGGCTCGTGGACGCCCAATAAAATTCCCATGAGACAAGACGCCACCCGCGATAAAGGTATGTGGAGCATAACGGTAGAGCTTCCGGCAGGTGCATATATCGAATATAAATACACAAATTCCGGCAAAGAGGGACAGTGGATTCCCGGCGAAGAATTTCCTATGACGAACCGCGCCGCCACTGTGACATCGACAGAAAGCGCAATGACGATTATTGATAAATTTGGCGAAATATGATAGTCGCTTTTATTAGAAATATTCTTGACGAGAGAAGGTTTAAAATGCGGATTATGCTTATTTTTACAATGATAATAGTTGTCGTTGGTTTGTTCTCCTGCGGCGGATCGTCTTCGGGCAGAAACATCGCGATTTGGCATCAGATGTTGCCCGAGGGCGCTAAAGTGCTCGACTCGCTGGCCCAGGTCTGGGCGCTCGAAAACGACTACACGGTGACAATTCTATACCGCGAGACCGAGGAACTTCGTAGTTCCTATCAAACAGCCGCGCTCGCCGGTGGAGGGCCTGAGCTAATATACGGCCCCGCCGATCAGGTCGGCCCTTTTAGCGTAATGAGGCTGATTCTCCCACTCGACGATGTTCTCGACGAGGATTTCTTGGCAAAATTCGACGAAAAGGGCTTAGTTCGCTACAATGGCAAGCTCTATCAAGTCGCCGACCAGATAGGCAATCATCTATGCCTCGTCTATAACCGCAAGCTTGTGCCCATTCCCCCGAACAATACCGACGAGATGGTCGAAATCGGCAAGAAAATCACAAAAGGAACCGATACTTACGGCCTTGTGTGGAATTTCACCGAGCCCTATTTCTTCATCCCTTGGCTCTCGGGTTTCGGCGGATGGGTGATGGATCCTTCCGGCAATCCATCGCTCGACACGAAGGCGACTATCGACGCGCTATCGTTTCTCGTTTTTTTGCGCGACACGGCGCGGATTGTCCCGCGGGAGTTAGATTACGACATCGCCGACGCGCTCTTCAAGGAGGGCAAAGCGGGGATGATAATCAACGGCCCGTGGAGTTGGGGCGGATACCGTCAGGCAGGGCTGGATTTTGGCGTGGCGAAAATCCCGATGGTGAGTGCAACCGGGCTTTGGCCGGCGCCTATGGTGTCCCCGCTCGGATACAGCATCAATGTGAACATCGGCAGGGCGAAACTTCCCGCAGTTCTCGACCTTCTGGAATTCTTGACTTCTGCAGAATCTCAGCTCGAGTGGACAAAAGTTCTCGGCACAATCCCGTCGAATCTCGAGGCGCGAGAAAGCAACATCGTCACCGATGACCCGATAATTGCGGCATCTATCGAGCAATTGGAACTCGGCAGGCCAATGCCCGTGGCTCCCGAGCTTCGCGCGATATGGGACGCCATGCGTCCGCCCTATCAATCCGTCCTCGGCGGAAGCATGACGCCCGAGCGAGCCGCACGAGAAATGCAGTCGCTCGCAGTGAGGAAAATAGCCGAAATGTATGAATAATGCGCTTGATAACTCCGACTGAAGTTTACAGGAGCAACGAGGATTTAACTTTAATCGCAATTTGCCTTGATATAATCCTTCGGCGCGATTATCATCTCCAATACTATGGATGAATGCAGAGAGAACATCGAATCCCTCAGGGAAGAAATCGCACGCCTTCGGAAGACCGTTGACGAGAGAGAACACCAGCTCGTCACATTCTTCGACATCACCACCCGTGTGCTGGAGTCCGACGACGTCGTCGAACAACTCAATCTCGTTGCTGAGGGAATCACACGCGCGAGGCTATTCCGCAGAGCGATTATATCGCTCTTTGACGAAGATTACTCGCGAGTCGATGTCGGATATAGCGGCCTCGAACCTGAAGAGATAATCGAGCATCGCAGAAAACCCTCGTTGCCGCAAGAGGTTTGGGAAGAAATTCTCTCGGAGCGTTATAAGATAGGCGAATCCTTCTTTGTCTCACACAACACGGAGCTTAACGCACGTATTGGGGGCATCAAGAGCACTCTCGACGAGGCAAATTTTGCCGATGGATGGCACCCCTCTGATATGCTTTTCGTGCCGCTCCGAAGCTCGCGCGGCAACCTTCTTGGCGTTATTTCCGTGGACGACCCGTTCGACGGCACTTTTCCCTCGCACGAGAATCTCCGCCTGACGGAGCTTTTCGCGCGCGAGGCCTCGGAGATTATTGAGCGTGGCGACCTCACGCGTAAATTCTTCGGGATGCAACAATATCTAACGCAACTTATTGAATCATCATCGGATATAATCGTATCATCGGATGCCGATGGGAAGATTGTGCTTTTCAATAGCGGCGCCGAACGCATTTTCGGTTATTCCGCCGAGGAGGTGGAAGGTCGTCCTATCTCGATATTGTATGAAGACGGCGACGAGGCGCGGAAAGTGCGGCAACTTCTCCGCGAGAATGACGGCAAAATCGAGTCGCTCGAGGTTTCTGCGCGCGCCAAAAACGGCGAGGTCATTCCCATCAGCATGTCGGCCTCGCTCCTTTTCGATGAGAAGGGCAATGTCATCGGAACCCAAGGCATATCTAAAGATTTGAGGCCCTTCAAAGCTCTCCAGCGAAACATCGAGGAGCTTCAGCGCAAGGAAACAATTCGACTTGTGGCAGTCACCCTTTCGCATCACATCAACAACTATCTTCAGTCGATGCTCATCTGCGGGCAGAATGTCGAGGAGATTTTGCAGGATAAGAAGGTCGATTTCACAGACAAATCGGCGCGCAACTCTGTTGAGAAATATCTCGCAGAACTCAAGCTCAACGGCATGCGCATCTCGCGCTTGACTAATATCCTCTCGAACCCGCCGGAAAAGCTGGCCATCGACGAGTATCTCGATGGCATCAAAATGCTCCAGCTTCCGAACGATATGGCCGTTAAAATCGAATCGCACGAGCACGAGTTCTGCACAATCGATGGCGTGTGCCCGCGTATCTTAATTGCCGATGACGAAGAGACAATTCGCGAGGGAATCGCCGAGTTCATGCGCGCGCACGGATTCATCGTAGAAACCGCCAAAGACGGTGCTGAAGCGATAAAGCTTATTGAAAAGAACTACGATAAATATCTCGCAATAATCAGCGACATCAAAATGCCGCACGCCAATGGATACGAAGTTTTCCGCAAGGCCAAAGAACTTAGGCCCAAACTGGTAGTCATCCTCATGACCGCCTTCGGATACGACGAAAATCACGCGCTGGTCAAGGCATCGCAAGAAGGCCTTAAAGCGAAGCTTTTCAAGGAAAAGCCTTTCGACATGAACAACGTTCTTCGCGTTCTGCGCGAGACGCTTGCCGAAAAATAATCCCGCGTTCGCGCCACGGTGTGCAATAACGAAAATTTATCGAAAAAAAAGCCTTGCATTGCTCCGTGCGATGACTATATTGAACCGATTTCGAGAATGAAGACTCATGGAGGATATAATGTCGAGAGTATGTCAAATATGCGGAAAGAGAGCACGCTCCGGTCATAATGTGTCGCACGCGGTTAATAGGACTCTGCGCAAGTTCAACCCGAACCTTCAGAAGGTTAAAGCCAAAGTCGAGGGCAGGGCTGTGCGGATGACGTTATGCACAAGGTGCATCAAGGCCGGCAAAGTGGCCAAGAACGTCCGGTAGGCTATCGGAATATACTGCAAGCAGTTAAATCTAATTACTTCAATAAAATTCTACGATCAGATTTCTCGATAAAATCGAGAAGGTATTCCACTTCGGCGACGCCGGAGAACTTCGCTTTGATTTCATCTAACGCCCGCGAGAGCGGGAGCTTCGAGTAGTAAATTAACCGGAAACATGCGTTCAATGCGCGTATCGTCTCTTCGGAGAATTTCCGCCGATGAAGGCCGATTTTATTTATACCGGCAATTCGCGTTGGGTCTGCGCCGACGAGCGCAAACGGTGGAATATCCTGCACGATGCGCGCGCCGGTGCCCACCATGCTGTGCGAGCCAATTCTGCAGAACTGGTGTATCGGAAGCAGTCCGCCGAGCACGACGAAATCCTCGATTGTCACATGGCCGGCCATGTTCACAGCGTTCGCCATGACGATGTTATTACCGACTTTACAGTCGTGCGCGACATGGACATAGGCCATAATGAGGTTGTTCGAGCCTACGATAGTCCGCCCCGTCGCGGATGTCCCGCGATTGATTGTGACGAACTCGCGAATAGTATTGTTATCGCCAATTTCGGCGGAGGTAATCTCGCCCCCAAATTTGAGGTCTTGCGGCGGCGCACCAATCGATGCGCCGTGGAAAATCTTGTTGGCCTTGCCGATTCTCGCGAATCCGGAAATCCACACCGAGGAGCCGACTTCCGTGCCTTCCCCAATTATGGCACCCGACTGTATAAATGAGTGCGGGCCAACGACTACCCCGTCGCCAAGCTCAACTTCACTTTCGACAACCGCAGTTTGATGAATTTCGACAGTCATGGTTAGTTTTTTTAGGTTAAAAATTTGGGCGACCCGAAGGCCGCCCAAGTTATGTATCAGGTTATCTGCGTCTTCCGCCGCCGCCGCTACGAGGGGGACGCTCGGTCTTCTCAGCTTCTGCCCAACCCTCGGGCTTGGGCAGAAGCGCCCTGCGCGAGAGACGAACCTTGCCGTCCGGTGAGACCTCGATGACCTTCACCTTGACCTTGTCGCCCATTTTCATGACGTCCTCGACCGAGTTCGTTCTGCCATACTCCATCTCGGAGATGTGCAGAAGGCCGTCCTGATTGGGCAGAATCTGAATGAACGCGCCGAAGTCCGCGATGCGGACGACCGTGCCCTCATAAATCTGTCCGACCTCGGCCTCTTCGGTGAGTCCCTTTATCATCTCGAGAGCTTGCTCGAGGCCCTCCGCGTTAGGCGATGCAATTTGGACTGAGCCGTCGTTATCGATTGCAATAGTCGTGTTCGTGGACTCCTGAATCGAGCGGACGGTTTTGCCGCCGGGGCCAATGAGAAGGCCGATTTTCTCGGGATTGATTTTCACTGTCACAATTTGCGGGGCATAGGGCGAGAGCTGGTCACGCGGTGTGGAGAGCGTCTCGTCCATAATGCCGATAATCTTTTCGCGTCCCTCTTTGGCCTGCGCGAGAGCCTGACGCAAAATTTCAAGCGAGACTCCCGAAACCTTCACGTCCATCTGGAACGCGGTGATTCCTTCGCGCGTGCCGGCGACCTTGAAGTCCATGTCGCCTATGTGATCCTCGTCGCCGAGGATGTCCGAGAGAACTTGAAAACGCTCGCCCTCAGAGACGAGGCCCATCGCGATACCCGCGACCGGACTCTTCGTGGGGACACCGGCGTCCATCATGGCGAGACTGCTCGCACAGATTGTTGCCATCGAAGAACTGCCGTTGGACTCGAGGATGTCGCTGACGATGCGAACGGTGTATGGGAACATCTCCTCGGAGGGAACAACGGGTTCGAGCGCACGCTCGGCGAGCATCCCGTGCCCGATTTCCCTTCTGGAGGGCGGCCCTCCCCTGCGAACTTCGCCCACCGAGAAAGACGGAAAGTTATAATGCAACATAAATGTCTTGAAACTTTCGCCTTCAAGATCCTCGATTTTCTGCTCGTCCATTTTCGAGCCGAGCGTGAGAACCGCCAGCGCCTGCGTCTCGCCGCGCGTGAACAACGCACTTCCGTGGGTTCTCTTGAGATAGCCGGGCATGACGGAAATCTGACGAATATCCGCCGGGCCTCTTCCGTCGATGCGCTTTTTCTCGTCGAGAATCATTCCGCGCATAATCTCGCGCTCGATATCGTGCGCCACCGTCTCGACGTCCTTGTCGCACTCGGGGAATTTTTCCGATAGCTGTTCGATTGTGCCGGCGATAAGCTCACGTAGCACTTTCGAGCGGTTAATCTTGCCCTCGGTCAACAGGGCTGGGAGCATTTTGTCGCCGATGATATCGCGGACTGCCTGCTCAAGTTCCGAGTCCACGCCCTCGACAGGCTTATACTCGAACTTCGGCTTGCCGGCCTTTTCCGCCAGTTCTTTCTGCATCTTGCAGAGTTCGGCGAGGATGGGCTTCGCGAACTCGAAGGCCTCGATGAGCATATCCTCGGATATTTCGAACGCACCGCCCTCGACCATAACAATATCATCGCCGCTACCGACAACGATAATATCCATGACGCTCTGATCGCGTTCGGCGTGTGTGGGGTTCGCGATGAACTCTCCGCCGACATTGGCTACTCTAATCGCGCCAAACGGCTCGCCGAACGGGATGTCCGATATTGTCAGCGCTGTGCTGGCGCCGAGAATTCCGAGCACGTCAGGGTCGTTATCGCCGTCAAACGACATGGGGATGGCGTAAATCTGCACTTCGTGCAAAAAGTCCTTCGGGAAGCGCGGGCGAACCGACCTGTCGATAAGTCGGCAATTGAGAATGTCCGAATTCGGCGGCTTTCCCTCGCGCTTGAAAAATCCACCGGGGATTCTTCCGGCGGCGTAGGTTCTCGTGCGATATTCGACAGTCAATGGGAAGAACCCCATATCTGCCTTAGGCCTGTAGTCCATGCATGCTGTGACGAGCACTTGAGTCTCGCCGTAGTTTATTAGCACAGCACCGCTTGCCTGCTTGGCAATCTCCCCCGTCTCTATTGACAGTTCGACATTGTTGATTGTAGTCTTAACTACTTCTTTTGACATTTTTTCCTTTCATCATTGCAACTCTACCATCCCGACCACAAAGCGGGGAAAGTGCCTGTTCATGGCAAATGGCCTATCGGCGTATTCCAAGCTGGGCAATAAGAGTCTTGTAAGTTGCGTAATCCTTGTTACGCAGATATGCAAGAAGTTTCCTGCGGCGTCCGATGAGGATGAAGAACCCCCTCTTGGAGTTGTTATCCTTCGGATGCTGTTTGAAGTGAGCCGAGAGCTGGTTGATTCTCTCAGTCAAAACGGCGATTTGGACTTCCGGAGAGCCTACATCGCCGGGCTTTCTGGCGAAATTCTGCATGATTTCGCCCTTTTTCGTCTTTGTGATGGACACCTTTCTTCCTCCTGATTATTTATCTCTTTTTGAAAATTGTTTTCTATGCTAATATTATCAAGCAAAACTCATTTAACTTATCGGCAATTTAGCCAATTCAACAACTTTTCCCTGTCTTGACGCATTCTGACTACCAGCTCATCGGCAGAAGCGAATTTTTCCTCCCTGCGAAGCATATCGAGGACGGAGACGCCGAACTCTCGATCGATTCTCTCCGGCCGGTCGATTCCGTGGAACTCGGCGATAATCTTGCGTTTCCCGAAAGTCGGCGCGGTGCCGATATACAATAATCCCGGCATCCCTCTCGTGTCGGTGGCAATGAAGACTCCGGCCGGCGGCAACAACTTTTCCGGCGGCGGAACGAAATTCACCGTCGGGAATCCCAACCGACTTCCTCTGCCCTCGCCTTCGATTGCCTCGCCGGAAATCGAAAAGGGCCGTCCGAGCATTTCGCCTGCGGAGTGCAGGTCGCCACAAATAACACATTCGCGAATCCGTGTGCTCTTGACGGGTGCGTCGCCGAGCATTTCCGGCTCCACGATGATAAGCTCGAAGCCCATCTGTGGGGCGAGTTTCGCGAGCGCCTCGATATTGCCGCTACGGCCTTTTCCGATTGCATGATCCGAACCGATAACCAACTTGCGCATTCCGAGCGAATCTTTCAGGTATCTATCGATGAACACCTCGGCGGTCTGTTCGACGAATGCCGAATCGAATTTGGCGAAGATGGCCATCTCGATTCCCGTCGTCGCGAGGAGCGCAGTCTTTTCCTCGTCAGTCGTCAAGAGGGGGAAATCGTCCTCAAAAAACGCCCTCGGGTGAGGCGAGAAAGTGAAGACTACCGTCGGCATATCACCGGCCTCGGAAATAAGGCGCGACAGCACTTTGCGGTGGCCGATATGAAGTCCGTCGAAACTTCCGACCGCCACAGCTGATGCGCTCAAAATTCGCGATGGTCTTGACAGGTATTCAGTTTTCAATTTCATCGGGGCGGACGAAGACGCGTATGAACTCGAACGCCGTTCCATTGTTATGTTGTTTCCTCAAAATCGCAATCAACTTCGTGGAATATGAAACATAGAATATATCGCCGTCAGCGAGATTGTCAACATCTAATTTGGGAAAACGACCGAGCGCAATTTCCCGTGCCGTGTCGCGCGACAGCTCGACTTCCGGAAACGGCAGTGCGTCCGCCGGCGAAAGCACTTTGCCACAAAGCTTTCCGCTTTCGGCCAACTCCATGGCGATATGCATCGGCAAAGCAGTTTCGATGCGAAAATTCCCCACGCGCACTCTACGAAGTTCTGTAAGATGCGCGCCACAACCGGCCATCTCGCCGATTTTCTCGGCGAGGGCGCGGATGTATGTGCCCTTGGACACAGTTGCCGTGAATCGAAAGCGTGGCAGGTGCACATCGTCGATATCGAGCGTGGCGATTTCGACAGTTCTCCGCGGTAGTTCGACACTATGGCCATCTCGCGCGTATTTATAAAGCCGTTTTCCGTCTTTTTTCACCGCCGAAAAAGCCGGCACCATCAATTCGACTCGCCCGAGGAGGCTTCCGACGATCTCGCGAATCTCCGCTTCGCTGGGCAGGTCGGCGCATTCTTCGATGACCTCGCCTTCGCAGTCGCCGGTGGATGTTTTTACGCCGAGGCGAACCTCGCCGGTATATGTCTTGTCAAAATTCGTCAAAAATGGCGAAAGTTTCGTGGCACTGCCCAGAAGAACCGTCACGAGACCGGTGGCGAAGGGATCAAGCGTTCCGGCGTGGCCAGCCTTGCATTTACAGGCTTTGCCGAGAAGCCTCGCACAAAACGATGTGGATTTACCTGATGGCTTATCGAGGAGAAGAACGCCGTCAATCAATGCCTCTCCCCCAAACTGGAAGACCCCGCGAATAAATCCTCGAAGCGCCGAAGAATGACGTCTCTTGCGAGAGAGAGCGGCATCTCCATCGTGCATCCGGCGGCGTTGTGGTGGCCTCCTCCGCCCATCTCGACAGCAATCGCGCCTACATCGAACTTCCCTCTGCTTCTAAGAGAGACTCTGATTACGTTGCGGGAGATTTCTTTGAATAGTGCCGCGACCTCTACCCCACGGACGCTCATCGCGAAGTCGATAATGCCCTCGGTGTCATCAAATGTCGTCGAGAATGACTTAACCGATGCCTTGTCAAGCGTTAGCAAAAGGATTTTTGAATCCCGATAAACTCTTGTATTATATAAGGCTATGCCGATATTACGGAGATACTCCTCGGAAAAATTGTAATATACCTGCGAGGTGATGTCCGCCAGGTCGAGATTTCCTGCTTGAACGAGTTTAGCGCATATCTCGAGAGATTTCGCCGTCGTATTGGAATATGTAAATCTTCCTGTGTCCGTGAGGATAGCCGAATATATCGACTCGGCTATGTCGGAAGTGAACTGGGCGCCGAGAGCTTCGAGAATGTTAAAAATCATCTCGCCGGTGGCCGATGCGCGCGGGTCTATCCAGTTGACGTCGCCGAAAGGCTCGCCCTCTCTGTGATGGTCAATAACAATTCGTCGCGCCTCGGGGAAGGAATTTGGTTCAACGTTTGCCCAGTCTATTCGGTTTTCGGCGGAACAATCGAGTATGAGCAGTGTGTCGATGTTTCCGTCGAACGGTTTGCCCGCGCCATTCAAATGCTTTTCGAGGAAGAAGAATTTTTCCGGCCAGTCCAGCGGCCCCGGCATGAAGGATTCTTTTCTAAACTGCTCCCTCAAAAATGCGCTTATCGCGAGCATCGAGCCTAATGAATCGCCGTCGGGATCGCGATGCCCGAGAATGACGAACCTTTCACCCTCGCTAATCGCGTCAATAACTGCTGTTGGAACCTCAATCATCATCAAGAACCATTTTGTCGAGCATCCGCTCGATTTTGTCGCCGTATGCAATGGAATCGTCTCGGTGAAACGAGAGTTTCGGCGAATAGCGAATAACCAATTGCGCGGCCACCTCGGATTGTATAAATCCCCGCGCACTCTCGATAGCCTCGGCAGTTGCGGCGAGTTCCATTTCGTCGCCGAGGCAACTGTAGAAAACCTTTGCTGAGCGGATATCCGGCGCGACATCGACTTTAGTGAACGAAATCATCCCCGCAAAACGCGGGTCGTGTAGCTCGCCTTTTAGCAGAAGGTCGCTTATTATCCGCTGAATCTCCTTGCCAATTCTTTGTGTCCTAATCGACATCAGAGATACTCCCTCTCAATATCGAGGATAGCCAGTCTGTCGTCTTCCTCAATGAGTTTTTGAATCGTATCGAGACGCTTGTCAACATCGGCGCGCTTGGCGGCGATTGTCACAAACCCGAGCCTGCTTCGTTGCCACTTGTCTTGGAAATCGATTTCGGCGAACGAGACATTGAAGCGCGACTTGATGGTGTCTTTGATTCTGCGCAAAACCTGCCGCTTTTCTTTGAGGGAATGGGAGTTTTCAATGAAGATTTCCACACTTCGATATGCAATAATCACAGCGTCACCTCCCGATTACTCGAGCCTCCGCGTGACTTTTTTCACCTCGAACGCGACAAGCAAATCGCCCTCGACAAAGTCATTGAATCCGGAAATCTCGATGCCGCACTCAAATCCGGCGGAGACCTCCTTGACGTCGTCTTTGAAGCGTTTGAGGCCTGATATTGTGCCATTGCCGATTACTTCGCCTGCGCGAATAATCTGCACTTTATAACCTCTGCGGAAAACGCCGTCCTGAATGTAGCTTCCGGCGACGAGGCCGACTCTCGGTATCTTGAAGACCTGACGGATTTCGGCAGTTCCGACCTTCTCCTCGATGATTTCCGGCTCGAGAAGCCCCTCAAGCGCGGCTTTGACATCGGCGCTCAGCTCGTATATCACGTCATAGATTTTGACATCGACGCCCTTGTTTTTCGCAATAGACTTCGCGCGGGTATCGACTTTGACGTTAAAACCAATTACGACGGCATTAGATGTCTCGGCAAGAAGCACATCGTTCTCGGTAATCGCGCCTACGCCGGAGTGAATAATCTTTACTTTGACCTCGTCGTCTCCGAGGTCGCCGATGAGGCCGATAATCGCTTCGAGAGAGCCGTCCACATCAGCTTTGAGGATGAGCGGCAGTTCCTTAACTTCTTCTTCTTTGAGAAGCGAGAAGAAGTCCTCGAGCGACATCCCCTTATCCACGGGCGCGGTCTCATCGGTGATTTGCTTGTTTTCTTCAGCGATCTTCCTCGCCTCGGTGTCGGATGCTTCAACAGAGAACTCATCGCCCGCTTGGGGGACATCGCTAAAACCAGTAATCACGACCGGTGTGGAGGGACCGGCCTTCTTAAGGCGCTTCCCACGCTCGTCTTCCATGCTCCGAACCCTTCCGGAACAACATCCCGCCACAAAGGAATCGCCCTGTTTCAGAGTTCCTTCTTTGATAAGGACGGTGGCGGTTGATCCGCGGAATTTATCGAGCAAAGCCTCTATAACAACGCCCTTCGCCGGACCGACAGGATCCGCTTTTAGCTCCATCATTTCAGCCTGAAGTGCGACAAGTTCTAACAGCTTATCTACGCCGTTGCCCTTGAGAGCTGAAATCTCCGCGGATAAGACATCGCCGCCCAAATCCTCAAGAATAAGCTCGTAATTGGCGAGATCGCCTTTTACCCTGTCCGCGTTGGCGCCGGGGAGATCCATCTTATTAATAGCAATGATAATCGGGACATCGGCGGCGCGGGCATGGTCGATTGCCTCTCTGGTTTGCGGCATGAGGCCGTCTTCTTGTGACACCACGAGAATGACGATGTCCGTGACATCCGCGCCGCGTGCGCGCATCTCGGTGAACGCCGCATGGCCGGGTGTGTCGATGAAAGTAATGCTTCCCTGCGGCGTTTCGACGGAATATGCGCCGACATGCTGTGTTATTCCGCCCTTCTCGCCCGCAACGACGTTCGCGTTGCGGATGTAGTCGAGGAGCGTGGTCTTGCCGTGATCGACGTGTCCCATAACCGTCACAACCGGCGGGCGCGGGACATCGCCGGGTTGCGGCGCCTTTTTCTTCTTCTTCTTCTTTGCTTTCTTCGGCGGCTCAGCCTCGACCACCGCGTCGGCGGTCGGTTTTTCTTCGGCGGAGACTTCTTCGGTTTCGGGCTTAGACTCAGGCGCAACCTCTTCAGGCGGGGGCGCGTAGAATTCTTCCTTCTCAACCAAAATGGGGAAGAACCCAAGCTCTTCTGAGACGGCCTCGATAGCATCCAAAGTGAGTTTTTGGTTCGCCGTCGCCATCACGCCGAAATTCAAGCAGGCACGAAGGACATCGCGGACGGTGACATCCGCGGCCTCAGCATACTCGGAGACCTTGATGTCCTCAAAAATGCGAAGCGGCTTTAACTTCTTGGGCTTTTTGGGCTTAGGCGGAAGTTCGACTGCATCCGTTTTGGGAACGGAGGTTTTGGACTTTTCCGACTCTACCTCGACTATCTTTTTTGGCGTAACCGGCTTCGGACTTGCCGAGCCAATTGACTTGAGAATCGCCTCGCGTCTCTCTCGACGCCGCCTTTCGGCCTCGGTCTCTGGCTTTTTTCCCGGCTCTTTCTCTGACTCGGGTTTAGGCTTTGTTTTCGCCGCCAGTTTAGATGCGAGTAGCTCTTTCGGCGAAGGCTTCTTGGTTTTCGTCGAGAAGTGTTCGGCGATTTTATCAATCATCTCAGGCTCGAGCGAGCTGGAAGCCGTCTTCTCTCCGAAACCTTTCTCGGAGAGAAAGTCGAGGAGTTCCTTGCTCGAAATCCCTAATTCTCTTGCTTTTTCGTAAATCCTCATTATTTGCTCGTGAACCTCGTTAAAATCGCCTAAGTTTTGTTTGCGCCGTTTTTCTGTTCCGCTTCGCGCTTGAGAGCCTCTTCAGCCTCTCGCTCGGCGCGCTTTCTGGCGCGTTCCTCTTCGGGATCGATGCCCCTCTGGATAAGAAGTTCGTCTCTATCTGTGACGAAGCCGTGTTCGAGACCGATATCTTCCATGGTCACCAGGGCGTCTGCGAGGATAAGCGGAGCCTCTTCTCCGATGCCGGGGATTTCCTGAAGTGCCGCGACGCTCATGCGTGCGAGTTTCTGAACCGTGTCAATATCGAAGCTGTGTAAGGCTTCGGCCTGCTCGGGCGTAACCTCTGGCAGTTCGCGGACATCCAAGAGGAGCGATTGATACTGCTCGCGCCCGAAGAGGGTAATTCGCCAGCCGGTAAGTTTCGCGGCGAGGCGGGCGTTCTGGCCGCCCTTGCCTATTGCCAAAGACAGCTCCTCGTCATCGACAACTACTATCATGTGATTTTCGTCTGCGGCGAGGAAAGCCATCAGCACGGTCGCCGGAGCGAGCGCCCTCGAAATGAAGCGCTCCGGGTCGGGGTCCCAGCCGATGATGTCTATCTTTTCGTTGTTAAGCTCTTTAACGATGCCCTGCACACGCGTTCCCTTGAGGCCTACACATGCGCCGACGGGATCAATTTTCTCGTCCACGCTGTAAACCGCGATTTTGCTCCGCTCGCCGGCCTCGCGCGCCACCGCAACAACCTCGACGCGCCCTTCGTAAATCTCCGGCACTTCGAACTCGAAGAGCTTGCGCAAAAACTCGGGAGACTTGCGTGAAAGAAGAATCTGCGGGCCTCTGGGATTTTTCTGAACATCAAGCACCAAAGAGCGGATAATGCGTCCGATGGTGTATCTCTCGCCGGGGATTTGCTCCGAACGCGGGATGATGCCTTCGGTCTTGCCGAGGTTGACGACCACGGCACCGCGCTCAATACGCTGAATCGGCCCCGAGGTGATTTCCATTACCTTGTGTTGGAAATCTTCGAAAACGTTCTCGCGCTCGGCCTCGCGGATTCGCTGAATGAGAATCTGCTTGGCGATTTGTATCGCGTTTCTGCCGAATGTCGCCAAGTCCAAGTCCACCCACATCCACTGGTTAATGCGGATGTCCGGGTCGATGGCTTTCGCTTCGCTCGCCTCGATCTCCGTGAGGGGATCTTCGACTTCGCGCTTGACTTTTTTCTTGGCGCGTATGGATATTCTGCCGATTGCCGGCTCGAACTCGACCTCGACATTATCCGTCGTGCCAAATTTCTTCTTGACGGCCAAGACCAGCGCCTCTTTCAGGGTGTCAATAACCGTCTCTTTATCGAGGAGCTTTTCGTTAATAATATCCTCGATAGCCTCGACTATCTGGGCATTTCCCAATTCTTTCTTCGCCATTAGCTTAACCTCAGAATTCGATTTCTATCTTTCCTTTAACAATTTTCTTCACCGCGACTTCCTCAAGCCCGTCCTCCGTCTCGATAACTACCGTCCCCTCTTTCGAGGAGATTATAGTTCCAATTATCTTCGAATCGTCTTCGAGCACAATCCGAACCTTCTCCCCCTCCGCTCTGCGAAAATCTTCGCCGGTCTTAAGTTTTCTGTCCAACCCGGGCGATGATACCTCGAGGTTGTATGAGCCGGGAATCACATCCTCGGCATCGAGAATATCGCCTATGTGGCGCGCAATGCGCGTAATAGCATTGAGGTCGAGGCCGCCCTTTGCCCAAACAATGACTTTGAGCGTTTGGGAGCGGCCGGAGCCGAACGCCTTAAGCTCGACCAACTCGACGCCGTCCGATTCGAGAAACGGCGCGATGACCTTTTCGATATGTGAAAGTTCGTTTTTCAAATCAAGTCCCATAACTTATTGGATAATGTGCAAATAATCTAATAAAAATAGAATTTATATTAAGGATTGCAAGCGAAATATTATTATTTTGCTTTTTTGCTATTTTTAGGCGGTGATTTCTCTAATGCTGTGTTCTAAAATGATATTCCGTTGTCCAGAGGCCGCGAACGCGCACCGTGTCGCCGTGAATAACCGCCGGCTCGGAGAGTTGTATAGGCGAGTGGGAGCCGGTGAAGTGTGCAGAGTCGCCATCCAAATCCCAGAAGCCGAAAATGCGGTAGTCTCCTTCCGGCACGAACTCGCCTATAAAAATCTCGTCCCCTTTAGTGAGAATTATCGGCGATGATGCATCTTCAATCGGGTAGGCCTTTGCAATAAAGTTCTCGAACATAAAAGGTTGCGTCACTTCGAGCCTGCCCAATGTTGCGCGGTTGCGGATTCCAATGCGATATTGCGCCGTGTCGGAAAACTCCGAGCCATCAGCGAATGTGCAGGCAAGACGCCATGTGAGGTCATGGCGTTGCGGCCAGTAAATTTCCGGCCGGAAGACGAACCAATACGGCGTCTCGATAGTTGTCTCCCCCGAAAGTCCTCTGCCCGATGAATCCTCGACAAGAATCTCTCCGGCGATTATCGGCCTGTCGATTTTCACGCGAAGTTCTTGCGCAGGCAGAAGCGGTTCTTTCGTGTATGTAATCCTCGGCGGAAGGGTATCATCGGGAAATGCGGGAAATTCGACTTCCCCGCGAGCATTTATTAGCTCGTTACCGCGCAAATCCTCGACGCCATCAACGGTGAAATTAAATTCCCGCGCTGGAAACCCCTCCGCGAACATGACTAGCGCCGATCGGCTCGACTCGATGTCCGGCAGAAGACGTGCTTCTCCATGGCTATCGATTGCTATGCGGCTTTCCGGCGATAGTTTGACATCTTTTGAGAAGCGAAGGCGAAGAACAAACGGGTTTTCCGCAGTGGCGGAAAGCAGGGACGGCGAAAGTGTGTCGATAGCTTCAGAAATCATCGCGAACGAAATGTCCTCCCCTGCAAGGACGGGCGAAGGCGCAATCGCGAAATCCTCGCCATGATTGGGTTGGCCGTCGCCGTTGATATCCCGAAACGCACGGACAAGGAAGTTGTTCTTGGGCAAGTTGCGAAGAATATACCGGCCGTCCTCCCCCGTCCACGCCGCCGCAATGGGGCTTTGCGCCAAGCTGGTATCCTCCTCCGATATAAAAGCCTCGACGCGCATATCGGACGCCGGCTCCAATTTTTGGGAGAACACTCGCCCGCGAATTTCCAGCGTGTCGATATAATCGCCGGTGCTAAATGCAAAGCTCTCCGAGCCGCGTATTCGATTTCCGCGATAGTCCGAGATGCGCGAGGATAGGGCAACGCGATATGTGGTGTTCGGTTTGAACGGCTCCTTGTGCTCGATAATTAGGCGCTTGCCTTTAATCTTCACCGAAGTGCCCTCGATGCGAGGCAGAAGCAGTGCGCCGTCGGCAATCGGGCGAATGTATTCGTCCCAACGGATGACTATTTGCTCGTCGAGCGGGACATTGAGGGCATTTTTCTCCGGCGTGGTCGATACGATTTTTGGCGGAGTCTTATCCTCCGGGCCTCCGGGGGGTGCTTGGATTCTCGCGCAGGAAAATAACGCAAATCCCGCGATAAGCGATATGGCGAAAGTCGCTCTCGCCAAGCGAAAAGTGAAGTTAGAGGGCACTTACGCTCCGCAATCTTTCGATTATCGGCGGGACTACGCGAAGGACATACTCGATGTCTTCCTCGGTGTTCTCGCGCCCGAGCGAGAATCGAATGCAACTGTGCGCCCGAAGGTGGTCGCATCCCATCGCAATGAGGACATGGCTCGGTTCGAGGCTCTTGCTACTGCATGCCGAGCCGCTACTTACGGCGATTCCCTGCATGTCCAGCGAGAGGAGGATGCTCTCGCCCTCGACCTTATCAAAGCTGAGATTTAATAGGCTCGGGATTCGATCCGTAGGGTGGCCGTTGAGTTGAACGCCGTCGAGGGCATCGTTGAAACCGTTGAAAAGCATATCCGCGAGCTTTTTCTGGCGGGCGTGTTCGGCATCGAGTTCGCCGATGGCCAGCTCGAAGGCTTTCGCAAATCCAACAATCCCCGGAACATTAAGCGTCCCCGCGCGGAGACCGGACTCATGGGAACCGCCGTGCGTATGCGGCATGAGTAGTTTTTTCGACTCTCGCTTGACATAGCAGACACCAACGCCCTTTGGGCCGTAGAATTTGTGCCCGCTCATCGCCAGAAAGTCCACGCCAAGCTCGCGAACATCGACGGGGATTTTGCCGAAAGCCTGCACCGCGTCAGTGTGAAACGCCACTCCGCGCTCGTGGGCGACTTCCGCAAGCTCGGCGATAGGCTCAATCGTGCCGACCTCGTTATTGACCATCATTATTGACACGAGGAGCGTATCGTCACGGATGGCTTTGCGGAGGTCGTCCGGCGAGACGAGCGAATTCTCGTCCACATCGAGGTATGTCGCCGTGAAGCCCAGCTTCTCCATGAACGCGACAGTCTCGAGCACGGCCTTGTGCTCGACCTTTGTAGTAATGAAATGCCCGCGCTTTTCGAAATTCTTCCAGCCGATGCCTTTGATAACCATGTTGTCGCTCTCGGTTCCGCCGGAGGTGAAGTATATTTCCTCGGGCTTTGCGCCCATGAGTTCTGCCACACGGTCACGCGCCTCCTCGACGGCGGCGTTCGTCCATCTTCCAAACTGGTGCAAGCTGGAGGGGTTACCGAACTGCTCGACTATATATGGTTCCATCGCTGTGAGGACTTCGGGGCGGGTGGCCGTTGTGGCGGCGTGGTCGAGATAAACTTTGCGCATATATTCCTCCTTCGCGCCGTATTGCGAAAACGGCGGCAGTTATTTCAGTATAGAATTTTGTATAAAATAATGTCAGCGCGGAATATGTCAATAGGATAAATAAAAAAGGCGGCCATGGGGCCGCCCTTTATCATCAGCCAAGGAATTATTTACTTGACGGAATCTTTGAGGTTTTTGCCCGGCTTGAACTTGGCAACCGTTGTTGCGGGGATGTTCATTTTTTCGCCCGTCTTGGGGTTGCGGCCGATTCTCTTGGCTCTCTTGCTGGTCGAGAACGTTCCGAAGCCGACGAAGCTAATCTTATCGCCTTTCTTCAGAGCATCCGTGATCGTGCCCAGCGTGGCCTTAAGAGCCTTGTTGACCTGAGCTTTGCTCATTCCGGTCTGGTCGGCTACCTTGGCGACGAATTCGTCTTTTGTCATCTGTCCACCTCCTTAGTGAGTGTTATGCGGGAATTTCTCCCAAACCCGCGATTATCAAACATCTGCTTGAAAATTAGGGGATGGATTTTAATTTGTCAAGGTCTTTTTTTATTTTTATTAACTTTTTTTTCCTTTATTTTCGGGGGTTTGAGGCCGATTTCACTTGATATTTGAGCAATTATTAGCTTAAAATAGAGGTTATCAACATTGCATATCTAATTGCGATTTAACAACTTAACGACAGAATAAGGCTTTGCCGTCGAAGTAATCAACGCGCAGTTTTCGGCAAAATCCCGCCAAATAATAATTTGCCGGAATTTTTACCGAACATTTCCGCGCGTCCCCTCGACCTTGATATCCGGGAGTTTTTTTATGTTGACGCGGAAGTGCCATCCCTGCCTGAATCCTGACGGAACCCAGACGAAAATTCCTTCCCAACAGCCCATATCCCGCCAAATGCGGAACTCGTCGCTCACCTTCTCGCCTTTTTCGATGTCGAAGTAATGCGAGTATCGCAGTCGCCAGTTCGCGGTGATGAAAATATCCAGTTCGCCTTTTATCCAGTGTGTGAGCATGACGTTTTCGCCCATGATACGATCTGCGATGTAATGCGAGAGGCCTACGCGATAATCGCGCCGGACGGGGGCGAGAGAGTCGCCGAAGGAAAGGCTTCCGCGCCATGAGAAGTTCGTCGTTATCTCGCGCGAGAGGAGGCGGAATGTCGATATCTCATCGCCGATTTCGGGATACAGCGAATGCGAGAAGCCCGCAGTCATCGAGAGCCATCTCGCCGGCGAGGTTCGAATGCTCGTGCGGATGTCGGCCATCGAACGCCCCTCGGCCAAAAAATCCTGCGATGTCGTCGTCGATACGCTTCCAAGGCGAATCTCGCGCTCGCTCCCGAGCGAGTCCGGGGAAAGCGTCAGACCGAAGTCCTGTGTCAATGTGTAGTTCGCGCGGAGCGCTTTCGCGCCGCCGCCGGCGGAAATCCCCCCGAAAGAGTAAAAATTCTCCGCGCTTTCGAACTCTGGCGACCAAGTGAGGCCGGCTCGCGGCGAGATGTCATGCTTCAGAGTTTTCATCCCCAGAAAACCCGAAAGCGGGATTCTTCCATATATGTTCGTGTTGGCGTCCGTTCCGAAATTATACGTGAAGCGCATAGGAAACGCCATCGAATCAACGCCTTCGTCGATGACTACGAAGCGCCCAGACGCGCGCGGATTGAGCGTAAGGTATGGCCCGAGCGAAATGGGCAGACTCAACGAAGGGTCGCTCTGAAGACCCCAGCGGCCTGTCGAGCTTAGCGTATCGGCGGCTATGTAATAGACGGAATATGCGTTTATCGCCAGCGATAGTTTATTATAGAACTTACTTTGGTATTCGTTCTCGGCGGGAAAGACCGGGCGCGTGTATCGATTCACTCGAATTTTCGGAAGACTGCTCGTCACCCTTCCCGTCTGGAGGTTCTCGTTGCGCTCGAGGCTCATCGAGACATTCCCCCAGTCGAAGTCCTGCGTGAAAGCCGCACTGCTCGACATGTTCCGGCGCATTCTCTCCTGTGGGTCAAGCTCAATGTCTGCGAGGTAATCCTTGTCGCTGACGTAGCTCGCCCTTGCGGTTATTGCCCCTCGCGGCCAGAGATTTTGCTGGTGGCTTCCGCTGATGCTCCATCGGTCGGAGCCTGTAGTTTCGAGAAATTCCCGATTGCGCAGAATCTCATAAGTCGTCGAGATGTTGCCGCGGAGCTTATATCGAAGCACCCATTGTGCGCTATTTCGGAGGACTATGCCCTTGCGCTCGTCATAGTCGATGCCCGCGCGAACATCCCAATATTCACTCGGCGCCCAGTAATAGCCTACATTTCGGATAAAACGTTCGCCTTTCTGGAATTGGCCGATGTCGAAGGTCGTTAGCCCCGAGCGCCGCCCAGATTGCACCGGAAAGACAAAAAAGGGCACGGCGAATACCGGCAAATCCCCCAAATAAAGCACAATGTTCCGCGCGATGGCCTTCTCTTTGGGGATGAGCTTCAGGCGGTCGCTCCAGAAGTGCGTGATGGAGCTTTCGCACTCGCACGGAATGAACTTCGAGTTCGCCACAAAGAGAGTATCGCCTTGCGCCTTGTGAACTATGCCGCCGCGAAAATACCCGAGGTCAAGCTCGGATGACGCAGAGACCATGCGCCCCCTGCCTGTATCTACATTATATATAATGCGCCGTCCGACCATGCTCTCCCCCGCATCTGTGAGGACGGGCAGGCCTATGAGCGAATCGCCGTCGGCTATTGGGTTCGCCGTGAGGAGCCTTTTCGGGAAATCGTAGAGCACATCGCCAGCCGATAATGACATCGAGCCGTAGTTAAGCTCGGCGTTCCCGCGGACAGCTACGGTTTCGTTAGTTCGCGAGAGCGCGAGATAATCGCCAGTATAATATAATGTATCCGTCGAGCGAACACTACGGAGGCTATCGTCGCGGAGGTTTTGGGTGACATAGTGCCCGCGCGCGCCTCGGTGAACCTCGATGCTATCGAATTCGTCATCGCGGAACCAGACGGCGATGCTGTCGCCGTTCGTGGTGTTGCTCTCGCGGCGGAGTGGGTCTTCGGGCATGGGAAAATAATCCACGAAGGCCTGCCGGATAAGGTGCGCGCGCTTGACCTTGCCCTCCTCGAACTGGAAGATAATTTGTTTCGCTGTGAATCTGCTCTCGGGAATTTCATTGAGCGTGTCATCCGGCGGGCGCCAGAAACCGATGGGGTCCTCGCCTCTCTCGGGCGAACCATCGACTACGACGCGCTGGATTTGCCCACGCTTAAGCTCGATTGTCATCTCGTTGCCGGAGATGCGGTTCGTCCCCTCGGTGACTATCGGTGAGCCGGCGAGCTTCATTCTGCCGGCGCCTCGATAGTATGAGGCCTGAGAGCAAGAAATGTGCATCTCGCGTTGTGTAATCTGAACATTGCCAAAAGCATACACTTCGTCGCGTTCGGGATAGAAGACCATCGAGTCGCAGACGATGAATATCGGCGCGTCGGCGGTGTCGGAAGGTTCAATTCGCACTCGGACAGAGTCCGTCGCGATGCCCATTTTAACACGCAAATCGTAAAGCAGTTCGACGGCATCCAGTTCGATTCGCGAGCCGTCGATTGTGTCGATGCTCGTCAGATGCGGCTCGCCCGACATCTCGAGAGTTTCTGCCATGCCGTCATATTTGCCCCGCGCGCCCGTGACGATCATCGTCGAGTCTATTCGCGAATAGACGACATTACCAGTCCCGTGCGCCATCTTCGTGTCGCGGAGGTAAAGCAAAGTATCGGTGGTGATAATCTGAATTGAATCGGCGAGGCGGACATTGCCGATAAACTTCATCCTGCCTTCAGTGCGCTCCCAGTCGGCGTATCCGGCGGAAATTCGCCTGCCGTCGTGGAAAATGCGAATCGAGCCATAAAGGCGCGTGCGCATCTGTTGGCCGGAAACATCCGTGACGACGCGGTCGGCGTGTTCGAGAACGATATCCGCCCCGAATGTAGTGAAGCATGCCAGCAGGAAGAATATTTTGAGCGCATTCCGCATGGAGTAGAAAATAGCAAATCGCGCGCCGCTGTCAACATCAAAGCGAACTGTTTATCCTCATTTGAAAGCAAAGTGGCGGGCGAGCAAAGATTTATCTTTGGATTCAGTGATTATTGAAATTTCAATAATTAGTGAAATGAATAGTGTAATATTTTTTATAGCATAGTAT
>OMKS01000598.1_pt1 | contig 33668 bp, 30 predicted proteins | sample 1674721 | NCBI WGS metagenome assembly OMKS01 (sample SAMN06264996, study PRJEB25208) | sediment metagenome | isolation source: hot spring sediment | place: USA: California | collected 2014-09-02 | reverse complement strand
GGCGAAGCTGATCGACGGCATCTTCGAGACCATTCCCGACACGCACCTCAACGGCGACAGGCAGCAGCGCGTGCCAAACAACGTCAATATCCTCTTCGACTACATTGAAGGGGAGTCGATGCTGCTCTCGCTTTCCAATTACGGCATCGCCGCATCCACAGGCTCTGCATGCTCTTCGAAGACGCTCTCGTCATCGCACGTGCTCTCGGCGCTCGGCCAGTCCAACGAGGAGGCGCACGGGTCGGTCCAGTTCAACATGGGCCGCTCGACCACCGATGACGATATCGACTTCCTCCTGGAAAAGCTCCCGCCGGTCGTGGAGCGGCTGAGGAGGATGTCACCGCTCACGCCAAAGGGTTTTTTCGACAGGTAGGTGAACATATGGGATACACGGTAAAGGATATTTTGCAGATCGCTATTACGTCAGAGGCTGAAGCGCAGACGTTCTACCTTCACCTCAAGAACAAGACGGACCAGTACTTCTTGAAGGAACAGATCGCCGGGCTCGCCGAGGAGGAGGGGCGCCACAAGAACGCCATCGCCGCGCTCATGAAGCGAAAGGGCGTCTCGGCCACGGTGTCGGCCGAACGCATGGAGTCGCTCGAGCTTCCATCGCTTGCCTTCGACCCTGAGAAGTCGCTCTCAGAGCTTTTTGAGCTCGCCAAGGGCGGCGAGGATGCGGCTCGCAGATTCTACGCTTCGCTTGCCGAGGTGGTCGAGGGAGAGGAGGAACGCGCACTGCTGCACTATCTCTCCGAGATGGAGGCGTCGCACTACCATCTGCTCGACGCCGAGCTCACAGCGATCAAGCACTTCGAACGGTTCGACGACTTCAACGAGATGATGCACGCAGGTCCCTGACCACGCGCCGCGCGGTCGCGCTGATGTCGCCCCTGCTCGTGAATCCGTCGCGTGCGCCGATGCGTGCGACATTGAACGACGCGCAGACGACACCCCACATGCCACATTCCCAGGGATCACAGCCCGCGTGGAGCGCATGGAGGTATCCTGCGTCGAACGCATCCCCCGCACCGGTGGTGTCGACGGCGTCCGATCCGTACGTGGGGACATCGACCGTGTCGTTGATGACACAGCCACCCTCGTTTTTCGTTACGACCACCGTCGGAGGCAGGGGTCCTTTCGCATTCATCCGTGCACGGTCGTCCTCGTTGATGAAGAGGATGTCGACAAGCGGCAGCAGGTCCTCGTAGAGCCGCTCCGAAGGGTCCCACGATACGGTGGCGCCTGCGTCGCGGGCGAGGCGCATCGCCCCGTTTGCCACGTCTCTTGCCACCGATGAGAGGTGGAGGTGGCCGACGCCCCCGAGTGCCTCGCGCGTGCAGCGCACATGGTCGTTGGCGCCGATCACCTTGACCATGCGCTTGTCCTGTCCGCACGACATGGCGACGGCGAGCCCCGTGGGCGCATCGGCGCGCACGACGTGGCTCGTGTCGACGCCGTGGTCCTCGAGCGAACGCATGCAGGCATCCCCTCGCGTGTCAGGCCCGACGGCTCCGCACATGCGCGCACTCCCCCCGAGTCCCGCATACCACCAGCACGTGTTGGCGGCCGATCCGCCCTCGCCCTCATGGTATGTTTTCACTGAGAGCTTCTCGTGAAACGCGGGGAAGCGCGGTACCGCGAGTATGATGTCGTGGTTCATGTTTCCGCAGAAGAGCACGTTCATGGCACACATTCGCAGCGCAACCACATAAATCTTGCCGTTGTCCATGTGGCGCATGCATCCGACTTCGTGTCACGATTTATTTTTAATTTAATATTTTGTGTTACTTTTTATAATATTGGCACAATCTAATCTAATAATTTTAATTCTCAAAAACTTGTTACTATTTGAAACAACTAGTTTATTTTGTGTTACTATTTGCCATAAAATGGCATATCCATTGAGAAAAATATTTATATGGTATCCAAAAAGTGTTATGAATCACAAGGAGGTAACATCAATGAAAAAGATTGTACCAATCGGTTTGCTTATCGTCCTCTTGACGGGACTCGTCGGCGGATGCATCGGGGGCGGCCCCGATACGACCATCGCCGATGAGCTCGAGGAGCGCCCGTCGCTCTCGATGCTCGTCGACGCGCTCACGTCTGCAGGGCTCTATGACATTTTTGGCGAGGAGGGCGACTACACCCTTCTTGCGCCAAGCAACGACGCTCTCGAATCGCTTGACGAGCGCTATGCGTCCGACCCGGCGCTCCTGGAACAGATACTGACGTATCACGTGCTCGAAGGGTCGTACTCTGCATCCAAGATCTCCCAGTCGCAGACGCTTGCCACGCTGCAGGGCGAGGACATCGAGGTCAAGACCACAGGCTCGCTCTCCATAGGGGGGGCCTCTGTTACCGAACAGGACATTGAATGCACCAACGGCACGCTCCACGTGATCGATGCGGTGCTCGTGCCGCCATCGATCGAGGAGACCTACATCGACTACACGTTCGAGGACGGCGCCGGCCGCGAGGTCACCATCGAGAAGGTGCCCGAGCGCGTGGTGTCGCTTGCAAGCTCCGCCACCGAGGTGATGTTTGCCATTGGTGCGGGCGAGAAGGTCGTCGGCGTCGACAAGTACAGCACGTACCCCGAGGAGGTCGCCAGCCGCCCCAATCTCGGGAGCGGGTCGTCGCTTGATATGGAAAAGCTCATCGAGCTCGAGCCCGACCTCGTCGTCATATGGTACTTCTACGGCGATGCCATCGAGAACATCGAGCAGCGCGGCATCAACGTGATGGCGATAAATCCCGCCTCGGTCAGCGACATCTATGATGAGATCGAACTCCTCGGCACGATCCTTGGATTCGAGGAGAACGCACAGGATGTCATCGGCGACATGCAAGCGCGCATATCGGAGATCACCGACTATGTGGACACGATCCCTGTCGAGGACCGCCCCACGGTCTTCTACGAGACGTCCCAACCGTTCAAGAGCCTCAACGCTGACACGTTCACCGGCGAGCTCATCGAGATGGCGGGCGGCATCAACATCGCAGCAGACGAGGAGTCTCGCTACCCCGTGCTCTCGAGCGAATGGATCATCCAGGAGGACCCCGACGTCATCGTGGTGCTCTCGTATGGCGCATCCGTCGAGGAGATCAAGGCGCGCAGCGGATGGGGACAGGTCTCAGCCGTTGCCAATGACAGGGTCTATGCCGTCGAGAGCGACTTGGTCACATCGAATCCCCGTCTCGTGCTCGGACTCGAGCAGCTGGCGAAATGGTTTTATCCTGAGTACTTCGAGTGAACGTGATGCAGGATATCGAAGCGTACTTCCATAGTGTACGGATGTATCGGCTCACCGTCATGGTGGGCCTCATCCTCTTCTTGTTCGCCGTTGCCATCCTCGGCATCATGGTCGGACCGGTATCGATCTCGCCGTCGACGATCCTGCACATCTTCTGGATGCAGATACCGCACGTTGGCGACTCGGTCATGCAGACCTGGCCCCACTCGTACACATCCATCGTCATGGACGTCCGCCTCCCGCGCGTGCTGCTCGGCATGCTCGTCGGGATGGGCCTGGCCGTCTCGGGATGTGCCATGCAGGGCCTCTTTCGCAATCCCATGGCGTCCCCGTACGTCTGCGGCCTCTCATCGGGGGGCGCGTTCGGTGCGGCCCTTGCGGTCAACCTCGGTCTCGCCTATATCTTCCTGCCGTTCTTCGCGTTTCTCTTCGCGACGCTTACCGTCTTTTTCGTCTACATGATATCGCGGGTCAACAACAAGGTGCCAACAGAGACGCTCCTCCTTTCAGGCATCGCTCTCTCGTCGTTCTTCTCGGCCCTTGTCTCGCTCATGCTCTACTTCGCCGACCAGCAGCTCGAGCGCATCGTCTTCTGGATGATGGGGGGGCTCTGGGCGTCGACGTGGGACAAGGTCGCGGTGACGCTTCCCCTCATCGTCGTCGCTGTCCCGCTCTTCTACGTGCTCTCCCGCGAGCTCAATGCCATGCTGCTTGGCGAGGAGAACGCGACCGACCTTGGCATCAAGGTCGAGTCGACCAAGCGCATCATACTCGTGCTCACCGCGTTCACCGTGGGTGCCTGTGTTGCCGTCTCGGGCGTCATCGGTTTTGTCGGCCTCATCATCCCTCATATCGCCCGCATCTTCGTCGGTCCCGACCACAAGATCCTTATCCCCGCCTCCGTCTTCGTGGGCGGGATCTTTTTGATCCTCACCGACACGCTGGCGCGCACGATCATCATGCCTGCAGAGCTTCCCGTCGGCATCATCACGTCGCTTTTCGGCGTGCCGTTCTTCCTCTATCTCCTGCGAAAGCGCAAGGAGCGCATGGGGTGGTAAAAAAATGCAACTTTCAGTCTCGTCCCTCAACTTCTCGTTTCCCACCAAGGTGGTGCTGCGCGACGTCTCGTTTTCCGCGCACAGCGGTGAGGTGTTTGGTATCGTTGGCCCCAACGGCTCGGGCAAGACGACGCTGCTTCGATGCCTGCGCCTCGTGCTCAGCCCCCAGGGCGGTGCCATCACGCTCGATGACGAGGACGTCATGACATGGGACCGGTCCCGTATCGCGCGGGTCTTCGGCGTCGTGCCCCAGTCGACGACACTCACATTCCCGTTTTCTGTCTTTGACGTCGTCATGATGGGGCGCATCCCGCACCTGGGCCGATTCCAGCGCGAGGGCGCCCACGACATCTCGATCGTCCGTGAGTCGATGAAGCTCACATCGATAGATCATCTCTTTGAGCGGCCGATATCGCAACTTTCAGGCGGTGAGCTTCAACGCGTGATCATCGCTCGCGCGCTCGCGCAGGAGCCTCGGGTCCTCCTGCTTGACGAGCCCACGTCACAGCTTGACATCAATCACCAGTTCGAGGTCATGAAGCTTGTTCGCTCCTTTGCCATCGAGCACAACATGGTCGTGATTATCATATCCCACAACCTCAACCTCTCTCTTCGCTACTGCGACCGGCTGCTCTTGCTCAAGGATGGCGGCGTCCATTCGTGCGGCGCGTCAGATGAGGTGCTCACGCCCGACAACATCCGCGAAGTCTACGGCGTCGAGGCACAGCTCGATTACAACAAGCGCATTGGCGCCCATCAGCTCACGCTGATCGATGCGATAGAAAGGGATTGAAAGAAATAAAAGAGAAAAGGGTCACCATCTGGTGACTTACTGATTCTTGTTGGGAAGGAACGGGACGAGCCAGCTGCCAAACGCCGTTGGATTCCTCGTCTGCAGGTAGACGTTGCCTTGCCCTTTGAGCTTGAGCACGAGCCCCTCACCCGAGAGGAACGTCGACTTGAGCCCTCCGATCTTTTTGACCTCGTAATCGATGGACTCGGAGAATCCCACGAGGTGACCGGTGTCGATGATCATCTCGCCGGCAAGCTCGCGCTTGATGAGAGCACCGAACGCCGAGACGAAGAGGTCGCCCCTGCCCTCCGCCTTGAGGAAGAAGAGACCCTCGCGGGATACCATGCCCCGCAGCCCCTGGAACTTGGTGTCAAGCGTCATGTCGGGGGTCGATGCAAGGAACGCGCCCGATTGCATCATCCACGTCTCTCCCTCCATCGGGATGCACTGTATGTCGCCCGGGTACCCTGGCGCCAGCGTTATCTCCCCCGGTCCGTTCTCTGCCGTGAACGTGTTCTGGAAGAACGACTCGCCCCCAAGCGCCTTGCGCTTGAACGCACCGAACATGCCTCCCTGCATACTCGTCTGCACGGTGCAGTTGGCAGACATCGAGACCATGGCGCCCGCTTCCGCCTTGATGGACTGGCCGCTTTTAAGGTTGACCTGCAGCAAGGTGTATGCCGGACTCTTCAATATTTCGTAATCAAAATCTTTTCCTTGTTCTATGATAATCACCAAGAAATGTCTCGCGCGGTATGTTTATATATATTTGTATTTGTTTTTTCTCTTGAGCTGCCGACACATGCGTTCTCGCCCCATTCTCCCCCATATGCGCTGCGAAGCCTGACACGGTGCTCACAATATTTATGTATCTGTCCACCATTGTAGGTACGGACGGGATCACCATGGAACTGGCGTTGATAGCCGCAAGCATGTTCATCGCTGCAACGATCGGGGCAAACGACATTGCCAACGCCATCGGTACGACGGTGGGGTCCAACATCCTCTCGTACCGCAAGGCGACGGTCCTTGCGGGCGTCTCCGTCGTCGCCGGTGCGCTCCTTGCGGGCAGCAACACGATCGATACCGTGGGAAGGGGGCTCCTTGACACGTCGTCGCTTGAGCTCATGACGCTCTCTGTCGCACTCACGTGCGCCGCAAGCGCCGTCGCGATTGCGACGTATCTTAGCTTTCCCGTCTCGGCCACGCAGTCGGTGGTGGGGGCGCTTGCAGGAACGGGGCTTGCAACAGGTCTTGCCCTCAACTCGTCGGTGCTCTTTGACATCGCCGTCGTCTGGACGCTGCTTCCATTCTTCTCGGCCGCCATGTCATTCCTGTCGTTTTTCTTCTACAGGGGCGTGTTCTCACGTCTCTTCAAACAAAGGGCATATGCTTATGAGCGCCTCATAGCGTTGCTCGTTGCGGGCTCGGGCATCCTCGTCTCGTTCTCGCTCGGCTCGAACAACATCGGCAACGCCGTGGGTACGCTCGTGGCCCAGGATGTCATGAACGCCGAGAGCGCCATCGTGCTCGGGGCGCTGTTCATCGCCGTCGGCGCGCTCCTCTTCTCAAAGCGCGTCATACTCACCATCGGCAAGGGGATAACGCAGCTCGACCCCCTGCAAGCGTTCGTGTGCCAGTTCTCGTCCTCGTTTACCGTCTTTGCCTGCACGCTCATAGGCATCCCCGTCTCGCTGAGCCAGGCGACGGTGGGAAGCGTGGTAGGGGTGGGATTGACGAAAGGCACGACATCGGTCAACAGGCGCTTCATCATGCGCATCGTGGGAAGTTGGATAGCGACGCCGTTCATATCGGGCGTGGTCTCGTACGCCCTCATCCGTCTCATCGCGTGATGCGCGTGCCGACATGCTCGCCCCTGAGCGTGCGCGCCAGCGCGCCGGGCTCGCCGAGGCTGGTGATGTCGACCATCTCGATGGCGTCCCCAAATCTCGCTATCTCCTCGAGCTTGCCCCGCATGCCGCCGGTGGCGTCGCCTGACCCGCCTGCCTCGATGAAGGGTAGACGTCCGAACGTCACGTGGTCGATGCGTCGTGCATCTGCATCCTCTTTCGGGTCGGTGGTGTAGATGCCTCCGACGTCGGTAAGGAAGATCGCCCTGCTTCCGGGAAATGTGCGTGCGAGATGGAGCATGATCTGGTCTCCTGAGAGGATGGAAAAAGAGAGCGTCGCATCATGGACGGCGTCGCCGTAGAGCACCGGCACGAATCCCTTCTGCACGGTCGTGCGTATGAGGTCGTCGTTGCACCAGTCGATGATGCCGTTGCGCGTGGTCATCACTGCGCTCGTCTGGAGCGCGAACGCGCCGATGCCCCCTTCGTTGAGCGCCTCGCATACCACGTTCGAGAGCGTGCGCATGGCGACGTTGATGCGGGCGACGCCCTCGCGTTGCGCCTTTGTCGTGATGGCGCCGCGCACATTGTAGCGTGCGGCCAGCGGGTGTCCGAACGAACCGCCCCCATGGCAGAGCACGACGTCTTCTTCAGTGTCCCGAAGCGCTGCCGCAAGCTCGGCGAGCGCCTCATCCTTTACCGAGAAGGGAACCTTCTTGTCCGTGATCGCCGACCCGCCCGCCTTGATGAGTATCATGGTGTCCACCTAGAAGTTGAGGAACTGCATCGCACGTGCGATGTCGGCCTCGTTGATGATGAAGATCGTGTTGGTCCAGCAGCTCATGGTCTCGCATATGTTGATGCCGTGCTCGCCGAAGAGCGAATAGAGGTGTGCGATGACGCCCGGCGTCGTCTCGAGCTCAGGCGGGCTCTTTATCGTGATCATCGCCAGATCCTCTGACGACTTGAAGACGTCGTCGCCCAGCGCGTCCCTGAGCAGCTGACGGTGCTTTTCCGTCGTGATGAGCGTGATGGCGGTGGACCCCTCGATGCTGTAGTAGATGTCCTGCTCCTTCTTGATCTTGTCCTCGAGCGATATGAGCGTGCGTGGATGGACGGTCTTTTTCACGATGAACACGACGATCTTGTTCTTTATCTCAAGCTCGCTCTTTGAGAGGATGTCCATAATGACGTCCTCATGTGACCGTTTCGGCCTGAGCTGCTCGAAGTAGCGCCTGCTGGCCACGATGATCGCGTCCTTGCTCGTCTTCTTCTGGATGTCCTTTTCCCGCGCGATCTTCTCGGCAAGCTTCGAGTAGTTGATGAGGTTGTTACTGATACAGTCTTTTATCGACGGGTGTGTGTCGATGTACTCCTTCGTGATCTCCGCCGTTGTCTTCATATGATGGCTTCTCGTATCATATCATATAAAAATGTTATTATGAGGACACATGCGTTTGATATCGAAATGTCAAAAATGGCCGTCTTATCCCACAGGCCAGTTTGAAATAGGTCGATACTTTTAAGTGAGGTGTCTGCTACGTCGACGCACGTGATCATATGGATTATAACAAGGTGGTTTTGGCCTACAGTGGCGGTCTTGACACGTCGGTGATCCTTCGCTGGCTCATCGACAAGGGCTATGACGTCATCGCCTACATCGCCGATGTGGGCCAGCACGACGACTTCGACCAGATAGCCGAGAAGGCACGCGCGTGCGGTGCTTCGAAGGTCTACGTGAGCGACCTCAAGGAGGAGTTCCTCACCGACTACGTCTACGAGGCGATCGCTGCCAATGCCGTCTACGAGAACGTTTACCTCCTCGGTACCGCCGTGGCACGCCCCATCATCGCCAAGGAGCACGTGCGCATCGCACGCGAGGAGGGCGCGGGCGTGCTCTGCCACGGCGCCACCGGCAAGGGCAATGACCAGGCGCGCTTCGAGCTCGCCTACATGACGCTTATGCCCGAGACGGAGATACTCAGCCCGTGGAAGGACCCCGAATGGCTCTCCGAGTTCAAGGGGCGCAAGGACATGATCGCCTATGCGGAAAAGTGCGAGATACCGATCCCCGTTTCCTTGAGAAAACCGTTTTCCATCGATGAGAATCTCTTGCACACGAGCTACGAGGCCGGCGTGCTCGAGGACCCCGGGCGACCGTATGACAAGGACATGTTCAAGAAGGGGACCCACCCGTTCGATGCGCCCGACGAGCCCGACTTCATCCGTATCCACTTCAAGGGCGGCGCGCCCGTGAAGGTGGAGGACATCGAGGCTGGCACGAGCGTCGAGGGAACGCTCGCGCTGTTCGATCATCTCAACGAGCTCGGCCTGAAGCACGGCGTGGGCATCGTCGACATGGTGGAAAATCGCCTCATGGGAATGAAGTCGCGCGGCGTCTACGTCACGCCCGGCGGCACGATACTCTTCAACGCGCACCGCGACCTCGAGTCGATCACGCTCGACAAGGAGGTGCAGCACTACAAGGAGTGGATGGCCATCGAGATCGGGCGCCTGATCTACAACGGACTGTGGTTCTCGCCCGAGTTCGACTTCCTCATGCAGTCGGTGCGCCACAGCCAGAAGGCAGTGAACGGCCACGTCGACCTGGCCATCTACAAGGGCGCGGCACACGTCATCGGGCGCCACTCGGACTCGTCGCGTTACGACAACGGCATCGCCTCCATGGACGAGCATGGCGGCTACGACCAGACGGATGCAAAGGGTTTTATTCGCATATTCGGATTGCGTCTCAAGGCTGGTAGTAAAAAATGAAGCTCTGGGATAAGGACGTTGCCCACGACGAGGCGGCCTCCGCATTTGCGGCCGCGGGCGATGCGAAGCTCGATGAGCGCCTGCTCCCCTACGACTGCGTCGCATCGATAGCCCACGCCAAGGGCCTCAATGTGGCAGGCATCATCGACGACGATGAGCTCTCCATGCTTACCGATGCGCTTGTAGAGCTGAGGGAGATGGCGCTCAAAGGGACGTTTTCGCTCTCACCCGACGATGAGGACTGCCACAGCGCTATCGAGCGCTTCCTCGTGGAGCGCCTCGGCGACACGGGACGAAAGATCCATACATGCCGCTCGCGAAACGACCAGGTGCTCTGCGCGCTTCGCCTCTGCTACATCGACGAGCTGCACCATATCGTCGACTCGGTACTCGACCTCATCGGCGCGCTCCAGGATGTGGCGGATTCGCAGGGGGACGTGTCGTTTGCTGGACATACCCATACGAGAAAGGCCATGCCCACCACGGTGTGCGACTGGGCGCAGGGCTATATCGGCGTCCTTACCGACAGCGTCATCACGATCGAGGGCGTGTTGCGCCTCATCCGCTCCAATCCGCTGGGCACCGGCGCGGGATACGGTCTTCCCATCCACACCGACCGCCGACTCGTCGCCGAGGAGCTCGGGCTTCCGTCGATCGATGTCAACGGCATCTACTCGCAGCTTAGCAGGGCAAAGCATGAAAAGCTCATGCTCTCCGGGCTCTCGAGCGTGATGTATGACCTCAACAGGCTCGCAAGCGACCTCATACTGTTCTCGCACCCCGACCTTGGCTACTTCGTCATCGACACCTCGATGACCACCGGGTCGTCGATCATGCCGCAAAAGACCAATCCCGACGTGCTCGAGGTCATACGCGGCTACTACTCGGTCATCCTCGGCAACGAGATGCAGGTGGCAACGGTCACCCACAATCTCATCTCGGGCTACCATCGCGACGTGCAGCTCACAAAGGGTCTCGTCTTCTCATCGCTTGACATCGTCAGCTCGTCGCTCGCGATGATGGGGCGCGTCGTGTCGACGCTTGCCGTGTCCGAATCCGCATGCAAGGCGAGCCTCTCCGAGGAGATCTTCCTCACGGAGAAGGCGTACGAGCTCGTCAGGCAGGGCGTGCCGTTTCGCACCGCCTACCAGCGCGTGGCAAACGACTACTTCTCGCGCAAGAGGGAATAAGGCGCCGGTACGGGGACCTTCTCGTACATGACTCGATTATGGCTGCGTCCCGGACCCACATTAAACAAACTATTTAAGCGCGTCGTGAGATGGGGGTAGTGGTGAGACCAGTGCCACGCCACGACCTGGAGTCATTCTTGGAATCGAGAAAGGAGATCATAGAGCTCATACTCGAAAAGGCCCTTCCCCGTGCGATGACAGAGGACTATGTCAACATGCTTTCGGGAAAGCCGGCATACGGCTACGATACCGAATCGCTCACCATGGGCATCTCCCGCCCCGTCTGGGACTTCCTCTCCCGCGGCGGCAAGCGTTGGCGTCCCATCCTCTTCACGCTCATCGTTGACGCCCTTGGCGGCGACAGGGACAGAACGCGCGACTATGCCGCGCTCGTCGAGCTCGTGCACAACGGCACCATCATCATCGATGACATCGAGGACGGCTCCGAGATGCGCCGCGGAAAGGAGAGCCTGCACACCCTCTTTGGCGTCGACACGGCGATCAACGCCGGCAACGCGCTCTACTTCATCCCGCTTGCCCTCTTCGTGAACAACAAGGCAGGATTTTCCGACGACGTGCTCGTTCGCGCTTACAACATCTACTCCACCGAGATGATCAACGTGCACCTGGGACAGGCGCTTGACATCTCCTGGCATCGGGGCGAGCGAAGCGCGGACGCCATATCAGAGGAGCAGTACATACAGATGTGCGCCTACAAGACCGGCACGCTCGCGCGCATGTCGGCCAAGCTCGCCGCCGTGCTCTCGGGGGCAGATGACAAAACGGTGAACGTGCTCGGACGATTCGCCGAGTCGGTCGGCGTCGCGTTCCAGATACAGGATGACATCCTCGACATCGTCACGAAGGGCGAGGACCGCGAACGGTTCGGAAAGCCGTATGGCAACGACATCACCGAGGGAAAGATCACGCTGCTCGTGATCAAGACGCTCCAGCGCGCCCCGCCCGAGGAGGCGCAGACGCTCCTTGACACACTCTCGCAGCACACCCGCGAGAAGGAAAAGCTTGACGCGGCGATCGACATCATCGAGCGACATGGTGCTATCGAGAGCGCCAAGGAGATCGCCGATGCGCTCGTCATATCGTCTTGGGAGGAGGCAAGGAAGGTGCTTCCCGCGTGTGAAGCGAAGGATATGCTCAAGCTCTTTGTCCACTATCTCGTGGAACGCAAGGAATGAGGCAGGCGTGTCCGTTCATCCTTACTTCTTTTGCAGGCTTTTCTTACTTTTACTTATTTTACATTATTTACTTGAAATGTTCTGCAAAAAGTATTTAAAGGAAAAGTTTCAATAAATGATTACGTATACATGGTGTATGGCAATGCACGAGTTCCTAGGAATGGATGGTAGACATATTCCTAATTATAGCCTATTTTCAAGCACTACATCGTCAATTGGGAGGAAATGAAAGATGAAAGAAAAGATGAAAAAGGGCATGTCTCTTTTCATAGGGGCCATAATACTTCTTAGTTTAGTATATATTAATGCCGAACCGGCCGAGGCCGCAAACGCCATCACGGGCAATGAGGGCGCGGTTTGGTTCGACCTCAATGGCAATGATGAGTTCAATGCTGGCGAAGGCATCGACGACATCGGCGTCTATCTTGATAATGCCGGATCGGCAGGTGCGACCACGGCGGCGGACGGATCGTTTTTGGACGTCTTCTCAGGGTCTCCTGTCGGCTTGGACTGGGATGGGCTTCACTATCTCACGTTCAAGGCCGATGGATTCCTGACCGTGTCGTACAACGTCGACAACTCCGGAGGCACGCTCGCCCTTGCTGGAGGGACGGTCGAGATGCACCTCCAGGACTCGATCTACGGACGGGTCGTCGATACATCCGGCTCGCCTGTCGCAGGCGTCAAGGTCGAGGCGCTCGACCACGTGACCCATGCGCTCGCGACCGATGTGCTCGGCGATGACGCCGTTGTGCGCACCGACCAGTTCGGAAACTTCGTGTTCAAGGGCCTTCCCGCCGACACGTATGACATCAGGACCTCGAAGGACCAGTACGTCTCACAGGTCAAGACCGCCGTACGCGTCATTCGCGGACAGACGACCCAGGGCATCAACTTCGCCATAAGCAAGAACTTCGGTTCGATCGAGGGCCACGTCTCGAACGGTTCTACACCTATTGAGAATGCAGAAGTGTCGATCAAAGGCCTTGGTCTTTCAGCGATCACCGATTCAGATGGGTATTATAAGATAACAGGTGTAATGCCTGGCAGCTACACGATGATCTGTGAGATGGACGGGTACAAGACCGATGTGCTCTACTACGACGACTCCGGAGCATTCGGCCTCAACGGCGGACCTCTTAGTCCGTTCGTGCAGCCCGGTCCGCCCGTGACACCCGTTCCGGCTGACTTCAATCTCGCACCAGAACCGCTCACGCCGACCAACGGCTACATCTCGGGCATCGTCACCGACGTGAACGGCAATCCGATCGAGGCCGCAACGGTGGAAGTGCCTGGCCTTGGCCTTGCAACGGCGACCGACAGGGCAGGGTACTACTTCTTCGAGGAAGTGCCAAACGGCGAGTATGATGTCGTCGTGACCGACCCGTGCCCAATGCTGGACTGCGAGGACGACGAGTACATGGGGCTTCTCCACCACAAGACGGCAAAAGAGCGCGTCGAGGTGATACCCAATCTCAACGCGGAGACCAACTTCGAGCTTGAGGAGAATCCAGGCTTCATCGTTGGACAAATTCTCGACAAGGACGGTCTGCCAGTGCAAAACGTTTCAGTGTCGATACCAAATACCACCATTTCCTCCCTGACCGACGTCAATGGCTGGTATGTGCTTGAAGGTATCAACATCGAGCGTTACTCTGTGTACGACTACGACTCCGAGTCGATATGCTACTACGTCGACGATGTGATCGTCAGGACGAACGAACCGGACTACTACACCAACACGCTCACGGTCACGCCGCTGCCCGCAAACGAATCGTTTGACAACTCATACGACATAACGATCGTTCGAAGGACGGGGATCATCAATGGCGTTGTCTACGACCGCGGAAGCAACACCGCGATCGAGGGCGCTCGCGTCCGTGCATACGGCCGCGAGGCCATCACCGATGACAGCGGCATCTACGAGTTCGTGCAGGTGCCAGTAGGCTCATACACCGTCGTAGCAGATGATGGCGGTGCAGGCGACTACGAGGAAACGACACACGATGTGGTCGTCAGGACGGGCATTACCGTCTCGAGCGGTGCACAGTCCATATGCAACTTCCAGGGCAGCTACGCACTCCCTGATGAGACGGTATCCAACTACGGCTACGTCTCAGGCGTCGCATATGAGGACACTAATAAATCCACCTCCTATGAGGAAGGAGAGGGGCTCTCTGGCGTTACCGTCGAGATACCAGGATACGCACCGGTCACGACGGACGACTTTGGCTTCTACTTCGTTAAGACCGATGCGGGCGACCACAACATGGTGGCCTACAAGGATGATTACGACTGGTGGGTAGCAGACCCCATGGTGGGCGTCACCGCCGACATGGAGACTCCCGGTGTTAACATCATGATGGAGCGCCTGACGGGCGAACTTGTTGGCAGGGTCACCGAGGACGGCGACCCCGTGGACCAGGCCGCGCTCTGGATACCAGGGTATTTCAACTCTTGGCACCCGTTCGCTGCTTTCTTCAATTCCAACCTGATCGTGAGTGATTTCTACGGCAATTACGCCTTTGCAAACATCGAAGGCGATGGAGACTACAATGCCATACCAAAGGGCAGGCACCTGCTCATTACGCAAAAATACGATTACGAGGGCGGCGGTGAAGATACGTTCTATGAACCGTGGTACGAGTACGAGTTCAACTTCGTGACCATATCATCGACCGTCACAAAGAACATCTCCCTGACCCGTGAGACAGGCCGCGTGGAAGGATACGTATGGGAGGACAAGGACGGAGATCTTAGCTACGATCCGCCAACTGACATCCCACTGCCCGACGCCAACGTGTCATTATCGCGCATGTTTGCCACTACGTCCGACACGACCGGCTACTACACCATACTCGATGTACCAATAACGAAGGACTTCACGCTCTCTCTAGGCAGGGAGATCAACAGGTACACGGGCATAGCAGAGCTCAATGGTTACGATGTCGAGAAGTATGAGTCCCCGTCGCCACCAACGCCGGATGACGACCTCTACAAGAATCATACGCTCGACCCGGAGCCATACCTCCTCTGTAATAATATACCAGTATATGAAGAGGTATACTTCGACGATGTCACAAGCGATATCGGATATCCGATGGACAAGGCCGATCCGCTGCCGGTAACAGGCTCGGTATCGGGCGATGTCGAGCTCTCGCTCAACGACATCAACGCCGAGACCGAGGTCTGGATACAAAACAGCGACAAGGCCACCTGGTCCGACATCGAGGGATTCTGGATCCTGCTTGATGTCGACCCAGCAAACTACGCCATCCAGGCGAGCAAGCCGTTTTACGTCTCGCAGATACAGTACAACGTCCCTGTGACGGCCGGTCACGAGACCGACAACATCGACTACACGCTCGAGAAGGATGGCGCGCTCAAGGGCCACGTCTACGAGGACGTCAATCACAACGGTGTCTACGATGACACGATCGATGTGCCCGTGCGCAATGCCACCGTGAGCATCGCTGGCCGACAGGTCACGACCGACATCAACGGTGCCTACTACATCAACGGCCTCTATTCCAACCTGCCATACATTGGATACACCGTGACATGCACGAAGCAGGACTACTCCCTTGCCGCTGTGTATGATGTGGACATCGTGCACGGAGGCACAACATCAGGTGTCGACTTCCTCATCGAGAAGGAGGAAGGGCTCATCATGGGCTACGTCCGCGACTCATCCACCAACGATGGCATCGAGGGAATAGAAGTGCTAGCCATGGACGACGATATCCCATCCAATGAGGAAACAGGCGATACCGACAGCAACGGATGGTACGTGCTCGTGGCCAACCGCGGCACCTACACGCTCCAGGCCCCAATGGAGCCGAATGGCACCGATTATGTGACCAAGGAGCGCTATGATGTGGACGTTCCCGGCAGGGCGATAGTCACCGAACATTTCATGCTCTGGGACGAGACCACGATGCCTGACAACAACCTTTACGGTATCGTATGGTTCGATGATAACAACGACGGTTCATACGATGCCGGTGAGGAGGTCGGAAACGTCGAAGTGTCGATCCCGGGCCTTGGACGCACCGTGTTCAGCTCGAGCTCAGTGAACGACGATATCGGTGTTGACTACAACTTCATCTTCATGGATGTGCCAAACGATGGCGGCAGGACGTACCATGTGACCGCAAAGGAAGAGATCACTGGTACCACGCCACAGCAGTACACCATGACGGTGGCACGTGACCAAGCGACAAACACACAGGTCATGATCGAGCTTCCGTCGGCACCCTCGACGCCTTACGACTCATGGATCGAGGGGATCGTCTTCTGGGACATGAACGACAACGGCGTCGTTGACGAGAACGAACGAATTCCCGACATGCCGGTCTATGTGCCCGGCTCTGGCATCGACAACGATGTGGCCACCGCCGGACTGAAGGCAGAGACGGACTCCACAGGATACTATATCATCAACGAAGTGCCTTCGGAGATAAACAACTCGACAACGAAGATGACAGTCGTCACTGGAGACCTCGCGCTCGAGGGCATCTACGAGCCAGGCATACAGAGGAATCTCCCCATGGAGGGGGGCAGTGGCAAGTGGATAGACTTCCCACTCATGAAGACCACATCCTACACGTCTGCATACCTCTTCGGTGAGGTATACTTCGATGCCAACGATAACGATCAGTACGACGTCGATGCGTCCGTTCCTGAGACCGAGGGTATCGTCAATGCTAGCGTGACGGCAGACAGCGTATCGGAGGATACCGACAGTTTCGGATTCTATATACTCGAGGGCCTGACCGCTGATGAGACGTATCTCGTCGAGGTTAACGCCGCAGGGTACGAGTCTCACGAGGAGTACACGACCGTCGAGCTTGGCCTCAACACCATGAACTACTCGCTCAACAAGCTCACTAACACCATAAGCGGATACGTTTTCGAGGACGTGAATGACAATGGTGTCAAGGATGCGGGCGACAAGGTCATCAACGCCAAGATCATCGCCGTCAAGAATGGTGGAGGCACGTTTGAGGCATTCACCGATGATACCGGGTTCTACTCGGTACCAAGCCTGCCTGTTGGAACGTACGCGCTCCAGTGTGAGCAGATCGTGGATGGCAGTGAACTACCAGAGTACCAGGACTGGCAGATCGAGGACCCGATCGTTATCACCGAGGGTGACATCATCGAGCAGGACATACCGATGTCACGCTACTTCGTGGACGTGAACGGAAACGTCACCGATGGTACCGACCCGCTTCAGGGCGTTGTAGTTGATTGGTTCTCGCCAGACGACTTCACGACACCTGTCTTCACGACATCGTCAGACAGTTCTGGCGACTGGGTGACGACGAGCTGGACACACGCTGATCTCGACTACGATGGCGAGGTCGATGACAACGAGGACGGAGTGCCTGTCGGTACGTGGTTCGTCAAGTTCTCGAAGACGGGCTATGAGGTCGTCACGAAATGGGTAACGCTCGACTTCGACGATGTGGGTACAGGCTACACCATCGATGTCGCGATGACCGAGGTGGAGTCGACACTCGGTATCATCGAGGGCACGGTCGATAACGCTAACGACGCAACACCCATACAGGGTGCGACGGTCAAGGCGACGGAGACCACGTCACTCGATGAGTACTATACGTCCACGCTAGCTGACGGCTCCTACAGCCTCAACGACCTGCCGCCAGGAACATACGATGTTGAATGTACGAAGATCGGCTTCGACGATGGCACCGCCTCAGGCGTATCAGTGACGGCCAACACGACGACGACACAGGACTTCTCGCTCGACCCCAACGCAGAGGGATTCGGCGAGATGGAGGTCACCGTCGAGGACGAGGGCACTAACCTCTATGAGGGTGCTCTGGTCACTGTATGGCACTACAACGACACTACGACCAACAAGGAGGTCTATGAGTTCTTCGCCGAGGCCACGACAGATTCGTCAGGAGTGGTGACGTTCACCAACCTCCCGACGGACGCTGACGGCGAGACATACGTCGTGTGTGCTTCAGACAACGATGGCAACATGATCATGGACGCCTTCGAGTTCCTCGTGGAGGACGGCGACACGGATACTGCGACGCTCACGCTCGAACCGGGCACCGCATCGAGCAACACGTTCCCCGATGCAGGCTGGTACATGATGTCGTTCCCCGTGCTCGTGCCCGAGGACGTGCCATGGCCCGCGCTTCTCTATGCCAGTGGCATAGACAGCTCGGAGTGGCAGAAGGTGGCCCAGTGGACCGATGGGGTGTATGAATACTACGACCCGACCCTGGTACGCGACACGGACATGTGGTATGCAGAGGCAGACAGGGGCTACTGGCTCAGGCTCAATGCGGCCGCCACGCTCACCGTCGTGGGCGAGGAGAGCACGGAACGAGTCTTGAATCTCACCGGTGGCCAGTGGAGCCTGATAGGCTACAACCTGCTGACAGCAAACAACGACATCGCAACGGCGATGGACGTCTCGGTGACAGACTCGGTCAACCTCATGTGGACGTACCTCCCCGACGAGGTCGCTGGATCGCCACTGAACCAGGCACAGCTCTACGACCCACGCGGGCGATTTGCAAGCGGATTTGACGAGTTCAATCCATGGCATGGATACTGGATATACTGCGACGATGATTGTACCATCACAATCTCCTAAACAACGGTGAACCTGATGCGTCGGTCTGTCTGTGGAGCGGCACTGGTCCTCATCGTCCTCCTCTCGGGGGCGATGGTGGCAGGTGCCGACCTCCAGGTATATATACAGTGGAGTGGGGAAGAGGCCCAGGTCTATGCAGGGTACTCTACGAGCATAGACGTAACCGTGCTCACGAGCAGCACGGGTGAGCCTACGACCACCCCTCCACCGACCACCTCGCCACCACCAACGACCACGCCACTTCCAACCCCGCCCGAACCACCCGAGGAATCCTCGTTCGTGACGGGAGGGGGCATGGGCATGGCGGGGTCAGGAGGCTCGAACGCCTTCAAGATGGCCAACGTGAACAACATCTACCTCAGCGTCATGGGCCCTCCAGAATGGGATGTGACGCTCTCCGAGGACCGGCTCATACTCGAGGGCAATGACAGCGAGACCGTCACCGTCGACGTCTCGGTCCCCGAGGGCGAGGCGCCAGGCCTCTACGAGGTGCAGTTCACCGCAACGTCATCGATCGGCGACAGGTCTGTGACCCTTCCGGTACGCGTACTCGAACCATACGACGTGATACTGTCAAACCTTGTCATCACGCCGGAGGAGCCGGCGCTTGGCGACACGGTCAACGTCAGCGTCGACGTGACCGTCGACGGCGATGTGAACCTGCCTGACAAGATAATCGGCCTCTACATCCCGGAGATCGCACAGGGCAACCTCGCTTCGACGACGCTGTCGTTTGAACCGAACTCCACACAGACCGTCACGCTCTCATGGGGCGCAAGCAGGCTTGGCGACCTAACCGCCAAGATGTACCTCAATCCGCACCAGTACGACTCGAACATTGACAACAACTCCATACAGACCGCTTTTTCGGTAAGCGAGGCAGAAGATCCCTGCACGCTCGCAGAGGAGACGTTCGAGGCGGCCATGGAGATCTACGAGGAGGACTGCGAGGAAGCGCGCTCCCAGCTCGAGATAGCCCGGGCCCTCTATGAACAGTGCGGCGACGAGGAAGGCGTGGCCCAGTGCGACTTCTACATGGAAAAGTGCGACAAGTACGGCCTTGCAGAGGAGCTTGTCGAACAGGGCGATGCATTTGCCGACCAGGGCGACTGCGAGAGCGCCATCAGCAAGTGGCAGGACGCCAGGGAGATCTATGCCAGCTACGACGACGATGCAATGGTCCAGATGATCGATGACCGTATCGAGTCGTGCGAAGAGGACGACGGGACGCCATGGTACATGCAGACGTGGTTCCTTGGGCTGCTGCTGTTGCTCCTGCTCTTGGCAATCCTTATCATCCTCCTTGCCCGTCGCAGGGAAGAGGAAGAGGAGGAAGAAGGGCCGCCACCCGAGTTCTACGGGGAAGCAGCACCAGTGCCGCCACCAGGACCTCCGGAGGGAGGCGAGGGTGCACAGCGAACGCTCGTGACGCCGGTAGCGCCCGGACGCACGGCGCCGACGCCAAGCGACCCTGATGTCGCCAAGCTCGTGGACGGTCTTGACAAGGCAGTGGCACACTACGAACCCGAGACGATACGCAAGGACCTCAAGGGTGCCGTGTCGAACTACTCGAAGATCGTCGACCGCCGCAACACGCTCGCTGCCCGCATGGACAAGGAAACGCTTGACTACGTGGATGAACAGATAAGGCTCCTTGAAGATAAGATATTCAACGAGCTTTAATCTTTTCCTTTATTTTTCTTTTATTAATTATTTTTTAATTTATTTTTATTAAATATTTTATAATTTAATATTTATATTTTTATTATAAGTATATATTAATATTATTTTTTTTTCTAATATCAATTTACCAATAGATAAGTTTATATATAGGTTATTTATCTTATAATCTTTGGAGGTGTGTGCATGGGAGCTAAGGCATCGCCTAAAAAGAAGAAAGAAACGACTGCAACTCAGAAGAACGTAAAAAAGAAGTGATTCTTCGCAAAAAATTAGTTTTTTACTTAATTGGGGACAGGCGTCACAGCATGTCCCCGCCTCTCCTCATCATATGTGCTTGAGGCCGCACGCCACGGTCATCGCAAGGCTTTTAAGGTGTAAAAATGGCCCAAGGATACCGAAATAATTAAAAACAGTATGCGTAACGTTATTAAGGTTCTTATATCTTATCGTTTACCGAGAACGTACGAAACCGGGTGATTCCTATACGATTGAATAGATACGAGCGTGCACGGGTCATAGGCGCACGGGCCCTGCAGATATCCATGGATGCGCCAATCCTCATTGATACTGACGACTTCGACTCCATTCGCGTTGCGATCAAGGAGCTCGAAATGGGTGTCCTTCCCATTACCGTCGTACGTCCGGATGAGTGATCATGGGCGTCGACCTCAAGGATGTGGTGCCGCGCACCGAGTTCGACTTCGCGGCGCTCCATGGGAAGGTGCTGGCGGTGGATGCGCTCAATGCGCTCTACCAGTTCCTGGCAATCATACGCCAGCGTGACGGCGAGGTGCTCAAGGACTCCCAGGGACGCACCACATCACATCTTTCAGGTCTTTTTTATCGTTCCATCAATCTGCTTGAAATGGGCATCCGTCCTGTATACGTCTTTGACGGCACGCCTCCGCGCGAGAAGATCGACACGTTGCGCGAACGCAAGGAGCACAAGGACGAGGCCAAGAAGAAGGCCATCCGTGCGAAGGTCGAGGGCAGGAAGGAGGACTATGCCAAGTATTCACAGCAGATGCTTACCTTCACCTCCGACATGCTCGCCGAGGCACGGGACCTGCTGACCTTCATGGGCATCCCCTACATCGATGCGCCCTCCGAGGGGGAGGCGCAGGCCTCCCACATGTGCAGCATCGACAAGCGCGTCTTCGCGGTAGCGTCCCAGGACTACGATTCGCTGCTCTTCGGTGCGCCGACGCTGATCCGCAACGTCACGATCTCGGGCCGGCGCAAGATGCCTGGCAAGAACGTCTACCGTGAGGTCGTTCCCGAACAGGTCGAGCTCGCAGCGGTGCTCGAATCGCTCTCGCTCACGCGCGAGCAGCTCGTCGAGGTCGCGCTGCTCGTGGGCACCGACTACAATCTCGGGGTCAAGGGCATCGGGCCGAAGAAGGCGCTTGACGTCGTTCGGGAAGGGTCGTTCTCATCGTATGACGTCGATGCGACGCTAAAGGACCTCTTCCTCTCGCCAAAGGTCACCGACGACTACGAGTTCTCGTTCTCGTCGCCTCAGTCGAGCAGTATCGAGTCGTTCCTCTGCGACAAGCGCGACTTTTCACACATACGCGTGGAGCGCGCCCTGGAACGATTGGAAAAGGGAATCGAGAGCGTCATCAAACAAGAGACGCTCGATCAGTGGTTCTAAGAAAAGCGGGCCTAGAGCAGGCGCCTGACATCGGTGATGTCCACTTCGCTCACGTTCTCGAGGGTATCGAACGCCTCTACTGCCGGGTCGAGGTCGCCGCCCTCCTTGTCAGACGTGAGGATCATGACGTTGAGCGCCACGAGGCCGAACGCAATTGGTTCTTCCTCTATCTTGTGTATCTTCATGTTGCCAGGCACTGCGTCCTGGATCTTCGTCTTAAGGGCCTCGAGGTCGGTCTCCACGCCCTCTGGCATGACCCGTATCGTTGCTACCGTGTTATAATCGCTCATTGTGAATCTCTCCTTACGGTCCGATGAATCCGCAGCTCGTACATGTGTACTTATTACCAAGCACCCTGCACTTCTCACACCGAATGACCGTCTCCTCGCATTCGGGGCACGGGAACTGGACCATCTTTTCCTTAGGGGTAATCTCTCTATGACAAGAAGAACATTTCATGAACTTCACTCCTCAGGCTACTTCCTGTTGATAAACTTCTTCGCTATGCTCACTTTATAAGTCTTTCCTTTCTTCTCGCGCATGAGTATCTGTTTTCCCTCCAGGTCATTGACGATGCGGGAGACCTTCGGGCGCGAGTAGTTAGTGAGCTCGGGCAGCTCGTCCTGGCGCAGCTCCCCGCCTGTGCGCACGATAGCGTTGACGACCGTGCGCTCATCCTCTGTCAGGACGAAAAGCGGCACCTCGGGTGTCTGCCTCGTGCTCCGGTATCGAAGCAGCGCATACATCGCGACGATGCCGATGAGCGTCCCGAAGATAAACGATGCGGGAGAGAGGATGTCAAGCCCGCCGCCTGGTCGCTCGATGACCTCGTGCGGGTCGATGTCCTCGCCGATGTGCACGTATTCGATGCCCATGGCGTCGAGCTCGTCAAAGACGCCCTGTTCGATCGTCGAGCCGATGACATATACCGTCTCGCACCCGAGCGACTCGAGCGCCCTGCTCGTGTCGTAGGTCAGCGTCGTGTCGTTGGTGAGCAGTATGGGACACGAGAGCTGCATGGCCGCCTGCAGACCGACGAGGTACGACTCCTCCACGGACCCGTTGAGCACGACGGCATGCGGCGACTTCTTCCATGTCTCGATGGCAAAGAGCGCAGCCGTGTTCTCCCGCGCAAGGCCGCTTTTTCGCTCCACCTCGTAGCCGATCTCCCGGATGGTCTCCTCGACCGCATCCGAGATCGCCGTGTCGACGCCCCCCAGTATCAGCACCCTGCGCGCACCGTTCTGGTAGTAGCCTGCGAGCTGTTTTTGTTCGTTCGCATCAAGCGCGTCGCCTGATACCTGGAGCAGGGGAATGTCATGTGCCGATGCGAAGGGGAGGCCGATGACGTACTCGATGGGAATGTCGTCCCTGACGATGATGAGGTCGTGCTCGGTCGGGCTGGCACCTGCGCTCGCACACGACACGCACAAGAAAAGCATCACGAGGGCGATGGCTGACCGTTTCATGATAATTCCATAAAGAATCATTTTCCTACGAATAAAAACCTTTCTCTATCGTGATTTCGGTAATATCGCGTTTGAAATACGTAAGATTTATATTAATTTATACTGTAGGAAAAATAAGGTGTATTAATGTACGAACAATCGAATCCTCCTGATTATTCTCGATTCGCACTTGCACGCAATCCATTCACGTCGCTGTCAAGCGAAGGCATAGAGAACGTGGAGGACATCCACGTCTCACAGACGATCGATACCAGGCTTGCCGAGATCCTCTCCGAGGTCGTTGACAACAGCTCATCGCTTGCCATCTCGCTCGTAGGCGAGCTTGGGGCCGGAAAGACACAGCGCCTCAAGGGCATCATGAGCCTCGTCGAGGGATCCGGCGGATTCGTACATTTCCAGAAGGTCGACAACAACGACATCGTCCAGGTGACCCAGAGCTTCCTCGACGCCCTGCATCCCGAAGAGGAGATCGCGGTGCCGCCGCAGGCGACGGGATTCGTCGCCGCCATCAAGCGCATGTTCGTGCCCGCGCCGCCACCACCCGTCTCATCGCGCCTCCACGTGACCAAGGCGACCTACGACCCCCAGGCCGTGGCACGCCAGCTCAGAGGGGGCATGGGACGCCACAGCCTCTCGGCACTCATCCTGGACGAGATCGAAAACATCATGACCGCGCCCGAGTCGGACCTCATACAGTTCTTCGAGGCGCTGCGCGGATTCATCTCGAACATGCCGAAAGGGTGCCTTTTCGCTTTTGCCTGCACGCCCGAATTCTACAAGCAGTTGAAGGACAGCTTCCCTGCGTTCACGATACGCCTGCATGCAGAGCTCCAGTGTGAGCAGCTCACCGATAGGAAGGCGTTCGAGCTCATCAGGAAACGCCTCAGGCAGATGCGCACCGACGAGACCTACGACGAGCTCTACCCGTTTGACGGCTCGGCCATCACGCTGCTCAACAAGGTCTCCAACGGCAACCCGCGCGTGCTGTTGCGGATGCTCCACTCGGTGCTCTCCGCCGCCGCCCGCGACCCGGTCGTCGACCTCATCGACGAGCGCTACGTGACTCGGCTGGTCGCCGTGCCCAACTCGCTCGAGGAGTACATGTCAAAGGTGCCGCCCGAGCTGCGCACCATCATCGATGAGATGATCGGCGAGTTCAACGGGGGGCCGGTAACATACATACAGCTCTCCAAGTCCACCAAGGAGGCGCCGACGCGCGTCTACACCGACCTCGAGGAGCTCACAGCAATGGGCCTCCTGCGCAAGAAGAAGGGCCACTACGAGATTCTCGAGCACATCAAGGACCTGCTCCAGGAAGAGGATGGCACGTGAACACGAAGGAACAGGAAAGGATTCGCGTTGGTGTGCAGGGGCGCATCACCATACCGAAAAGGATACGGGACAAGTACAACATATCACACCTCGACGCGTACCGCGTCTATGTCGTGTCGGACGTGATCATCCTGGAAAAGGACAGTAAGAGGAACGGCGACGAAAAGACGCGTTCCCTGGAAGAGTACATGGGCCGCCGCTAGAACTTCATGTTCTTGAACATGCCCGGCATGCCCATCTTGCCCATTTTTCGCTTTCCCATCTGTTTCATCATCTTCTTCATCGCATCGTACTGATTGAGCAGTCCCTTGACGTCCTCCTGGGATGTGCCCGACCCTCGGGCGATGCGCTTGACGCGCGAGAAGTGGATGACCTTGGGGTCCTTGAGCTCGCGCTCGGTCATCGAGTTCATGATCACCTTATACCTGGCAAGGTTCTCCTCGCTGGCCTCGACGAACTCGCTTGGCAGATTCGCACCCATGCCCGGGATCATCTGGAATATCTGCTGCATGGGGCCCATGTTGGAGAGCATCTCGAGCTGCTGGTACATGTCCTTGAGCGTGAACTTGCCGGACAGCATCTTCTGGGCGTCCTTTTGCGAGAACTCCTGTTCATGGGATGCGTCCTTGACCTTGTCGAGCAGCGTCTTGAGGTCGCCGAATCCCAGCAGCTTCGCGACGAACTGCTCAGGCGAGAACTTCTCGATATTCTCGATGCGTTCGCCCTCGCCGATGAACTTGATCGGCGCTCCCGTCGCCGCGACGGCCGAGAGCGCACCTCCGCCCTTTGCAGAGCCGTCGAGCTTCGTGATGATGATGGAGCCAAGCTCCGTTGCCTGCTTGAACGCCTTGGCCTGGTGCTGCGCCTGCTGGCCTATCGTGCCGTCGATGACGAGTACCGTCTCATCGGGATGCACCGCGTCGGCTATCTCGCGCATCTCCTCGATGAGGCCCGTCTCATCCTTGTGCCTGCCCGCGGTGTCGACGATGACGATGTCGTACTTCTTCTCCCTGAAGTGCGTGACCCCCTCGCGAGCGAGGCGCGTCGCGCTCTCCTCGTCGGGGTCGCCCCACACATCGATGTTGACCGGTTCGACATACTGCTTGAGCTGGTAGTATGCACCGGGACGCCAGGTATCGGTACAGACGATGCCGACCTTGAATCCCTTCTTCTGGAAGTAGCGTGCGAGCTTGCCGGTGGTCGTGGTCTTGCCCGACCCCTGGATGCCCACCATGAGCAGCACGCTCGTGCCCGAGGGCTTGAGGTTGACCTTCTCGCTGGTCTCGCCGAGGAACTTCGTGATCTCCTCGTAGACGATGCGGATGATGTGCTCCTTTCTGGAGACGCCGGGCGGTACCTTCTCCTCGAGCGCCCTGTTCTCGATCGTCTTCGTCACGTCGAGGACGAGCTGGACGTTGACGTCGGCCATGAGAAGGGCGCGTTGGATGTCCTTGACGACCTCCTTGATGACGTCCCTGTCAACGACTGATGAGTGTGAGACCTTGCTCAGGGCACCGGAGAGGGCCTTGCTGAGTGATTCGAGTGCCATTGCTTAGATTCCTTCCTGTCGAGCGAATGCATGGTGTCCGTTCATGTCGATGAGCTGCTTGGCCTCGGTGACCTTGGCCAGCGAGACTGACATCTCATCTGCGATGCGCTCCACGTCGTAGCCCTTGTAGTAGAGGGCCGAAAACTCCGTCATGTCGATGGCGGTGCTGTTGGAGCGCAGTCCGAGCCGTTCGCGTCGATAGTTGACGGCGGCGGGCGTGACCTGGAGGATCGATGCGATCTCCTTGTCTGGTAGGCTTTCATGGTAGAGCCTTAAAAAATCTTCGTCAGTGAACTTGGTCCTCACGTAGTTCGACTTGAGCCCGAGCCGTTCGCGTCGATAGTTGACGGTCGACTGGGTCACACCGAGCACCGATGCGATCTCCTTGTCGGTAAGGCCCTCGTTGCACAGTGCGGCGATGATCTTGTCCCCGACGCCGGCGCGCTTAAAATTAGTCTTGAGGCCCAGCTTGCACCTCCTGTAGTTGACGGCCGCTTGTGAGACTCCAAGCCCCTCGGCGATCTCGCGGTCGGTAAGCCCCTGATCGTAGAGTTCCAAAAGCTGCTCGTCGCTGAACTTGGAGGGCTTCCTGGGCATACTATGACTATGCCAAATCCACCATAAAAACCTTGCGGGGGATGAACGTCTCTGGAACAACTAGAGCGGGAGGTGATTGACCACCGTCATCGCCGCCCCTGTGGCGATGGGGATGGTGAGGTTGTCGTTCAATCGAAACGTCACAAGCTCGCTCAGGGCGCCAACGATCCCGCCCGCGATGGCGACTATTGGCGTGAGGAGTATCACGCAGATGAGCGTGCTCACGGCGAGGCACCCGAGGAATCCCTCGAGCGTCTTCTTGCCATAGATGCGGTGCCGGCCGAACGTCATGCCGATCATCGCCGCCGCGCTGTCGCCGATGACGAGCACTGCTATCGCAGCGATGGCGATGTTTTTCGGGAAAAGGAGGATGGAGATGAACGCGCCGAGCGCGAAATAGGTCTGACCGCCAAGGGTGTGGCGCTCCTCTGAGCGCAAGAGCGGCTTGAACGTGGGGATGGAGACGTCGCGCTGGATCTCGCGTTTCCCGTCGAGGGACTTGAGGCGTATCGAAGTGTTGTAGCTCTCGCGCTCGAAGAAGTAGCTGATATACTTGTTCTTGTTGTAGATCCGGGTGTAGTCGATGATCAAGAACGCGCCGAGCGCAAGCCCGGTGAACACGAGCAGTTCGGTCCTCGTGAAGACGAAGTAGTAGAGAACGGGTATGATGAGGCCGACGTAGTGTATGCGCTTCCTCTTGGCCTCAAGGACTACCTCCTCCGAAAACATGGTGCTCGCTTCCCGTCATGGGTCTGACGACCTATCTGTAGGTGCTAAACCGCGAGAGGAGTCGATTCAGCTTCTTTGCGACCTCGGAAGGGATGATGCCTTCCTCCTCCTTCTCGTTGATGTAGTTCTTTGCGTCCCTGACGCTTTGTTTCGTGGCCTTGGCATAGATCATGCCCTTGACCTGCGCGGCGTTCTTCTCGTCGAGTTCGTTAATAAGCTGGTCTAGATCGTACTTGAAGTCATCAATGCGCCTCATGTTGAGGCATTGCTTCTTCTTTGATTTCTTGCCTGCGATCTTTTGTTTTGAGTCTCTGTATCTTCTGGGCAGTGCCATTGTTTCACCTAACTTCGATGCCGATGTCCTCGAGCTCCTCGACGAGCTTCTTGATCCCGTTGTCGACATCGTCCTTGCTCTTCGCGCCGGCGCACACGATACGACCCGTGTTGAAGATGAGGATCGCCACCTTTGGCACCTTGACGCGGTAGACGAGTCCTGGGAACTGCTCCGGCTCGTATTCGCAGTTCTCGAGTTCGAAGACAAGATTCTCGAGGTCGAGCTCGACATCGAGATTTGCGGTTGCTACCATGTTTTGTAATTTGAGGTCGGGTTCCTGATTGATCTCGAACCCGATGTTACGAAGATTATCGATGATGATGTGTATGGCGCGTTCTGCATCGGACACGGACTTGGCCCCCGTGCAGATGAGCTTGCCAGTCGAGAACACGAGCGTGGAGGTCTTTGGTTCTCCAAGCTTGTAGACGAGTCCCGGGAACTGCTCCGGCTCGAATTCGGTGTTCTCTATGCGAGCTGTGATGGTGTTGAGGTCAAGGTCGGCATGAATATCGGCTGAAACTACAACATTTACAATCTTTGATTCAATATGAAAATTATCTTCCTCACTCATGAAATCATTCCTTTACTATTTCATAGACAAATTTGCCCTTCTTGTTCTTGCTTTCCCTCTTTTGCACCTTTGACTCAGCTTCGAGTTCCTCGAGTGCCTTCTCAGCCTCTTCCGGAGTGGCCTTGCTCTTGTACTTCTTGGCAAGGGTCGCAAGTGATGTGGCGCCGCTGCGCTTGATGTACTTGAGGAACAGCTGCTTGATGTCGTCGTCTTCCTCGGCGGCCGCGGCCTTCTGCTGCGCCTTTTGCAGACATGACTCGCAGATGCCGTTCTCATCGAGCTCGTCGTCCTGGTACCACTTCTTGCATTTCTCACACCTAACCAATGTCACCATTGCCATCATGAATCACCGATGTTACGTAAAAAGCTCTATCCTTTTTATGCTCTATCCTTTTATAAGTATTTCCCTTTAAAAGTCTTTAAAAAGAGAATCTGCCCCCTTTATAAATGATTATTTTGTCTTACCCGGCATGCATTCAATACACACACCCACACTGCTCCGTATGCACGAGGGGCATACGTTCCTCTGGCAGAGCAGGCATTCACGCAGCAGGTGTGCGTTCTTTCCACATATCTCACATCGTTCCATATTCGTTCACCACGGTACGTCCTTTAAGCCGACCTTGTTGCTCATCACGTTGGTGCCGTAGTGGATAAGGGGTGTTAGGACAAAGAGGATAACGATGTCTGTCACGGGTGGAATATATATTATAGATGCGAACACCAAAGCGCCGATGAGAAAGTCCCACTGGTCGAGCAGAGGAAGGGGCCGCCCCCTGGCTATGCCCATCCTCCGCTTGAAGAAGCTCTCGGTCATGTCGCCGAAGAGCGCGCCGAATCCGAGAAGGAATCCAAGGAGCAGCGCATCCGCATACGAAGCATCGGCGATGGGAAAGAGCTCGGGGGCAAGGAGGAACTGGACAAGCGACATGGCCATCGCAAGCGACGTTCCGGCGAGAAATCCGCCGTACGTCACGCCGTCGCCCACGATGCGCCTGCCGTCCCACGCAAGGCGGCCGCCGTCGACCGGCTTCGTGTTGTGGATGGCGCACGCGCCGCCGTTGGCGACATAAGCGGGCAGGATGAACCATATTGCAGCAAGGAGACCCACGTAATAACCTCCCTACTAGCACTCAGGACACGTTTTTAAACCTTTCTTAAATGGTGCTGTCTTTTTTTGCACCTCTGATCGCGAAGCACGTGGCTCAGTGGCGCGTCGACTGTATGGTGAATATGCCCCCGATCACGAGCGCAAGGCCCACGAGCATCGCGACAGTTGCCTCTTCCGAGAGGAGCGCGATGGAGAGCATGACGGCAAAGATCGGCATCAGAAGCTTGAACGCCGTGGCGTTGACGACACCAACGATGCGAAGCGAGTAGTTGAACACGATGTAGACGAGCGCGGTGGGAACGACACCGATATAAGCTGCGATCGCCCACTGGGGCACGGTAAGGTCGCCAAGCTCAGGTGCCGCACCGTATCCCACGAGCGCAAGGGTGAGTATGACAAGGCCGAAGACCATTGTGTAGAACGTCGCGGTCGTGCTCCCGTACTTGTTGACGTATCCCTTCATATATATCGAGTAGATGCCCATGGCAAGCGCAGCGCATATCAGCAGCATGTCACCGATAAAATATTCTTCTGACACGATGCTTCCAAGCGACTCCCCGTTCGTGATGACGAGCACGAGGCCTGCCACCCCCACGAGTGCGCCAGCGATGCGCCGTTTCGTGAAATGCTCCTTGATGAGCCATGGCGACAGGAACGCAACGAATATGGCCTGGGAGTTGACGATGATCGAGGACGATGACGCGGTGGAGCGGGCGAGTCCGCTGTAGAGCAGGAACGTGAACCCCGCGATGCCCAGCGCGCCGAGCCCGACGAGGCGGGACACATCGGCGCGTTCGACTCGCCGTGCGAGGGAGAAGGGCACGAGCGCGATGACGGCGAAGAAGTATCGCAAGAACGAGAGCGTCAGCGGGGATATCGTCTCGGTAAGATGCTTTGAACCGGGAAAGAACGTTGCCCAGAGGAACATGGTCACGACGAGCACGACGTACCACTTCCCGTATCCGGAGTCCATGCTTTTCACTTCTTCCGAGCGAATGAGAGGTAGCCGGTGTGCCCGAGCATGAGCGTTTTAGGTCTCGTGCCGGTGCGTTTGACCTCGTACTCCCTCGTGATGCATTCGATCGTCGTCACCTCAACCCAGAGGTCCCTGTCGAGCGAGTCGTAGAGGCGCGTGACCTGTTCGATGGTGGGCGAGAACGAGAACAGGTGCCCGCCGTGCTTGAGCGCCTTGTGGGCGTGGTCGGTGACGCGGTGCGGTTCGGGGAGGTCGAGCGCGACGAGGTCGATGCCGTGCTCCTCGATGCCATCGTAGATGTCCTGGCGGCGTATGGTGTAGTTGGTCACCCCGTAGCCGTCGAGATTCTTCTGAGCGAGATTGGCGAAGTCGTCGCGTATCTCATAGGACGTGACGTGCCCGTCGGGCGCCACTGCCGTCGCGAGAAAGAGCGTGAGCGCGCCGGAGCCGACGCCGGCCTCGACGACGCGCTTGCCGTTGGAAAGACCCGTGTGGGCGATGATCTGGCATGCGTCCTTGAGCTGGATCGTCTGGGGAAGCTTTTTCATCTTCTGTAGGTAGTCGACAAGCGTTGGCTCGAGCACCGAGAACTCGCGGTTCATATGCGTCACGGCCGCGAATCCCGGTTCCTTGCCCTCGATCTCGGTAAGGTCCACGATGCCGTGGTGCGTGTGGAGCGTCTCCCGCTCCCCGAGGTCGAGCATGAACTTCTTGCCCTTCTCGTCGACGAGAAGCACCCTGTCGCCCTTTTTAAATGGCATATCCTTTCAGTTTCCGCACTGGTATTAAAATGTATCGATGAGCGCCGCGACACGAAATGATGCCCCTCGTGCATGTGCTTGACGGAGCCTTGATGCGGTGTCGATAGGTTTAAAAAGCGGCATATGCGATGTTTAGGTATTACAACGGTGAACCCATCTGTTCAACCGGTCCCTCAAACGGACGATCCTGACGTGGTGAGCTGATGAATCTGGATGAGATTATTGATAGGATCAACATTACTGGCAGGGACAGAAGGATTCTGATAGGATTTCCCCTCATATTGCTTCTATTATCTGTCATCGTAATCGCAACGAACGGCATGACATTTGGTACCGACCTCGAGGGCGGTACACAGATAACGATCACGAACCTGTCGGTAGACGCCGACACGCTGCAGCAGGAGCTGCAGGACCGTTTCAACTCGGCCCAGCTCAAGGTCAAGCCGGCACCGGGATTGCAGACGGACCTCATCTTCGTCGAGGCACCAACGAGCATCCCCTCGGGTGAGCTGGAATCGTTTTTCAGAGATAATTACCCGGGGGCCGACCTCTCGTTTTCCGTCTTCGATGCGACGGTGAGCAGCAGCTTCAGGGAACAGGCGACCCAGGCTCTCATCTTCGCGTTCATCGGCATGTCGATCATCGTCTTCATCGTCTTCCGCTCCCCCGTGCCCAGCCTTGCGGTGGTGCTCTCGGCCATCTCCGACATCACCATCACGGTGGCGATCATGAGCGCGCTTGGCATCACGCTCACGCTTGGCACGATAGCTGCGCTGCTTATGGTCATCGGGTATTCCGTCGACTCGGACATCCTGCTTACCACGAGGCTCATCAAGCGCCGCGGCGAGCTCAATGACAAGGTGCGCCGCGCAATGAAGACCGGCGTCACGATGACGCTCACCACGCTTGCGGCCATGTTCGTGCTCTGGATCGTCTCGCAGCACCCGACGCTTGATTCGATAGCCATCGTGCTCATCTTCGCACTCGTCATCGATCTCATCAACACGTGGATGTTAAACACAGGCATCCTGATGTGGTATATCGAGAACAAGGAGGGCAAGAAGCTCTCACGACGCAAGAGGAGGAGTTCGGCATGAACATCACGAGGACGATCATGGGGAATCTGCGGGTCGTGCTCTGGCTCATCATGCTCATCGGCGCGCTCGTGGCGATCAGCCCTACATACGGGGGCGACGGATTCTCGTCGAATCTGGAGTTTGGCATCGAGATCGAGGGCGGCTCGACGATCATCCTCGAGCTGCAGGGAAATCTCGTCCAGCTGCAGGGTGAACGCGACCTCATCGTCGAACACCTCATCGAGCAGAGCGCCGAGGTCGACATCACGAAGGTGTCGTCCAACGACGAGACGATCACCTATTCGGTGGACGACCTCGCTTCAGTAAAGAATGACATCACGCTTGCGACGACATGGGCAACGACGACGTTTGATGAGGACGAGAACACGTTCACCGTCGAGGTGACCGTCAATCAGGCACATGCGCAGCTGCTCTCGTCGGTCACCAACGGCAGCAAGGTGACGCTCGTGTCGTTCGAGGATGCGGAATGGTTCGAGGTGCGCCGCTCCCTCACCGAAGAGGAGGAGCAGATGATAAACGAGATGACGCGCGATGAGTTCGAGGAACACCTCCTTGGATGGTACGACGAGCAGCTCGGCGACCTCGCAACGGTCACGGCGCTGCAAAACCGCGTCTCGCCACAGACGACCCAGGAGACCCGCGACATTCTCTCCACGAAGCTCAACTACCTTGGTCTTGCCGACATTCCCGTCAAGACGATCTCTGACAATCGCTACATCGAGGTGGAGTTCGCCGCTACCGAGCTCGAACAGGCCGAGGAGCTCATCACCGAGCAGGGCAAGTTCGAGATCAAGATCGTCGTTGACAAGAACTCGTCGTCCCAGGCCACCGACCCTGAGCAGGACGAGCTTGCGCTCCTCGTGACCGGGGACGCCATCAAGAACGTCGACCACTACACGAATCTCTCGCAAACGAGACAGTGGGAGGTTCCGTTCACGCTTTCCAAGGACGGTGCCGAGGAGTTTGCCAACAAGGCCAAGCTGTATGGCGCCACCGAGAACCCATCCGCGCACTATATCGTCTGTCTCTTATACACATCTGAC
>OMKS01000597.1_pt1 | contig 33674 bp, 28 predicted proteins | sample 1674721 | NCBI WGS metagenome assembly OMKS01 (sample SAMN06264996, study PRJEB25208) | sediment metagenome | isolation source: hot spring sediment | place: USA: California | collected 2014-09-02 | reverse complement strand
GTGTTTATGGGTTATCCAAAACCCAATCAAAACTTTTTTGATAAATATTCAGTCATATCAATAGATTGAAACAATAAACCGATTAAAAACCATAGGAGGTACAATTATGAAGCGACATTGTCTCACGATTTTTTCGATTTTGGTTACGGTAACTATTTTGTTGATATCGATCTATTCCGGTATGGCTGATGAAGAATCAACAAAGAAAAAGGGATATTTGGGCGTTGCTATCGAGCAACTGGATCAGCGCTTACAAAAAGACCTGAATGCTGAATTTGGAGTGGTCGTTAGCCGGGTTGAACTGGACAGTCCGGCGGATAACTACGGCTTGACGGAAGATGATGTCATTCAATACGTCAACGAAATCAAAATACGCCGACCGCACACATTGACGCGGATTATTCGTAAAATCAATCCTGGCGATGAAGCGAAAATTCAAGTCATTCGTGATGGCAAACCCCAAACGATAAAAGTTGTTATAGGAGAAATAAAAGATAAAACTGACCATGCTTATTCATTCAGTCCGGAGAAAGAAATCGCCACAATAATACATCGACGAACAGGTGTTTATCTCGGGGTTCAGTTAATGGACATCAACCAGGACATTGAACCATATTTTGGCGTCAAGCCCGGTGAGGGCCTCTTGATTCTTGAAGTCGAAAAAGATAGCCCGGCCGAAACAGGTGGACTCAAATCCGGAGATGTCCTGATCAGCATCGATGGAAAGAAGGTCAGCGACCGCGAACAGGTGCGGGATTTCATTGTTGAATATGAACCTGGTGAAGAGATCCAACTCAACATTATTCGCCAACGCAAGAAAATGGAGATCACAGCGCAATTGAAATCACAACCGGCTGGGGAGCATTTATTTTTGGGTGCACCGGGCAAGCAAAAAAACATCTTCTTTATGCCTGAACATCAAGAAAGAAAATGGTTGGAATACCTGCCGAAAATGAAACGCGATCTACGCGAAAAAATTGAGAAGGAAATTCACATCACGCCGCTAAGACGTACGATTTAAAAAATTGACAAAGATTTCCGTTAACGCAGGTTCTGGTGAACAAAACTAAATCAGAGCCTGCGTTTTTATTTTTCAAAACCACCTATTTCCTCCGCATAAAAACTCCGCCAGGTAATATCTCGGTCAGGGATGGAGATGCAGACTGATGCCATCGCTTTATTTGTGAAAACAATTGAAATAGAACGCTTGATTTAAAATTTTTTAAGCTATCAAATAATCAGCTTATCAAGCGATGGCATTAGTATTTCACTTTTAGCTTTAGTTAAGGTGTTACTCCGCCACAATAAAAACTATTGACATTGTCAAATATTTTTATTATTAATAAGTCCAATATGAATGGTTAAAAAGCAACAATATTTTTTATGAAGATCACCACAGGAGGATAAATGTACCGACCAAGCCTTTCTCAAGATCAGCGAACCCGGCTTCACCGGCGCGGGTTGTTTTTGGAATATTTCACCGTTTCCTGGAATCTCATCGAAGCGATTGTGGCGATCACCGCCGGCATCATTGCATCAAGTACCGCCTTGATCGCGTTTGGTATAGACAGTTTAATCGAACTAATTTCTGGTGCGGCGCTGCTCTGGCGATTGTTAAAAGCAGGTCCCAATGCCAGTGCGGAACAACATAGTTCTGCAGAACGTAGAGCGCTTTATCTTGTCGCCGCCACCTTCTTTTTACTCGCGGGATACATTTTATTTGAATCCATCAGCAGCTTGATCCATCGAGAGGCTCCCTTAACATCACTGGTTGGTTTGATCCTTTCCATTGCCTCTCTCATCATCATGCCGGTTCTGGCTTACACCAAACAACTGACCGGGAAAAAAATGGGCAGTCGCGCTTTGGTAGCTGACGCTGCTGAAACCTGGGTCTGCGCTTTTCTGTCGCTGGCGCTTTTGCTGGGTGTTGGCTTGAATTATGTCTATGGCTGGTGGTGGGCAGATTCGGTTGCTGCGATGGCTATGCTCCCGGTTATCATCTGGCAGGGATGGGAAACCCTTGAAGAAGCCAAAAACGAAGATGAAGACTGAGATGGGCAAGATACAAAATCATTTCCAAATTTTAACTTGATTTTTAAAAAGAATTATGCTATTTTGACAGGCAGTTTCGATTTCCAGATATTTAACAATTCGTATCCGGGGGGCTTTTTCACAACTGTCATTTTTAATCACTGTCACCAGTGAAATTTAAATCAGAATAAATAAACTACCCACAACACCCAAATACAAAAAATGCCCTAAATTGATTGGACGGTCATAATGACACATCTTCCACAAAAAAATAGCATAATCGGCGTCATCATTTTTATCAGCCTCGTGATAATGGCGCTGCCGACGATTCAAGCGGTTGACACGCTGAGTGTGGTGCTGGTGTTTGAATCGTCAGCGCAACCGACTTTTTCGGAAAATTATCAAACTCAATTTCATCAGCAACTGGAAAAAACATTTGTTGGCAAACCGCAGTTTCAGCTACAAGTACGCTGGATGTTAAACAACGATCAGAAAAATCCCAATTCGATTAACCGGATGCCCGCTCCGTTGATCCGACCGGTTTATTACGCCAAAGATGATACCAAACGCCCGCTTCTGAATCCTGAATCGGTAATCGGAGCCCAATTGTATCCCATTGTCATCATCAACGAGCATAAAAAACCGTCCCTAAGCATTTCCCTGGACATCGATCCGTTAGCAGGCAGGATTTGCCAGCCCAATTCATTCGTCATCCCCCCGATTCAGGCTTATGAAGATTCGATATTAAGACTTCACCTTTCCGCCTTTCTCGACTATTCAGATCAAAATTATGCCGGCGCTATCGAAAAATTTAAAAAACTCCGCACATCTGCCGCCGACTTTTTTTTAGGCATGAGCTACCTAAAACGACAGCTAAATCGCCCGCATCTGGCTCCGGCGCGAAAATCTGATTTGGACAGCGCCGCCGCTTTTTTCGCTGCCAGCTTGAAAGACAGCTCGGCTTTTAACTCGGTTTATGCCTTAAACAACCTTGGCGTTGCCCACCAGATCAGCGGAAGGCTCGACAGCGCTCGTTATTATTTTGAAAAAGCCAATACTCGCTTGAACCAGACAGAAAACCCAGACGACCGAATTGTTGTCACCAGGAATCTGGGTAATATTTATTTGCTCAACGGTAGTTGGAACGCAGCGCTGGAGGTTTTTCATGCCGCAATCCGTGATATGGAATCAACCAACGATGCTGTCAATCTCGCGTTAACCTGTGAAAATCTGGGAAATATTTATCAACTAATTCTACAGCACAACAAAGCAACCGAATTTCATCGGCGCGCGCTGGAAATCAGGCGCTCGCTCAGTGATGATACCGGAATGGCGCTGTCGTTTCGCCAATTGGGAATCATTTACTCTGAACAAAAAGATTTTCAAAAAGCTATCGACTACTATTCGCGTGGACTGTTGATCTTTCAGGAACTGGAAGATAACACTGGTATTGCTGCAATGTGCGACCGGTTGGGGCAAGCCTATCAGCGATTGGGTGTTTCCGATAGTGCCAGCGCCTATTTTGAAAACAGCATCAGGATTTACCAACAACTTGATAATTATAGCGCTTTGATACAAACCCTGCAACATCAAGCTTTGTTCTATCAACAGCAGAAGCAATTTGATCAGGCAAAACTGGTTTTTAAACGCGCCCTGGCCATTGCCCGCGAGCTCGAAGATGTATCGGCTATTGCCCATATTTTTGACCGTTTAGGAGACCTCGCTAACCACGAAAATAATTTGTTCAGCGCTTTCGACCATTACCGGCGATCGGCGGAGCTTTACCGAAAAATTGAAAATTTTCAAAATCTTTCGCTTACGCTATACAACATGGGCTTGATTCGATTGAAGCAAAATGATTACCATCAGGGCTATCAATACATCTTTGAGGCGGTCGAACTGGACAAAACACACAAATTCGGCAATCTCGCAGGCGAAGCAGAGTTTGTCCAAAAAATCGGTAAGTTAATCAATCGCGAATAGCGCCGGACATGGGAAAAAGTCTTCACGAATTTATTCGAAAAAATATGGAGCTTGCTGTTACCCATTTTAATATGATTCAGCCGGGTGACCGTATTTTATTAGGGCTTTCCGGCGGGGTCGATTCTTTTGTGCTGCTCAGCATGCTTCACGGCAGAAAGGTTTTTATTACCGATGACTTTTCAGTAACTGCCCTGCACATTGATCTTGGTTTTACAGCGCCGGATTTTTCCCATCTCGACCGTACCGAAGAATATCTCAGGAAAAACAACTTCCGCTATCGAATTGAAAAAACCACCATCGGCGTTTACGCGCATAGCGAGCAAAACAAAAAGAAACCTTGTTTCACCTGTTCCCGCTGGCGGCGAAAACGAATGATTGAAATCGCTGATGAACTGGGCTGCAACAAAATTGCGCTGGGCCACCACAAAGATGACGTGATTGAAACGCTGCTCATCAATCTGTTTTTTGGCAGGGAAATCAGCACCATTAATCCTAATCAGGAGCTTTTCAAAGGAAAATTTCACATCATCCGACCTTTTGTCTATATCTGGGAACGAAAATTGAAGCGGTATGCGAATTACCAAAATTTTCCATGGTTTGATAATCCTTGCCCATCTACTGAGAACACCCGCCGGGCATTCATCAAAAAATTGCTCAATGATCTGCAAAAGAGCGACCGGTTGATCAAAGAAAATATTTTCAAGGCGTTATATCATGTCAAACACGATTATTTGTGGTCGTAAACCAACCCAATAAAACTTACCCCAAAAGCAGAACTTTGTTTTAAACGTAAATTTTAGCTGATAGCATTCATTACTGGAATCAATCGACGTTATAACTTGGAACGAGGAGACGCATAAACAGGCTGTACACAACCTGTTAAAAATAGGGATGTTATGTCAACATATAGTATTTGAATTGTTACAATAATTATAACATCAAATATTGACATCAAAATCCTAGCTAAAAATGAACTTTTACCCGGAAAAATTGAAAGGACTTGATTTTAAAAAATTATTTTTTTATTTTTGCAGGTCTCATGGTTCGCGTCCGTGGATAGAAATGTTTGATCGGAAAGCTTGACTTTGTTTGGTAAACTTTTTCTGATACGAAACCATCACAATCAGCCGGTATCCAAATGATTAATAAAATAAACGAGGTTTGGTAAATTGACACTTTTAATATTTGCTGTCATTTCCATATTTGTGACCGCGGCGTTTGTCACGCTCATTCATCGACTGTTCAGAGAAAAAACAGGTATAATAATATCAATGCTGCCGTTGAGCATTTTCATTTATCTGCTCAGTTACGTTCCCAAAGTATGTACTGCATCGGAATGTCAGACATTTACTATTTTAAAACCCTGGGTTTCGGGTCTTGGTATTCATTTTTCATTTTATCTCGATGGTTTGAGTCTTATCTTTGCGCTGCTCATCAGTGGAATTGGTGCGCTGATCGTGATCTATGGCAGCGGTTATTTGCACGGACACCAATTTTTGAATCGATTTTACAGCTACCTGCTGCTGTTTATGGGATCGATGTTAGGGGTTGTGCTCTCCGGTAATCTGATTACTATTTTTATCTTTTGGGAACTGACCAGTATTTCATCTTACCTGCTCATCGGATTTAACAACGAAAGTGAACCATCGCGATACGCTGCGCTACAGGCGCTGCTAGTAACCGGTCTGGGTGGTTTGGCTTTGATGGCTGGATTTATTCTCATCGGCAATGTTTCTGGCAGCTTTGAGATCACCCATCTGCTGAATAATCCGGAAGTTATTCGTTCATCAAATTTTTATCTGCCGATTTTATTACTGATATTGGCGGGCGCGTTTACCAAATCGGCGCAGCTTCCGTTTCATTTCTGGCTGGTGGGCGCGATGCAGGCGCCAACGCCGGTCAGCGCCTATTTGCATTCAGCGACAATGGTTAAAGCCGGCATCTATTTGTTGGCACGATTGCACCCGGTGCTGGGAGGAACCGACCAATGGCATTATATTTTAACCATCTTTGGTGTGACGACCATGCTCATTGGTGCACTGCAGGCTTTGCCTCAAGTTGATTTGAAAAAATTGCTGGCATACACCACAGTCAGCGCCCTGGGTACGCTCACCATGCTTTTGGGAATTGGAACAACTTTGGCGATCAAAGCAGCTATGGTCTATTTAATCGTGCACTCCCTTTATAAAGGCGCCCTGTTCATGGTTGCCGGTGCGATTGACCATGAGACCGGAACTCGTGATGTTCAAGTTCTGGGCGGATTGATAAAAGTGATGCCGGTAACTGCTGTGGCGGCAGGTCTGGCTGCTTTTTCCATGTCCGGTTTTCCGCCATTATTGGGATTCATTTCAAAGGAATTGCTTTATGAGGCAAATCTCGTCATACAAAAGGCGCCTTATATAATTACAATTGCCGGTATTATTGCCAATGTGGTCAACGTAACCGTTGCTGCCAGCGTGGGAATTTGCCCGTTCATCTGCGGAAAAAATCAATCCCATCTCCCCAAAATGAAAACACCGACTGCATTATGGACAGGGCCGATGGTGTTAGCTGTTCTGGGACTGATTCTGGGCTTGTTTCCCCAATTAATCGCACTCCCGCTGATATCATCTTCAGTCTCCGCAATCAGTGCGGAAAAACATTTTATCGAACTGAAATTATGGCACGGAATCAATGTGGTATTTTTACTGAGCGTTCTCACTTTTATCCTGGGTGTGGCGCTCTATTTTGCCCGCAATTTTTTCAGACGTCATCGGGAACGGTTCAATTTAATTGCGCCGTTTACCCCGACTTCTTTATTCAAGAAAGGACTGGATGGGTTGCTCTCATTTGCCAATCTTCAAACCCGAATCCTGCAGAACGGGTATTTACGATACTATTTAATCACGATCGTGTTCAGCACAACCATCCTGATAATTATACAATTCGTTCGGTTGGGAGGACTGGAGGGCGTATTTTCAAATTTCCATGTCACCTTCTATGAAATGACACTGGTGGCGACCATGATTGGCGCCATATTTTTAGCGCTGTTAACCAAATCAAAAATCACCGCGGTTATTTCACTGGGAGTAATTGGTTTCGGTGTGGCAACGATATTTATTCTTTTCGGAGCGCCGGACCTGGCAATCACTCAATTTTTAATCGAAACATTGACAGTGATCCTGTTTCTGCTGGTTGTATATCATCTGCCAACTTTTTCAAAAATGTCGCTACGAGTTTCCAGGTTTCGGGACTTTGTCATTTCTGCATCAATCGGCGTGATAATGACTGCCCTGGTGTTATCCACTCGTCAGATTCAAATAGCAGAAAAAATTTCTACCTTTTACAATGAAAATTGTGCGGAACTGGCGCACGGACAAAACATCGTTAATGTAATCCTGGTGGATTTCAGGGCGTTTGATACCATGGGAGAAATTACAGTAATATCAATCGCCGCCATTGGTGTTTTCGCATTGTTAAAATTCAAAACCGGCATTAGAGGAAACTAAATGAAATCTTTAATATTGCGCATCGCCGCCAGAAACTTGCTTCCACTATTCTTAATTATTTCGGTTGTGGTTCTGTTAAGGGGACATAGCGCTCCGGGAGGAGGTTTTATCGGTGGTTTATTAGCCGCCGCTGGATTTATTCTATATGCCATCGGTTTTGATGTAAAAGCTGCTCGGCAAAAATTGAATTTCAACGCCGTTAACCTGATCGGCGCCGGACTTTTGTTATCGTTATTGAGCGGATTATTGTCCATATACCGCGGGGCGCCGTTTTCTACCATTGAATTTTTCACCCTGAAAATTGCTTCAAATGTAAGTTATGCCATAAGCACACCGCTTTTTTTTGACATCGGCGTCTTTTTGGTGGTTGTCGGTGTGCTATTGACTGTGGTTTTTTCGCTGATGGAGGAACAATAATGGACATCATTTTAGCCTTTCTGATCGGATTACTTTACGCTGCTGGAATTTATTCGATGTTGAGAAGAAGTTTTATCAAGCTGGTCATCGGTCTTCTTTTGCTGAGTCAAGCGACCAACTTGCTGATTTTTACGGCAGGCGGGTTAACCCGGGCTGTCGCGCCTCTTGTTCCCGACGGCGAAAAAATCCCACCAGCTCTATCGGCAGATCCGCTTCCGCAGGCGTTGATCCTCACTGCTATCGTGATTAGTTTTGGCGTACTGGCATTTATGCTGGTGTTATTGCATCGTTCTCACCAGACAATCGGGAGTGATGATCTGGATAAGATGAAAGGAACTGATGAATGAATGCGCTGATTCCGTTTCCGATATTGCTTCCTTTATTTACTGCAATCATTTTGATGCTATCGCTCCGTTGGCAGACGCTACAAAAATATATCAGTTTAGCCGGATCGATTGCGTTGTTAATCATTTCAATTTTGATTTTTGCTCAGATCGAGTCAAAGGGTATTCAGGCAGTACAAATCGGCAATTGGCCGGCTCCTTTTGGTATCACCATCGTGGCTGACCTGTTCAGCGCTATCATGATCATCGTTACAGCGATTATGGGAATCGCCATCAACATTTATTCATTTTCGAGTATCGATATAAATCGCCAGAGATTTGGCTATTATCCATTGCTCAATGGACTTCTCATGGGTGTATGCGGCGCTTTCCTGACCGGCGATGTGTTTAATCTTTATGTGTGGTTTGAAGTCATGTTGATGTCATCTTTTGTATTGATGGTGCTGGGGGGTGAAAAAGCGCAAATGGAAGGCGGTATCAAATATGTGACTATCAATTTATTTTCATCGGCAATTTATCTATCCGGATTGGGAATATTGTACGGACAAATTGGTACGCTTAACATGGCGGATTTGGCGTTTAAAATCCGGACACTACCTGATACAAATGTATTGAATATCGTAGCGATGTTGTTTATGGTGGCTTTCGGAATCAAAGCAGCCGTTTTCCCGATGTTCTTTTGGCTGCCCGCCTCCTATCACACGCCACCGGCGGCTGTATCAGCTATTTTTGCCGGTTTGCTCACCAAGGTCGGCGTCTATGCCATGATCCGCAGTTTCAGCCTGTTTTTTGTAGTCGACGTCGACTTTACCCGAATTTTAATATTATGGATTGCCGGGCTGAGCATGCTCAGCGGCGTGCTTGCGGCTGCAACGCAATATGAATTTCGCAGGCTATTATCCTTTCACATCATCAGCCAGATCGGTTACATGATTATGGGACTGGGGCTTTCATCCAAACTGGCAATCGCCGGATCTATTTTTCACATCATCCACAATATTTTCGCCAAAACCAATTTGTTTCTGATCGCCGGAGTGGTTCACCGTTTGAAAGGGACGTACGATCTAAAGAAACTCGGCGGCTTCTATAAAAATTATCCCATCTTGGCATTGCTGTTTGTCATCCCCGCGTTTTCACTTGCTGGGATTCCACCTTTATCCGGATTCTGGGCAAAATTCATATTGATCAAAGCCGGTTTGGAACTGCAGCAATATGTTATCGTTATCGTAGCGTTGATCGTTAGCATTCTAACGCTCTATTCTATGACAAAAATTTGGGCAGAACTATTCTTAAAAGCCGAACCTTCCACCGGCGACAACAAGCCGCTGCTAAAGCCGGAACTTTCATTGTTAGTGCCCGTTGTTTTACTGGCAGGTTTGACTGTTATCATCGGTATTTGGACCGAGCCCTTTTTTAACATTCTCATGCGTGCAGCAGAACAACTGATTAATCCTGCTGAATATATTCATGCTGTTTTAGGAGTTCAATTATGATTAAAAGTATTTTCAGAGCATTTTTAAAAATCCCGGTATTTATCCGCTTTATTGGTTTCTACATCAAAGAGGTTATCAAAGCCAACCTGGTTGTCGCCCATGATATTTTAACTCCCAAACACCACATGAAGCCCGGTGTAATTGCCATACCTTTGGACGCTAAAACCGACATGGAGCTTTTGTCTTTGAATAACCTAATTACCATGACGCCGGGAACGCTCAGCCTTGATGTTTCCACTGATCGCAAAGTGATATATATACATGCAATGTACGTTGAAGATCCTGCGAAACTGCGACTACAGATAAAAAAAGGATTAGAGTCTAAAATAATGGAGCTTTACCGATGATTACTAAAATAACAACACCAGTCGAAGTAGCCGCTATTATTTCGTTGCTGCTAATATTTATGGCGCTGGTTCTGACATTTATCCGGATGATCCTCGGACCCAGTTTGCCGGATAAAATAGTTGCCCTGGACTTGATTGCCATGCTCGTACTGGGCATTATTATCAGTTATGTCGCCTTGAGCAAACAAATTGTTTACCTGAATGCGATAGTTTTGTTAGCACTCATTGCATTTCTGGGAACTGTCGCTTTCGCACGATATTTGGAAAAGAGGATACTATGATTATCGAATGGATCACTGCGGTTCTGTTGGTACTGGGCGCATTTTTTATGTTTTTGGCGGGACTGGGCATATTGCGCTTTCCCGATGTTTTCACCAGAATGCACGCTGCAACCAAAGCATCATCCTTTGGCGCCGGATTAATGCTCATTGCGACGATAGCATATTTTCAACAATTTTTCATCCTGATCGAATCGCTTTTGGTGATTATCTTTATCTTTTTTACTGCTCCGGTAGCATCTCACATGCTCGGCAGAGCTGCATACTTGTTGAGGGTTCCAATATGGAGCGGCACGATCATCGACCAGTTGCAGGAAAAATATAACTTACACACCCATCAGCTTGCCAGTGAAAAAAAGACAATCAATATGGAAATAAGCGCGAAAGATCTGAAGGTAAAAATAATCAAAAAACAAAAAAAATGATCTATTCAGAGCAAAACTTCAGTTGGTTCAATAACATAAAAATCATTTTCACTCTCAGTCTGCCCGGACGGCTAATAACCATCTGTCCCAAACTTTGGAGTAAATTCACAATGTTTAAAATCTATACCCCAGAGAAAAGTAAACCAAATTCTGATAAGTGCGTTCGCCCACAACGCTCTTGCTTCCCCGGCTAATAATCAGCTCCAACGGTCCCACCGGCGACAGCAACTTCACACCGACGCCAGCACCATATAGGTTATGAAAATGAAACACCCCCTGATAGGTGCGATGTTCAATGTTGAAAGCCGTATTTGCAATCAATTTAAAAAACACATCTTTTTTGTATTCATAGCGATAATCAAAACGCACAATCACCATTTTTGAAGCGATTACCTGATCATACTCCATACCCACGAAAAATTCAGGACGGCTTCGCCTGACAAATTTATAAACTGGCAAATCTTTTGATCCTTCTCCATAAAAACCATAAAAACGAATCGTATTTTTTTGGTGATAGGTTCTGAATAATTCCAATGACGTTTCAATACGCGAGTAATGCACTTCAGATTTTAGCCGTTTCAAATTGATCTCTCCGTCGGCACACAGCCGAAAGCCATTGCGCGGAAGCAACACATCATCAATCAAATCAAGGTCCATTTTAATGCGCAGCCGGTGCAATTCATCTTTCCAACTGGCAAATAAATCCGGATCCGGCAGCGCCACCTCCGGCTTGATATTCATGTATTCTTGTTGATATTGAAGTTCAGCATTGAATGCCTTGCTAATGAGAAATCCCAGTCCGACACCAAATTCACTGGATCGATCTTTATAGGTAGCGATTTTGGACCCATCACCGTCAAAAATGTTGGTGGAAATGTCTTTATAGCCGATGTACATAAAGGGATAAACCGGCAAATTAAGCGCGCGCGAGGGATAAGAGATGCGGCCTGTGAACCTGTTCAATCCCGCAAATTGGAATTCGTTCTCCCAGCGGATTCCCGGAATTAAGAGATTAGTCGCCTGTCCGCTGACCACCGCCACCAATTTATGCAAGTCATCATAGCGCAACCCGACGCGCAGCCGCCGGATTGGCAGCTCTTTGACGACAACATGTAAATTTACCAGATTTTCACCCACGGCTTCAATATAATACTCCAGAAACTCAAAATATCCCAGCCCATAAATTTCCATAATTTGTTCATTTAACGCTTCGATACTGAGCAGGTCACCGGGTTTTAAACCTATCAATCGATAGATAAAAGAAAATGGTAAATTGATATTTCCAAAAATTTCAATTCGATTGATCTGCGGATTTTGAATTTCCTTCAGACGAATTAAGACCCGTACAAAGTTATCACTGTATGGCACAACTTCATAATCAATTCCTTCAAAGTAACCGGTTGCCCTCAAGTCTGCAATTCCCTGTCTCAAACTGTCCAACTGAAAAAAGCCCCCGATCGAAAGTTTGAGCCGATCAAAAATATATTTAAAAGAGACGTTCCGATTTCCCATCACCTGAACATCATAAACTCGGATGGAGTCTTTTTTAAAAAAATCATCCGAACTGTCTTTTAAAAAAAATAGATGATGTTTGTGTTTCAACGCGATCAAATCCTCCAGAGCATCTTGCGCTGCCTGGTCGCCACGGCGAATGAGCTCTTTGATCTTTTCTCTGTCAAAATCTGCTGGTGTAAAACCACGTACATCGGGACGAATTACAATATCAGCAATTTTTAAATTCCGACGCTTCTTTTCCAGCCCTAACAAGCCGATTGTCTGATTCAAAACATCGATGCCGGTATTTAGCTCTGAACGCTCTCGCAGCGGGCTTTCAACATCCACCGCGATAATTACATCCGCGCCCATATCCCTGACCACATCAATGGGCAGATTATTGATCAGTCCGCCATCTACCAGCAGCGAATCGCCCCACTCCACCGGGCTGAAAACCGTCGGAATTGCCATCGTCGAACGCAGCGCTTTTGGCAATGGTCCCTTATTAATGACAACCTCATTGCCAGTTACCAGATCCACCGCTATGCAACGAAAAGGTATCGGCAGTCGATCAAAATCATCGACTTTCTGAAAAGGATAGGTCAAGCTGGTGAACAGCAGCAACACCTTCTGCCCAAAAATCAATCCGCTCGGCGGCACCGGTTTAAGTCCTTTAAAATAAAACTCAAGTTGATATCTTCCCTGATCTTTCTTTTGAAAAAAAGGCAGCATCACCCGCGGCGGCACATCGGTGAAAATTTCTTCCCAGTCGCTACGATTCGCCAATCTCTCCAAATCTATACCCCGGTAGCCGATTGCATATAATCCGCCTGCAATCCCGCCCATGCTCGTCCCGGCAATGTAATCGATGGGGATGTGCAGCGAATCGAGCATTTTGATGATTCCGATATGCGCGAATCCCTTGGCGCCGCCGCCCGATAATGCCAATCCAATGCGAGGGCGGTTCAACTCTTCAATGGCATCGTTGGCAAAAAGCGAATGCACAAACACTTCAACAAAAATAATTATCACCCAAATCAGCATTTTTAATTGGTACATTTCTGTTACCCTTGACGTTAATCCGTTGCCTCTATTTTTTATTTCAACTTGCATGCGACCTTTATGGAATATCACGACTGACATCGATGATTGGTTTCATAAATCCTGGCGATCCAACGCCCCGGATAAAAATAAAAAAGTTCATTCTTTTAATTCTAAATGCATCAGTTCTGATAAAAAAAAGGCTCTGATGGTGAACCGATCAGAGCCTTTCAATGCGAACAGATCATTGTTATTATTTGTCGTTTTCCTGAGCTTCAACCACTGAAATCGCTGTCATATTTACAATATCATTGACTTCACAACCACGTTGCAGCACATGAACCGATTTTTGCAACCCCATCAGAATTGGACCGATGGCTTCAGCGCCGCCGATTCTCATCAGTAACTTATACGCAATATTTCCTGACGCCAGATCCGGAAAGATCAGTACATTGGCGCCGCTTTTCAATGTGGAGAAGGGATAATCATTTTGAATAATCTCCGGCACAACCGCGGTATCAGCCTGCATCTCGCCATCGATCATCAAACCTGGATCCTTTTCTTTCACAATTTGGGTCGCACGCTTGACCTTTAAAGAAGTTTCATGTTCCACACTGCCAAAATTTGAGAAAGACAACATGGCAATTCTGGGTTCGATATCAAAACGCCTGGCAGTTTTGGCGGTCAGAATGGCGATATCGGCAAGTTCGTGTGCTGTTGGCTCAATGTTTACCGTTGTATCTGCGCAGCAAATGATTTTATTTTTAAACAACAACATGTACATGCCAGCAACTTTGCAGACATCGTCCCGCTTTTTGATAACCTGCAATGCCGGCCGAATCGTGTCGGGATAATGCATCGTCAAACCGGCGATTACGCAATCAGCGTCTCCCATGTGAACCATCATCGGAGCAAAATAGCGCTTTTGCAAAATAAGCTTTCTTGAATCGTACATGGTTTCACCTTTTCGCTGCCGCATCCTGTAAAACTCGCTGCAATACGCCTCATAATTTGGCGATGACTCCGGATCAACAATTTCAATATCGTTCAACTCCAGAGCTAATTCCTTTATCCGCGCTCGGATAATATCCTCTTTTCCCAACAAAATCGGCTTGGCGATTTTTTCCTGAAGAATAATATTGGTGGCGCGCAATATTTTATCCTGGTCCCCTTCCGGAAAAACCACCCGTTTGGGTTGGCGAATCGCCTTGTTTATAACAATCCTCATCATTTCTTGAGATCGACCGAGTCGCGCTTCCAGTTGTTCTTTGTATTTTTCCAGATCAATTTGAGTTTTGGCGACACCGGTGTCCATTGCTGCTTTGGCAACTGCCGGCGCCTCCCACAACAGCACTCGCGGATCGAACGGTTTCGGAATAATGTATTCTTTTCCAAACACCAATCTCTCAACGCCGTAAGCTTTGCAAACCGAATCCGGCACATCCTCCTTGGTCAAATTTGCCAGCGCATGAGAAGCCGCAATTTTCATCTCATCGTTGATTGCTATGGCACGAACGTCGAGAGCGCCACGAAAAATGAACGGGAACCCCAACACATTATTGACCTGATTCGGATAATCAGAGCGGCCCGTTGCCATAATCACATCGGGTCGGGCAGCCTCTGCTGCATCATAAGTAATTTCCGGATCAGGGTTTGCCATGGCAAAAATTACGGGATCCTTTGCCATTGAACGAACCATATCCTGAGTGACACAATCTTTAACCGACACGCCGCAAAATACGTCAGCGCCTTTCATGGCATCCTCAAGGGTACGCATTCTGGTTTCCACAGCATATTTTTCTTTATAGGGATTCATTCCTTGTGTCCGTCCTTGGTAAATGACGCCCTTGGAATCGCACATGATGATATTTTCTCTTTTGACACCCAGTAGCACGTAAAGATTAGCGCAGGCAATACCCGCGGCGCCGGCGCCATTGACGACAACCACGGCTTCATCAATTTTCTTATTCACCAGTTCCAGAGCATTTACCAATGCTGCGCCCGAGATAATGGCGGTGCCGTGCTGATCATCATGAAAAATGGGAATGTTGCTGGTCTTCTTCAACGATTCCTCAATATAAAAACATTCCGGCGCTTTGATGTCTTCTAAATTAACACCACCAAAAGTGGGCTCCATTAATTGGACAGCTTTGATTACTTCATCCGGATCTTCGGTATTTAATTCAATATCAAATACATCAATATCCGCGAATCGTTTAAAAAGAACTCCCTTGCCCTCCATAACCGGTTTGCCGGCGAGCGCGCCAATATTGCCCAGCCCCAGCACAGCAGTTCCATTGGAAACAACTGCCACCAGATTGCCTTTTGCAGTGTAATTATAAGCTTGTTCCGGATCTTTTTCAATCAACAGGCAGGGCTCTGCAACACCCGGCGTATAAGCCATGGAAAGATCCCGCTGAGTGGCGCAAGGTTTGGTCGGATTGACTTCCACTTTTCCTTTTCTGCCCCGGCTATGATATTCTAACGCCTCTAATTTAAAATCCATAGGTTTCGCGAAAAATAATTTTCGCTGAGCTCACCTCCTTCAGATGATAGATGAATGTTTCGGTCTGTTCTGTAAGTTATATTATTTTGGTAGAAAATGAATTGTTGAAATATACTCAAAACTTACCACAGTGTCAAGATATATTTATATTTTTCATTCTTTATCCTCAATTTTCTCACCCTAATTATCGGAACTTTGCTATCAGTTTCCATAAATAAATTATTTATCCCATACCTGATTTTATTACCCAAAAGCTGGAAAATCTTAAAACAGCACTTCGATGATATCAAAAAATTGAAAAAAGCAGCCGCGCTCAATGTTCAACTCTATCTTTTATTCTCATTGCTGTTCAGTTTCGCTATCGGTTTGATTGTTATTTTTTAATCTCTACTACATTTACTTGACATTTTTCAATAAAGTTATTATATTCAGGGCAACTTTTCACAATCAATTTAGCTACCAATAGTTAAACGACCATGTAGTGTTAACATTGGAGGTTTAGCATGAAGCGACAGTTTTTTATCTCACTGTTAATTTTTATTCTTTCTATTAATTTTGCTTTTTCTCAAAGTATCCATCCAATAACGGTTGAAGATCTATTTTCATTGGGACGACTCTCTGATCTACAACTATCTTCTGATGGAAAATGGATCAGCTACACAGTTAAATTTTATGATATGGAAACCAACAAGAACAACAGTGACATCTGGTTGGTTTCACACGACGGAGAAAAAATAATTCAACTAACTGATAACCCCGCTGCAGACTACGGAGCCAAATGGCATCCTTTTGATCAAAAGATCGCGTTTGTATCAACCAGATCCGGAACGCCTCAAATTTATCTGACCTCAGTAGCGGAAAATAATCCAAAACAATTAACTAATATTTCTACCGGTGCAAACGGCATTGTCTGGTCTCCGGATGGAAAATACATTGCTTTTTCATCCGAAGTTTACCCGGACCTGAAAACAGATAAAGAAAACCAATTACGCAATCAAAAAAAAGAAGAAGCATTAGTTAAAGGCAAAATCATTGACCGACTTTTTTACCGGCATTGGAATCGCTGGACCGATGAAAAGCGAAGCCATGTATTTGTAGTTCGCAGCGATAGTGGAGAAGCCTGGGACGTAACTCCAGGTGATTTTGATTCTCCCCCGCTCGATCTGGGCAGCGGACATGATTATTGCTTTTCACCGGACAGCCGCGAAATCGCGTTCGTTCGTAATGAAGACCCGGTAGTGGCAATCTCCACCAATAACGATATTTTTGTGACACCGGTACATGGCGGTGAAATTCAAAAAATTACCGATAACCCGGCTAATGATAATCAACCGGTTTACTCGCCGGATGGGAAATATTTAGCTTACCGCGCCATGAAGCAAGCTGGCTTTGAAGCAGATCAATACAATCTGATTTTATACGATCGAGATTTGGGAACACGAAAAATTTTGACCGAAGATTTTGACCGGGACGTCGGCTCTTTTCAATTTTCTCCTGATGGAAAATCAATTTTTTTTACATCAGAAGATCAGGCAAGAAATTGTATCTACCGAATACCAGTTAAGGGTGGAAAAGTTGAAAAGATAATTTCTGATCATTACATTAGAGATTTTTCTATCTCACCCGACCAAAAATTTCTATATTTTTCCCGGGAGTCCATTAACGCGCCAACAGAAATCTATCGCTCTCGAATCAACGGCACCGATGTTGTCCAACTCAGTCACATAAATGAATCTATTATGGATCGCCTCGAAATGAATCCGGCCGAGGATTTTTGGTTTACCAGTTTTGATGGTCAAAAAATTCATGGATTATTGGTAAAACCGCCGCAGTTTGATAAAGATAAAAAATATCCGATGATCTATTTGATTCATGGTGGACCTCAGGGAATGTGGCCTGACAACTTTCATTACCGCTGGAATGCGCAAATGTTTGCTGCGCCAGGTTATGTGGTGGCAATGGTAAATTTTAGAGGTAGCAAAGGTTACGGACAAGAATTTTGCAATGCAGTCAGCAAAAACTGGGGTGGCGGTCCGTATCAGGATTTAATGGTGGGAGTGGATTTTCTGATTGCCAACTATCCTTATATTGACGGTGAGAAATTGGCAGCGGCGGGCGCCTCTTACGGTGGCTTTATGATCAATTGGATCTGTGGCAGGGAACATCCGTTCAAAGCACTGGTATCCCACAACGGGGTTTATGATCAACGCTCGATGTACGGCGCGACTGAGGAGCTCTGGTTTCCGGAATGGGAATTCGGCGGGACGGTGTACGAAAAGCCTGAGCTTTACGAAAAATGGTCGCCGTCTAACTACGCAAAAAACTTTTCCACTCCCACTTTGGTGATTCACAGTGAAAACGATTTCCGCGTTCCGGTGACTCAGGGATTTCAGATGTTCACTGCGCTGCAACGCAACGGCGCACCATCAAAATTGCTATATTTTCCCGATGAGGATCATTTTGTCCGTAAACCACAAAATGCACGCCTGTGGTGGAAAACAGTGCATGAATGGATCGCAGAGTGGATTGCAAAATAACTTTTATCACCAAAGCCTAAAAACTGTTTTCAGTTAAATTGGCGAGGAACTTGGAAATGGTATCTCGTTCACAAAAAATTCGACTTGGTATCTTTTTGAGCATTACTCTTTTCTTGCTTATTGCTTCCATTGCTGTAATCAGCGGAAGCCGTTTGTTCAAAAAGAAAGCCACCTATTACATTCGCTATCAGGATGTTTCACTGTCAGGACTGGAAGTAGGATCATCGGTGAAATATCGCGGAATTCGCATCGGCAGAATTGAGGATATTTTCATTGATAAAGACGACATTACCTCGATCATTGTGGAAATCACCATTGATCCCAAAGTCCCGATCAAAGAGGATACCGAAGCGGTAATAACATTAATCGGGATAACCGGTTTAAAAATGATCGAGCTTCAGGGTGGCACCAACGAAGCGACAGACTTGCCTCCAGGCGAGTTCATCCGAACCGGCTTTTCAATGGTGGAAACTATTACTGGGAAAGCCGAGGTTATTGCTCAAAAACTCGAGATTATTTTAAACAACCTTTCCTCATTTACCGAGCCGATGCGACGCGACCAATTTTTTCGGCTCATAGACAACACCAGCCAAACACTTGAAAGCTTCAGCACATTATTGGATACCAATCAAATCCATTTCAATCAAATTGTCCGCAATTTGGAAAGATTCACCCTGCATCTGGATACATTAGCGCTGAGCTCGAGTCTGGCATTGAATGATATTAGGAAAATCACCCAATCCGAGCAGTTGAGCAACACCGTGAACAACCTTGAAAAAGTGTCCGCTGATTTGGCGGAAGTGGATCTGTCCGAAGTTATTCATAAAATGTCGCTGGCGCTCGACCAGACCAACCGCACCTTTACTCACCTCGATTTGACTTTGATGAAGAGCCGTTACGACATCATCAGCTCGACCGAAATATTGCGCGAGAGCCTTGAGTATTTCAATGAATTTACCCGGCTGATCAGTGAAAACCCATCACTGTTATTACGCAGTTCACCCCAGGAAGAAATACGGGAGCGATAGCCATGCGATTTATATTAAAATCAAAAGTTCGACTGAGTTTGCTGTTTTTCTTGATTTCGCTAAATTATTTTTCATGCACAACCCGATCCATTCAACGGGAATATTATTTGCTCGATTACCGTCCAATTTTGCGGGACAGTACGCTGACAGTTCAACAACCGTTTCCATATAAAGTACATGTTCAAACCATGAAAATTCCGCGCACCTTTGATCGGGTGGGCATCGTGGTCCGATATTCAACCCATCAATTGGATTACTACCGATATAAACTCTGGGCGATTCGTCCGCAAATTATCATTAGCGACCTGATTGCTCGTCACATATCAAATTATCAAATTTTTCAATCCTGTCAGCGTGAATTTCTCGACGAACGCCCCGATTATGAGATTATCGGCGTTATTGATGCGATAGAGATATTCGACAGCCAGGCATATACCGCAGCTCATCTCGCCATGAAGCTTTACTTACGCTCTCATGACGGCTATGATATTTTGATGAGCCATGAATTTGACCGTGAAGAGCAAATGCCGGTGTTTCGCATGGAGCTGTTCGCAAAAAAAATCAGTGACATTGTTCGCGAAGAAGTTGATGGTTTTATCAAAAAATTAATTCCCTTTTTTGAAAAGCAACAACAATCGGCCGCAGACCAGCAGATGTAATGTAAATCGATAAAAATTTTCATTGAATCACTATAAAACTGAATTCACAATGATAAAAAAGACCATTTTCACTGTTGCTGTATTTTTGTTTTTCGTTAACTCGATTATAGCTCAACAAGCGGGACAATATAGCTGGATCGCGTCCCCGCCTCAATACCAGCTTGATGAAGAAGGATTAGATGACGTTAAAGGGCTGGGCCGTGTATTTTTACCAGCGATGACCAATCCTGATTTTGAACCGGTTTACACAGTAATGCAAGCGGACACGATCGTTAAAGTCCAAAAAATGGGAAAGAGCGTTTTTCTCCGTCCCGGTAAATATACCATCATCTACGGTTCGGGCGCGCTGGGACAAATGATGCGAAAATCAATCGATATTTTAGCCGAAGAAACCCGCATCATCGAGCCGGACTGGAGCGGTCTGACCATTCGCATTATCGACGAAACACGAAACTGGCTCAAAGAACCGTATGAGCTCTATCGACTTCCCGATGGCGAACCTATGGGTATTGGTTATGGCGCCGATGAACAACTGGGTGAATATCTGCAGACCTGGATATTATCCCCTGGTTTGTACAAAATGGTTAAACTGGGCGAACATTTCAACACCTACACCAATTTTTCTACTGTAAGACTGCTTCCCCAGGAACTGACACAGTACACCATCGTGTTGGACAGCGATACCCGTAATTTTATCGGGGCTGGAATTTTGGGATCGGAGATCAAACGAGCTGAGACATCGAAATGGTCAACTTATGGCGCATTTTACGGCAGTTTTACTCTGAACCGGGCCAACGATGTTACTGCAAAACAGGAACAAACCACCATGGCTTTCGTGGCACAATTGGATTACAATATCAAATATAGCTCATCCCGCCACTTCTTTCTTTCGCGTGGACAAATTGAAGAAGGCTGGAATATGCAGCGCAAACAGAGCAGCTTTCGAAGTTACCTCGACAATATCCGATTTAAAAATACCTATATCTTCTATTTTCTCTCAGGAATCGGTCTCTATGGCAGGTTTTTCGCGGAGACAAATCTGTTTCAGACCGTTCATTATTACGACAGCCCCAGAAACGTACATTTATTTGACAAAACCGGACAACCAAAACAGCAACTTTATAAAGTGCGTAAAGTTATTCTCGCGCCAAGCTTCTCTCCGCTTGAACTTAAAGAAGGCTTTGGTATTAACATCTCATTAATCAGATCGTTGCGGGCAAACTTCAACATCCGTGGCGGCATGGGGTTCCGTCAAAATATCAATCGGGGGCTGTTTACCAGTCAAACAGAAGATGACACCACATTTTATGAAAGACCCTCGGCTTATTTGCGCGGACCAGAAGCGTCAATCGTGGGTAACTATCGAATATTCCGCAATATTATGATTTCATCAGAACTTGATATGCTTATCCCCAGCAATCAGCAAAACGAACTGGTTTATGATTGGGAAATGATTCTGAATTATCGTTTGTCAAAAAATATTTCGCTCGATTATACATTACGCATCAAACGTGACTTATCAATTGCCAATTACGTGCAGCGCGAACAAATTTTATTATTAAGGTATTCATACATTCTATTCTGACCACAATTATGCCGTCTTTTAAAATTAATGAAAATATTTTATTTATTTCCGGAGACCTCAAAACCGATTCCATTAAATCGGCTTACACAGAGTTTTTACGAATTCATCAGCGTATTCCGGCTGAGCCGATTATATTGGATCTTTCGGAAATCACCAGTATTGACAGCGCTGGCGTAGCGTTCCTTGATGAAATCAAGCTAATCACCGGCAAAGCTATTCATTTCATCAACATTCCGGATCAGATTCAGCAAGCCCTGGATGTTTTTTCCACCGCTGGCTATACTGAAAAAGATGATAGTCTCGAAAAAACTGGTTTTTTCGAGACGCTGGGCGAAAAGACTTTTGATCTGTTCGGAAAGCTTCATGAAATTTTGTTGCTCATCACTGATATTTTTTATTGGAGCTTTGCCGGTCTATTTCAAAAAGGAGGTCAACGAAAAGGCAGCTTTACCCAACAAAGCCTCTTAATCGGAGTTTCCGCTTTTTGGATCGTAGCTCTCATTTCTTTTTTAATCGGCTTTATTTTAGCATTACAATCCGCTGCTCAACTGCGGCAATTTGGCGCTAACATCTTTGTCGCAGATCTCATCGGCATTGCTATGTTTAAGGAGATGGGACCAATCATGACCGCCATTGTCGTGGCGGGCCGCAGTGGGTCCGCAATTTCATCTGAAATTGCGACAATGGTTGTTACCGAAGAAATGGACGCGCTGAAAACAATGGCGCTCAATCCGGTTCGCTTTGTGATGACACCAAAATTTCATGCCATTACCGTTACCATGCCATTGCTGACCATTATGGCCGATTTGATCGGTATCTTTGGCGGATTGGTCATCGGCGTTACCTATTTGCAGCTCAGCGCTGCTGCTTTTATTAATGAATTATTATCAGTGGTGATTTTAAAAGATATGCTCACCGGTCTGGTGAAAAGTGTTGTTTTTGCCTGGATCATCGTTATTGTGGGCTGCTATTGTGGACTCAAAGTTAAAGGCGGAGCTGAAGGGGTCGGAAAAGCCACCACAGCCTCGGTGGTCGCCTCCATCTTTTTAGTGATCGTCGCCGACTCGATTTTAGGATTAATCTTTTACTTTGACGCACCGCTTTATTGAAACACTTTTTGATCAATTTTTTTAAACTGAATTTACTATCAAACCGACCACAATGCAGGTGGTTTAGCTGGTAATTGGTTTGGTTCAACGGAGTTAAAGCTCGATGGACAGGATTATTGAAATCAGCAACCTGACCGCCCAATATGATGGCGAAACCATCCTGGAGGATATCAGCATTGATATTTACCGCAATGACATCACCGTCATTCTGGGAAAGAGCGGTTGCGGTAAAACCACCCTGCTGAAAAACATTCTCCGGCTATATCAGCCTTCTCAAGGCAAGATCAAAGTCTTCGGACAGGATATTACCGGCATGGAAGAGTCCGATTTTGACCAAATTTTGGTTAAAATCGGCGTGCTTTTTCAAAACGGCGCCCTGCTCAACTCAATCAAGGTTTGGGAAAATGTAGCGATTCCACTGGAGCAACATACGGACCTGCCAGACTCCATCATAAAGCGGCTGGTCCAGAAAAAGCTGGAGATGGTAGAACTGCCGTTCGCCTCGAACCTCTACCCGGCTCAATTATCCGGTGGTATGCGAAAACGGGCAGCGCTGGCGCGCGCTATTGCCATGGATCCATTGCTGCTATTTGGTGATGAACCAAGCGCCGGACTTGATCCGGTCACCTCGCTGGCGCTGGACAATTTGTTACTTAAATTACGGGAATTTTTGAACATGACGCTGGTCATCGTGACCCACGAACTTTCCAGTATCAGGCGGATTGCCGACCGAATAATATTTTTAGACAAAGGCAAAGTCATATTTCAAGGCAAACTAAAAGAGGGTGAAAACTCCGACAAGCCTGAGGTTCAACAGTTTTTTAATCCCACAGGTCGCCGCTGATTTACCAGTTTGATGCAAAGTTACCAACAATCAAAAATAGCTTCCTCTTTTTCGCCGGTCAGAAAATAAAGCTGCAATTTCAGATATAAAAAATTTTCACGATTTTATTTTCTGTGCTTGCATTTTTCAATTATTTTTCTAAATTACCAATGCGAATGACCGGCTAAAATTAGTTAGTTTAACTTCATTAATATCAACGAACGTCTGCCATGGTTGCGCTCGCCAGGATGGCGGCTCTGCAACCGTGAATTTCGGTAAAAGCAATTCATTATCGAACTCAACCAATTATTTCGCTGATAAATCGATAAAATTTGTGAGGTAAACCAATGACAGATCAAAAATTGGTAGCAGTGGTCATGGGCAGCTCGTCGGATCAGGCAATCATGACAGAATGTACCCGCCATCTGGAATATTTCGGAATTCGCCATCAACAATTTATCATGTCCGCTCACCGGACACCGCAAATGACGGCTGAATTTGCCAGCAATGCCGAGCAGCAGGGATTTCAAGTTATTATAGCAGCAGCGGGAATGGCAGCCCATCTCCCCGGTGTGATCGCTGCCCATACATCATTGCCAGTAATCGGCGTACCATTGGCAGCTTCTGCGCTTAACGGCGTCGATGCGTTATACTCCATTGTTCAAATGCCATCCGGAGTGCCAGTGGCTGCCTGCGCTATCGGCAAAGCCGGCGCCATTAACGCAGCTGTGTTAGCCGCTGAAATCCTGGGACTCCAAGATGAACAAATCAAACAGAAACTTGTCGAATTTAAAAACGCAGGCAGCAAATTGTCCAACTAAACACGAATCAGTTTTTTGGCTCGTTATAAGGAGAACAGAACATGCGTAAATTTTTTAAATTTGATGACTATGGCACAAATTACCGGCGGGAGACCATCGCCGGCTTGACTACCTTCCTCACCATGTCCTACATTATCGTAGTCAATCCTGGAATTCTGGAAGCAGCCGGGATTCCCAAAGGGCCCTCAACCGTCGCGACCATTATTGCGGCTGTGGTTGGATCACTGATTATGGCGTTTTATGCTAAACGTCCGTTTGCCATCGCGCCCTACATGGGCGAAAATGCGTTTATCGCATTCACTGTGGTGCTAAGCCTGGGTGCGAGCTGGCAAGCCGGTATTACTGCTGTTTTAATCGGCGGCGTGGTGTTTGTTCTGATTACGCTGTTTGGTATCAGAGCCTGGTTTGCCCGAGCCATTCCTCATAATCTCAAATTCGCGTTTGTAGTTGGTATCGGGCTATTTTTGACCTTTATCGGTCTGATCGAAACCGGGCTGGTAGTTAAACCCACCGGAAGTGTAGTGCCGGTCGGAATCGGGAAAATCACCTCTCCGCAGGTTTTGCTGGCATTGTTCGGTTTTATGTTGATGTCAGCTCTGATGATCCGCAAAATCAAAGGCGCCATCATGATCGGCATCCTGCTGACAGCAGTGTTGGCTTATGTGCTCAAAGCTATCGGCTTGCAGTTGCCCGATGTAAATTTGCCCCAAAGCGTGGTATCGATACCGCCTTCATTGGCGCCGATAGCTTTTCAATTCGATTTTGCGACAGTGTTTACCATCGGATTTTTGCCGGTTTTGCTGACGATATTTTTAATGGATTTTGTTGATACCATCGGCACTTTAATCGGAGTCAGCGCCCGCGCCGGTTTTCTGGATCAGGATGGGAATCTACCAGAGATCGAAAAACCAATGCTGGCTGATGCCATCGCAACGGTCGTCGGCGCTTGTTGCGGAACCACCACCACCGGCACTTATATTGAATCCGCCGCCGGTATTGAAGAAGGGGGACGAACCGGTTTTACCACGCTGGTCACGGCGACACTATTTTTATTAGCGCTATTTTTTACCCCGATTGTAACCGCCATACCCAAATGCGCTTACGGTCCGGCGCTGATTATTGTGGGCATTCTAATGATTGATTCAATCAAAAACATTGACTTTTCCGATTTGACCGAATTGATACCGGCGTTCTTTACCATCATCTTCATGAGCTTTACTTATAATCTCGGGATCGGGATTACCGCCGGTTTTGTTTCATATCCGATTATCAAAACCATTAGCGGAAGAGCCAAAGAAGTCGAAATCGGCGCCTGGATCCTTGGCGCGATCTCGCTTATTTTTTACATTTTTTATCCTTATCACCAATAATAAAATCGCCAAAGTGAAACGGGGTGAAAATTTATCGCTGCTGAGCTGAAAGGTTTGGAAACAATTTCTATCAAATAAAGTTAAAAATTATTTAATCCTCAAAAGGGCTGAATGACCTGAACTAAACAGGACAGCCAGAGGATCGATTTAGTGAATCTTTCAGGGCAAGCTTACGCATCATTTTCCAACCATGCCTGCGAGCAATGTGAAAAACCGAAACATCAATTAGAGTGCTTCGATTTTTAATTTAGATGCAAAACGACAGAAAAATGAGTTGACGGAGAATTATGAAAATAGGGGTTATTGGGACATTTATCAACGATCAGGTTACTTTGGCTAATGGCGAGGAATACACCGGCTTTGGCGGCATCTACTATACCGTTTCTACGCTGGCAAGCTTATTAACAACCGAAGATAGAATCTATCCAGTCTGCTTTTTAGGCGAAGATATATTTGATGAAGTTATCGACAATTTATCCGGTTATAAAAACATTGATTTTTCTTATATCCGTAAAGTCCCTCAACCAAATCCCAGGGTGCGGCTGATTTACCAGGATAATGAGATGCGGGACGAATTTATTTCAAACCTGGTTCCATTACTGGAACCCGAACATTTACAAGTGGAAGTAATGATGGATGCCTGGCTGGTCAATTTTATCAGCGGTTTTGAAATGGCCCTGGATACATACAACCAGTTTTGCCATCAACAACGCGGACTGATCTCAATTGATTATCACACACTGGCATTGGGGATGGACCCTGACGGAAAAAGATTTTACCGACGGCTAAAAGACTGGCGTGAATGGATTGCCGGCGCTGACATCCTTCAGATGAACCAAGCCGAAGCTGTTTCGCTGATGGGCAAAACAGACCCATCGGAAGCTGAGCTGATTAATTTTGGAAAACAGATTATCAATCCCAAAACCACTATTTTTAACATCACGCTCGGTTCAAAAGGATCGTTATTATTTTTCCAGCAGAACGACAAAATAAACCATCTACAAATTCAGCCCTATCCGATTGATAATGTAGTCGAAGTTACCGGAAGCGGCGACGCTTTTTTATCCGGTTTTTTGGTACATTACTTACAAAATCGGGATCCGATAGCTGCCACTCATAACGCTAATTTTGTGGCGGGGATGCAGTGTACTATCAAAGGGACCAAACAATTCTACAAATTGCAATCGATTTTAAAACCGACAAAATAAATGGGGTGACTTCATGGCAAACATCATAATTACCGGTGTAAACGGATTGTTGGGACAAAAATTATTACGGCAGGCGACAGCACATCATACAGTGCTTGGTGTGGATATTCATGAAAAAACCTTTGTTAAAAAGGTCAAATTTGAATATCAGCGATTGGATATTACCGAGCGCCACGCGACCCGGGATACTGTGTTGAATTTCTATCCTGAATTTATTGTCAATACTGCAGCCATGACCGATGTTGACGCATGTGAAGAACAAAGAGAGCAATGCTGGAAAGTAAATGTGCAAGCGCTTGAAAACCTGATCTATGCTGCGCGCAAAATAGGCTCAAAAATTATTCACCTTTCAACCGATTATGTTTTTGACGGGAAAAATGGCCCCTACTCTGAAAACGACATCTGTTCACCGCTGGGTTATTACGGAAAATCAAAACTTGCCAGCGAAAATGTGCTCAAAGCATCAGACGTCGAACATGCCATCGTTCGCACCATGGTATTGTACGGAAGCGGCATCGCGGTACGTCCCAATTTTGTAACCTGGCTGATTGCTGCGCTCCAGCAAAAACGGCAAGTTAATATCGTGACTGATCAAATCGGCAATCCGACACTGGCAGATGAGCTTGCCGCTGCAATACTGAAGATCATTCAGGTGGAAAAAATGGATATTTTTCATGTTTCAGGAAGTGAAATAGTTGACCGCTACCATTTCGCACTGAAAATTGCTGAGGTATTTGACCTGGATTCCAATTTAATCAAACCGATCCAGACACAGCAGTTGAAACAAATAGCGCCACGTCCGCTAAAATCTGGTTTTATTATCGACAAAGCGATTCGAGAATTGGATTGTGAACTTTCCGATGCAGAGCAGGGGTTGAAAAAAATTAAAAAACAACTTAAGAAGTTATGGTAATATCAGATTAAATAATAGGAAAGAAATTTTGCCATGAAATCGATCATCATTATTCCCACCTACAATGAATCCCAAAATATTAAACAGCTCATCGAACGGTTATTATTTCTTGGAATCAAGGACTTGCACATTCTGGTCGTTGATGACAACTCACCCGATGGGACAGCCGATATTGTCGAAAAGTTATCACAAAAAGAGTCTAATATTTATTTGATAAGACGACCTGGCAAAGCCGGGTTGGGAACTGCGTACGTAGCAGGATTTAAATTTGCACTGAATAACGGCTACGACTATATTTTTGAAATGGACGCCGACCTTTCCCACAATCCTGATGAAATTCCCAATTTTCTAAAAAAGATCGAACAGTGTGACCTGGTCATCGGTTCGCGATATGCCACCGGCGTTAATGTGATCAATTGGCCGCTGACCCGGCTGATTTTAAGCGTCGGCGCTAACAAATACACCAAGATAATCACCGGCATGCCGATTAAAGACAGTACCGGCGGTTTCAAATGCTTTCGCCGCCAGGTACTGGAAGCAATCGACTTTGAGAACATCAGCTCGGGCGGATATTCCTTTCAGATCGAGATGAATTTCAAAGCCTGGAAAAAAGGCTTTCGCATTTGTGAAATTCCCATCATCTTCACCGACCGTGAAGCCGGCAGTTCCAAAATGTCGAAGCGGATTATTTGGGAAGCGGTATGGCTGGTGTGGAAGTTGAAAATTAAGAGCTTGTTGGGAATAATTTAAATTACTGTATCGAAATTATTCAATTGCGGCAAGTTGGTGGATTTTTTTAACCACCTGCACCGGATCATGATATTGTTTAACCCAGTCTCGCCCCAATATTCCTTTGATGGAGCGCAGATCCGGATTTTCGATCAGATAAACCAGCCGCGATATCAAACTATTTTCATCAACGACCATAAACGGATTGTCAGGATAAATTTCATCAAAACCAGGAGCTAAACAAGATAACGTCGGAATTCCCATCGCCAGCGCTTCCAACCCATTGATTCCATAACCAAGCTCTCCGATCTGATCGATGAAAATATGACATTGAGATTTGCGAACGAGCGCCTGTTGATAGGATAAATTTTCGATTAAAACCAATTGCACTGGATAAGTTTCAGCTAATTTTCGGACCAGCGGAATAATAATGTGACTGCCTTTGGCTGCGCGGTTGGTGGGAGCATGACCGATGTAAATTGTTCCATCATCCGCTGGATTGGCGCGTTGGAAGCGGGATGCATCAAACGGGAACAAAACATGGTGTATCTGAGGATGTAATTGCAAATGATCGAACTCCACAGTCACATTTAAATCACTGATCAGATCAATCTGTGGAATCACGCCGCGGACGCGAAGATCGCTGCCCGTATAGCAGCAGATTATCTTTTTTCCCGCCTGCTTGAGCTGAACAATGTCCCTGCCGTTTCGATAAAAACCAACGCCTCCGTCCAATTGCACAACATCAAATTCATGAATTTTTAGCCCACGAAACAACCGGTCCACCCGCCGTTTCCAGATAATTTCACGAAGATAAATCAGACTTTTTTCCATTCGATTTGGACGCCATTGAGGAGGGAGCTGAGTTGTTTTTTGAGTTTGATTGGTGACTGATATTCTGGATTTTCCGCCGATCAATTTTTTTATCAACCAAAATCCAATAAAATCAACAAACGGCAGGTTCAGACAAATATCTTCCTCGTATCCTCGCGGATTACGGACAAACGTCACCAGTCGACTTTCATGATTCAACTCGCGTTCGGCGTTAACGAATGCGATGGGGACGCCGGCGACATTGACGGGAGCGATGTGCAAAATCTTCATGATCAATAAAAATTGTATTTTCGGAACAATCGATAAACATTGAAAATTACGGTTCAATCAAAATATTTTAACCAGGTATCACGAAAGATACCCTGCGCGCCAAAGCTTTCTTTAAATCTGCCCAAACCCCAATTAGGCTCCATGTCCACTGTAAAAATACCAAAATCCAGATGTCCGAATTGGTTTTGTATTGCCCAGCGAATTATTTCAAAAAAAAGATAATTGACGCCGCGATATTGCTGGTGCTGTTCGTTATGGCTGATATAAAAAGCCAGCGCCACCCGTGGGTTGCATTCAAAAACAACCACACCTGCAATCATTTCTTGATCCAAATAGGCAGCGAAAAGTTTGATGCGATCCGGAAAAATAGTTTTAATTCGTCTGAGCTCATCAACCGTGTGGGTTGGTTGGACGTTATGGCGCATTTTTAGATTTTGTTTGAGAATTTGATAAAAATTATCATAATCCTCGCTTTGGCGAACCCTGACACCGAGCTTAATTGCCCGGCGCACTGCCCGTCGCGATTCCGAAGAAAAAGTCATCAATACGTCCGATACTGGAAAAGTCAGCGGGATCACGCTGGAAATTTCGCGTTTGCGATAGCCAAAACCATTCTTCACCAGTGCGAAGTCGATGTAGTGGCTCGGTCGGAGATAATAAATAATTGGCGGCGGCGTCAGTTCGATTCCGCCAAAATTATTTTCAACTGCAAATTCACAAACCGCTTCAACGATCCGAAAGGCATCCCGGATACTGAGATTATATTTGGTAACCAAGCCGCCGTAAGAAGCGCCGCGATGAGAGGTCAGAATCCGTCGCTGCGCCTCATATCGAACCGTCGCCGGGAAAAGCGCTATCAGCTTGTCATTCTTTTTCAGAACCAGCGAATGATCTTCAAATCTATCGGCTGGGTGATAATTTAAAAACTTGCGGGTGTGGAAAATAGTGCCGTTATTCGCCTGCCAGACAAAATCATCCCAACGATCGTGAAATTCGTCCTGGTAGTTTTCAACTTCAATTCTTTCCATTAGCGAGCCATCAATTTTGCCATAATTGCTTTTTGTGCGTGCAGTCGATTTTCTGCTTCATCGAACACAATCGAATTCACACTTTCGATGACGCTGTCGGTAATCTCCTCTCCCCGGTGCGCCGGCAGGCAGTGCATCACATAAGTGTCTTTTCTGGCGGATTTCATCAAATGATCATTTACTTGAAATTTTTTGAAGGCTGCTTTTCGCTGTTCAGCCTCGGACTCCTGTCCCATGCTTGCCCAGACATCGGTATAAATCACATCCGCATCCTTGACCGCCTGATGGGGATCGCGAAATATTTGGATTTCGCTAATGGCGGCGTCGGTTGCCCGCTTCATGACACCAGCATCAGGATCATAGCCTTCGGGAATAGCCAGCGCCAGCTTCATCGGATAACGCGAAGCAAAATTCAACCAGGAATTAGCCAGATTATTGCCGTCACCAATGAAAGCCAGTTTCATGTTTTCCAAACTTTTGCGATGTTCCAAAATCGTCAAAACATCTGCCATCACCTGGCACGGATGCAGCAGATCGGTCAATCCATTGATCACCGGAACCGTTGCATATTCCGCCATCTCAATAATATCCTGATGTCCGAATAAACGCGCCATGATGCCATCGTTATAACGCGATAACACTCGGCCAATATCTTTCACCGCCTCCCTGGTACCGACGCCAATATCTGCCGGCGCCAAATAGAGCGCATGGCCGCCCAACTGGAACATACCCACCTCAAACGAAATCCGGGTGCGCGCCGATGGTTTCTGAAAAACCATTGCCAGCGTCTGTCCCTCTAACAATCGATGTGGTTGATGTTTTTTTTGTTTTGCCTTTAATTCAATCGCGAGGTCGAGTAGCTCTTCAATTTCTTGTTTTGTCAAATCTGCAATCGACAGAAAATGTTTAGACAAGGTATAGCTCCTCCATGATCAGCATCAACTATTTCTCAAAATTTGTGAATTTAACAACCGAATCCTTTTCAGCCGCCAAATAACGCCGAACGGCTAAATCTGTTTTTTCTGATAAGCCTACAAAATATACCGGCTCAAATCCTCATCCTCAACAATATCTCTCAGCGCTTCCCGGACATCCTTGTCGGAAATTTTAGCGTGTTCCACTATGGTATCTGGTACTTCAAACAACAAACCTTCCAACAGGGTTGTCAAAATGGTATGCAAGCGTCTTGCGCCAATGTTTTCTGCCCGATCATTAACCTCGCTGGCTAATTTTGCGATTTCGCGAATAGCGCCTTTGGTGAATTCCAGCTTAACGCCCTCAGTCGCCAGCAACGCCGTGTATTGTTTGATCAACGCATTTTCCGGCTCCGTTAAAATGCGGATAAAATCCTCGGTAGTCAAGCTGTCCAGCTCCACTCGAATCGGGAACCTTCCCTGCATCTCAGGAATCAGGTCCGAAGGCTTGGAAACATGAAATGCGCCGGATGCGATGAACAAGACATGGTCTGTCTTCACCATTCCATATTTAGTTACCACGCTGGAACCTTCCACAATCGGCAGCAAATCACGTTGAACGCCTTCCCGAGAAACGTCGGGTCCGTGACCGCTATCCTCTCCGGCGATCTTGTCAATTTCATCAAGAAAAACAATACCCGCATTTTCGACGCGGTTAATCGCTTCCCGGACGACTTCTTCCATATCGATCAATTTTTGTGATTCTTCCTGAACAAGAAATTGGTGCGCTTCAGGAATTGTCATTTTTCGTTTCTTGGTTTTTTTGGGAAACATGGGGCCGAGCATGTCCTGCAAGTTCATCCCCATCTCTTCTATTCCCATCGGAGAAATAATTTGCATCATCGGCGACGAGGACACAGGAACTTCCAACTCAACTTTTCTTTCGTCGAGTTTTCCCAGATGGAGTTGTTCCCGCAATTTTTCACGGGTGCGCTTCCATTTGGCAAAGGTCTCGTCCTGTTTATCAAAATCGTTAGCCATCTCATTAAAATCGGGCGGGGGTGGCAATAAAATATCCAGCAGCCGTTCTTCAGCCATTTCATCAGCCTTTTCTTCGACCGCTTCTTCTTTTTCGGCGCGAACCATGTTGACTGCCAGGTCGACAATATCCCGAATAATGGATTCCACATCGCGACCGACATAACCCACTTCGGTAAATTTTGACGCTTCGACTTTGATAAAAGGCGCGCTTGCCAGCCGGGCAAGACGGCGCGCGATCTCGGTTTTGCCGACCCCGGTCGGTCCTATCAAAATGATGTTATTTGGCAAGATCTCTTCACGCAGCTCATCTTCAACTTGCTGCCTCCGCCAGCGATTTCGCAGCGCGATGGCAACCGACTTCTTTGCCTTGTCCTGCCCGATGATGTATTTATCCAATTCAGCGACAATTTGTTTCGGTGTTAGTTCCTCTATTCCTGTTTTCATTTAATCCCTTTTCAATCGTGATCTTATCAGATTGTGTATTTTTTGAGGATAGAAATCACCTGGACTAAAAGCTGAAAAGCTTTCGGGATCAGGTGCTTCCCTGGTTAAGCGATATTTTTTCCCAATATGCCTTGATCTAATTCAAGAGTATAAGACAGAATTGTATCAATATTGATTTTTTTTTGATGCCTTAAGGATTTCAATACCGGCAAGTTTTCCATCACTTGTGGAATCAATATTTACACCTTCTGCGATTTCAACCACCATTTCCAGCTTTTGATCACCAAACGTAAACGTTCACGTGTTGATACTGTTTAGTTGTTGATATTTATAACGTTGGAGTGCGACGCCTTTACAAACTGTCCATGAACCTTAAATTTTGTTATTTAATGTCATTGCGATCCGCCGAATGGCGGAGAAGCAATCTTTAAGATAACTCACTATAATTAAAGAGATTGCTTCGTCGCGGAGTTTAGCCTGAGCTTGCGAAGGGCTCCTCGCAATGACATGAATT
>OMKS01000596.1_pt1 | contig 33840 bp, 22 predicted proteins | sample 1674721 | NCBI WGS metagenome assembly OMKS01 (sample SAMN06264996, study PRJEB25208) | sediment metagenome | isolation source: hot spring sediment | place: USA: California | collected 2014-09-02 | reverse complement strand
CACTATCCTCTTCGTCGGCAGCGTCAGATGTGTATAAGAGACAGCCGCAGCCCCGGTCCTGAGAAGATGCGACTCGAAGGCACCGTAATCGATCGATCCGGACTTGAAATCGGCCGGGACCGAGTCGCTGCTGTATATCCAGGGGGAGTTCCTGCTCGCGATCTGCGAGATCACGAGGCTCGCGAGGTTCTCAGCGTTCACCTGGGTAAGCGTGCCCGCGATTGTAACCGGAGAAGTGAGCCCGGCCAAAGAGGCGCTCATCGACACGACAGGTATCCCGTGTCGCGAGAAAACCACTTGGGACTCCGCGAGTCCCTTCTCGAAAGTGAGCGGGGAAATGGGGCATTCGATCGCGGAGAAGATGGGGCTCTTCCTCAGATCCTCCTTGCTCCCCGTCAAGATCGAAGCGAGTTCGATCATCTCCTCGGCCTGTTGTGGCTCCAGGGATCCTCCCTGGACATGCTTTTCCGTGTATTGGAAACCGACCTTCAGCTCTATCAGCTCTTTAATGTGTGCGGGCTGGTCGAGCGCTCCGACCATTCCCCAGCAGAAATCGATCTGGGGGAACTCGTTTGCCATGATCATGAAATCCCTGATATCGTCAAGGGTCGACGGCCTCTGCTCCCCCGTAAGCAGGTTCTTTATGTAGACTCCTTCACCGCCGTTTGCGGAATAGATCCTTCCCGACGGAATCACGATGTCTTCAATCTCGCCCCTGCCCGATAATCGGACCGTTTTTGGAGCGCTCTGGACGGCCGATTCGATAACGCTCTCCGGCATCAAAATCCGGCCACCTTTCTCGGATTTTCCGCAGCCCTCCTGGACGAGCATATCGCAGACGGAATCGCTCAGTATTCGAACCCCGATCTCCTCGAGAATTCTAACGGATGTGCCGTGAATTCGTTCCTTCTCGTCATCGTTCAGGAACCTGATCCTTCCTTTCGCCATGTCAATCTGCTCCTCGAATCTGCAATTTCTATTACCGTAAGATCAATGGATTACTCTCTTCTCGTACTCCTTCAATATCTGATTTCCGCTCCGAACTATTTCAGAGTCGAGAGGCTCGACCTCATGCTCCTGGAGCAGCCTTTTCGCGGTCTCCTTAGCCTCTGGAAGCATCCGATCGGACAGGGTAGCCTCCCAGCCGAGCTTCTTCTTGTCCCAGAAAAACAGCTCTTTCTTGAAGTTCTTGGCGGTGTGCGGGTGCGTCAGGAAGCTGTTGCCGTGCCCGACCTGCTTGACGACATCGAGCGCGATGCTCTCCTCCGAGATTTCGAACTCCCTGAGGAACGCGCGGAAGTTCTCCCAGAGGAGCGAGTCGATCACCATCTGCTCGAAGCTGCACCCTTTCGCGTCATCAAATCCTCCGATACCTACCGCAAGGTCAGTGTTGCAGAAGATCCCCAACATAACGCTTGCGAGCTCGCAGAAGCTCTTCGTGATCCCTGGGGTGTCTGGCTCGACGCCCCATCCCGAGACCATGCACGGCCTCCCGTACCGTTTCGCCATCTGACCCGCAGCTGCGCTCACCGGGAGTATTTCCGGCGCCTCGAAGTTCATGTTACCGGTCATCATGTCGATCGGAGCGGATTCCGAGCTGTAGATGTGCGGGGCCCCGGGCTGTGCGAACTGCGTTATCACGAGGCTCGCCAGATTTTCCGTGTTCACGTTCACGATTGTCCCGGCGATGGTCACGGGACTGGACATCCCCGATAGAGACATCGACATCGCCACGACTGGGATGCCGGCCTTCGCCAGCTCTACCTGCGCCTCCACCATGCCCTTATCGAAGGAAAGCGGGGCGATCGGGCACATTATCGCCGAGAAAATCGGGCGTTTCCTGAGCTCATCCATTCCTCCGGCGATGAGGGACGCGAGGGCGATCTGCGTCTGCGCATCCTCCTTTGTCAACACATCCCCCTGGGAGTTGAGCGTGCAGCCCTGTTGAGACGCCCACATCTCGTGAGCCGAATGAACGAGTTCGGGAACATCGGTTACGGTGACGATGGGCCAGAATATGCTGACCGGGTCGAGAGCGTCTGCGAGCTTCGCGAACTCCATCAGATCCGCCCTGGTCGCGTCGCGCCTGTTCCCAGTCTCGAGGTCCCTCATGTAGATCGTAGTGCCGTCAGTTGTGATATACGGAAAACCGCTATCGACCGGGAGTTCGACATCGTTCTTTGGATCGCGTCCGCACAGCTTGAAGCTCCTGGGCGCTTTATCCAAAGCCTCTTTGACCATCGCCTCGGGTATCCTCGCGATCTTCGTCCTGTGGTCTACCGCGGCTCCCGAGTCATCTAACATCCTCAGAACCGATTCGCTCCTGACGAGAACGCCCATATCCTGGAGGCTTTCGATGCTCTTGTCGTGAATGAGGTCTTCATCATGTCTATCAAGGAACTTCATCCTCAGGACTGCCATAAGTACGCACCTGTCACCTGCGGTCTATTTTCTCGACTGCTGCTGGCCTAAATGCTTTTAAGGATTATATGGCTTTGCTGGGATACCCGAAAGGTCAATGCCATATCCGCAATTGATAAATTGCATCTAAGACAAGGACTGGCACCTGCCGAATATCGGGAATGGGCCGCGGCCGGTCCCCAGATGGTTACTGCCTACTTCGCCCTGGCCTTGTCGAAATCGCCCAGCACGGCATCGCACTGCTTCACGATATCCGGACCTATCTGCTTGACCTCGTGTTCCTTCAGGATCGCCTTAGCGACCTCCCTCGCCTCTCCGACCATTGAATCAGATAACGTTGCCTGCCAGGCAAGCTTCTTCTTGTCCCAGAAGTGAAGCGCCTTCTTGAAGTTCTTCGCGGTGTGCGGGTGAGTGAGGAAGCTGTTGCCGTGACCTACCTCTCGGACTACGTCGAGTGCCACTTCTTCCTCAGTGACGGAGAACTTCCGCAGGAATTGCCGGTACTCATCCCAGAAGTAAGCATCGATCACGATCTGCTCCAGAGCGCATCCCTTTGCATCGTCAAACCCGCCTATACCTGGGCCAAGGTCCGTGTTGCACATTATGCCCATAATAGAGGCGGTCACCTCGCAGAAGCTCATGTTGATCCCCGGCTTCGAACCGCCGACGCCCCATCCTCCAACCATTGCTGGCCTGCCGTATCTCTTGGCCATCTGACCGCCGGCCGCGCAGATTGCAGGAAACTCGGATACGGTCCAGTTCATGTTTCCAGTAAGCATGTCGATGGGCGAGGATTCCGAGCTGTAGATATGTGGAGCACCGGGCTGAGCGGACTGCGTTATCACCAGGCTTGCCAGGTTCTCGGTGTTTGCGTTGACGATCGTACCGGCGAAAGTGACCGGAGCGGACATGCCCGACAACGACATCGACATGGAAACAACCGGTATACCGGCCTTGGCGAGCTCCACCTGCGCTTCGACCGCCCCTTTTTCGAATGACAGTGGAGCGATCGGACACATCATGGAAGAGAAGATCGGCCGCTTCCTCAGCTCGTCCCTGCCCCCGACGACGAGCGAGGCCATTTCTATCTGCGTCTTGGCCTCGAGGACGCTAAGGGTGTCACCCTGGACATGTTTGGCGCACCCCCTCATAGAGGCCCAATATTCATGCGTGGAGTGGGTCGCCTCGGGAACATCGTTCACGGTGACCATTGGCCAGAAGAAATCGACGGGGTCAAGGGCGTCCGCGAGGTTCGCCAAACGAACGAGGTCTTTCCTGACGGCGCTCCTTTTCTGTCCGGTGTCTGGATCGATCGTGTATACCGTGAGACCGTCGGTTGATATCTTTGGTATGCCATCGACCGGGAGCTCGATGTCGTTCTTAGGATCCCTGGCACATAGCTTGAACTCCTTCGGGGCCTTGCTGAGGGCCTCCTTGACCATTTCCTCTGGGATCTTGGCGATTAATTTCTTGTGATCGACATTCGCACCCGACTCATCGAGAAGCTTCAGAACCGACTCGGATCGGACGAGAACTCCGATTTCGTTCAGGCTCTTGAGGCTCTGATCATGTACGATATCTTCCTCGCTCTTATCTAGTATTTTCACTCGGATTACTGCCATAAAAACACCTTCCAAATGGCTTCAATCACTGGCTTTTTTCGTTTATTCAGCTGCTGACAAGGACGGGGGAATATTATATCTTTTCTCAGCAGGAGTTATAACTGTTTCTCTCATTTTGCGCTCGATCGTGCAGATTTTGATTTTTTTACGAAATGGACGCCCGTAATTAGAATTCAGGTGTCAGAGCTATGCTCGAATTCGATATTGATCAGGCGATCAGACTGCGTTCGTACTCCTTCAGAATAACATTGCCCTGTTTGACAATGTCTGGATCGACTGGTGTGACCACATGTTGCTCGAGGAGTTTTAGGGCCATTTCCTTTGCCTCCGGTACCATCCTATCTGAAAGCGTTGCCTGCCATGCGAGGCGATTCTTGTCCCAGAAGTGGAGCTCCTTCTTGAAGTTCTTGGCCGTATGCGGATGCGTCAGGAAGCTGTTACCCTGGCCAACCTCCTTCACGACATCCAAAGCGCAGCTCTCCTCGTCCACTTTGAACTGCCTGAAAAATGCGCGGAATTCGTCCCAAACCATCGCGTCAATGACGAGCTGCTCGAACGCGCATCCCTTGGCATCATCCAGACCGCCCATTCCTGTCCCGAGGTCGGTGTTGCAGAACATTGTGTAGCTTGTACATACGGTCTCGCAGAAGCTGCCCTTCATGCCAGGTTTGGTGTTCCCAGACATGCCCCAGGTTCCTGTCATGCAGGGTCTGTCATACCTCTTGGACATCTGTCCCAGGGCAGCGCTTATCGGCAGCATCTCGGGAGCTGAGTAGTTCATGTTTCCGGTCAACATGTCAATCGGGGCCGACTCCGAGCTGAAAATGTGCGGGGCGCCCGGCTGAGCGAACTGTGTGATAACGAGACTGGCCAAATTCTCTGTATTGGCGTTTACGACCGTTCCGGCAAAAGTGACAGGACTGGACATTCCTGACAGGGACATCGACATTGATAAGGTGGGTACGCCCGCCTTAGCGAACTCGACCTGGGCTTCGACCGCTCCCTTTTCAAAAGAGAGAGGCGCAATCGGGCAATTCACAGCAGAAAACAACGGACGCTTTCTGAGCTCCTCATCGCCTCCAGCAACAAGAGCACCGAGCTTAATCTGCGTAAGCGCATCCTCTCGGCTTAGGACATCGCCTTGGATATGCTTGGTGCATGATATCAATGAAGTCCACATCTCGTAGGAAGAATGAGCCGCTTCCATCACATCCGTTGCGGTGACGATAGGCCAGAAGAATTCGACCGGGTCGAGCGCATCGGCCAGCTTGGCGAAATCCGCCAGATCCTTTCTCTTGGCGTTGCGCCTTTCCCCCGTCTTCGGATCGATCATGTACAAAGTAAGGCCGTCCGTGGATATCTTCGGGAAGCCGTCGACAGGAAGAGCAATATCGTTCTTTCTTTCCCTCGCACCCAGGGTGAAGCTTTTTGGAGCGCGCTCGACTGCCTCGTTGACCATCCCCTCCGAGAACTTTGCTATCCCTGTCCGAGAATCGACCTCGGCACCGGATTCCTTCAGCATACCCAGCACCGAGCTGCTACGGATCAGGACACCGATGTTTTCAAGGCTCTCTATGCTCTTGGCATGTACTAATTCCTCTTCATCCCTGTCTAGAATTTGAAATCTAGCCCTGGCCATCCAACTCCTCCATACATTTTCGTTCTCAACTCATGCCCTGGGTTCTATCATTTCGGGGTATATTTAGATTCGAGAGTGTGTCAGAACAACATACCTGTGAATGGTATTGTGTTGCCGTCTTGCACCCGGTCATTCGGATTATATTCGTTACTTATTTGCAACCTAAGCCCGTCTACTCAAAAGACGGACAACCGACGCAGATGGATTCCCAGAGGGGGTATGAATAGATTTCCTATTATTCGGAAAGTCTCTTCTCATACTCCTTGATCAGCTCATCCCCGCTCTTCAGAATCGATTTGTCCAGTTTGGGAACCCTGTGCTCCTGCAGCAGGTTCTTGGCGACGGCTCTGGCCTTTGGAATCATCGTGTTCGACATGCATGCCTCCCATTCGAGCTTCTCCTCGTCACGAGGCTGTATCTCCTTCTTGAAATTCATCAGTGTATGTTGATGCGTCAGGAAGCTGTTCCCGTGGCCTACCTCTTTGACAACTTCGTTGGCAATCGTATCGTTGTCGACCCTCACCGTTCTTAGGAAGCCACGCCAGTTCTCCCACATGTACGAATCGAGAACCATCTGCTCCAACGAGGAGCCCTTGGCGTCGTCAATGGAGCCGATCCCCGAGCATAAATCCGTGCCGGAAAGCGTATCCAGCGATGTGCTGGACATCTCGGAGAAGGGCCTCAGAAGCCCTGGAGACCCACCGCAGCAAAGGCCCCAGTCCCCGACCATGATCGGAAGCCCGTACCTCTTGCCCATCTGGACAATGCCTGTCATGATGAACGGGACCTCGACACCCTCGTAGTAGGTGCTGCCGGTCTTCATGTTGCCCGGGATCGCATCCGAACTGTATATGAAAGGAGCGCCGGATTCCGCAAACTGGGTGATGACTAGACTCGCAAGATTCTCGGTATTTACGATATTGATCGTACCGCCGATCGTGACCGGGGAAGATATCCCTGAAAGTGGCATATCCATGGAAATTACTGGCACGCCGGCCTTTGCGAGTTCGACCTGGGCCTCGGCGTTGCCCTTGCCGAATGTCAGCGGGGAAATCGGTGAGCAGACGACGGAGAACAGCGGGCGCTTCTTCAGCTCCTTCTCTCCTCCGGCCACGAGCGCTCCCAGCTTTATCTGCATCCTTGCATCCTCGGCTCCCATGACCTCGATCTGGTGAATGTGCTTGGTGGTGTTCTTCAGAGAGGTCCATAGCTCGTGGACGGTATGAGCCGCCTCTGGAATGTCGCGGGGGACCACCATCGTCCAGAAAATATCTACGGCATCCAATGCGTCGCCGAGCCGGACGAAATCGGAAAAGTCCTTCCTGGTGGCGTCCCTTTTCTTGCCTGTATCCAGGTCGGTCATGTACACCGCCAGACCGTTCGTTGTGATATATGGTATAGTGTCGACCGGAATCTGAAGATCACGCTTGCCGTCCCGGCTGCACATGAGAATGCTTTTCGGCGCCTTCGATATAGCCTCCTTGACCATGCTCTCTGGTATCTTCGCGATTTTAGTCTTCTTATCGACCGATGCGCCCGCCTCGCCTAGCATTTCGAGGACGGAGTCGCTTCGGATCAAAACTCCCATCTCCTGGAGCAGCTCGAGGCTTCTCTGATGTATCATCTCCTCTTCGTCGCTTTCAAGGAATCTGGTTCTTAGCTTAGCCATAGAGTCTCACCACTTTGCCTGGCAGAGCAGACTTCCGATAAGGCGTTATCCGCTCGACTTCTCGAAGTCGCTTATGAGCTTGTCGCCCTGCGCGATGATCGATTTATCCATCGCCGGGACCGTATGCTCCTTCAATATCTTTTTAGCTATCTCCCGCGCCTCGGGCATCATGCTGTCTGAATATGTGCGCTCCCAGGACAGGATCTTGTCATCCCTGAAGAAGAGCTCCTGCTTGAAGTTCCTGGCGGTATGAGGGTGCATCAGGAACGTGTTGCCGTGCCCGACCTGCTTGACGACATCCAAGGCGATCGTCTCCGGGCTGACAGTGAAGTTCCTCATGAACGCGCGGACATGCTCCCAGATATACGCCTCGATAACCGCCTGGTCGAACGCGGCGCCCTTGACTGCGTCCAGTCCTCCGATCCCGGATACCAGGTCGGTGTTGGACATGGTGCTCAGAGCGACCCCCATGATCTCGGAAAACGAATGCGGGATGCCAGGTGTCTCCTTGTCGTTTATCCCCCAATCGCCCACCATAGAGGGCATATTGTACCTTCGTGCCATTTGTCCCAGGCCCGCTGAGATTAGCGATTGCTCCGTCGCCATGTAGTTGATGACCCCCGTTTTCATGCTGATCGGCGCCGACGACGAGCAGTAGATATGCGCCGCTCCAGGAGCAGCAAACTGCGTAATCACCAGGCTCGCGAGGTTCTCGGTGTTGGCGTTCGTGATGGTTCCTGCAAGAGTGATCGGTGACGAACCCCCCGGGAGAGACATCGACATCGACATTATCGGCACGCCGGCCTTAACGAGCTCGACCATTCCCTCGACGATTCCAGCCTCGTATGACAGCGGGGCGATCGAGCAGCAGATGACCGAAAACAGCGGCCTCTTCCTGAGCTCTTTCTCACCTCCGGCCGCGATCCTGCCCAGCTCGATCTGCATCTTGGCGTCGGAGGCGCTCTGAAGCGACACACCGTTGACATGCTTGGTGGTGTTCTGCATCGCGGTCCACAGCTCATACAGGCTGTGCGATACCTGCGGGACCTCGGTCGCGGTGAGCGTGGTCCAGACGAAATCCACCGGATCCAGACCGTCTGCGAGCCGGATGAAGTCGGCGATGTCCTTCGTCGTCGAGTTCCGCTTCTTCCCGGTCTCCATGTCCCTGATGTACACGCCCAATCCAGTCGTCGCCACGAACGGAGGGCCGGCCACCGGTATCGTCATGTCGTTCTTCGGGTCTCTGCCACAGAGAGTGATCTCGTTTGGTACCTTCTTCAACGCCTCATCGACCATCTCCTCGGGAATCTTGACGATGCTCTTGTTATGGTCAACATCCGCTCCAGATTCGTCGAGCATCTTGAGCACGGATTTGCTCCTGATCAGGACACCGATTTCCTTCAGGCTCTTGATGCTGTATTCGTGAATCATGTCCTCTTCGTCTTTATCGAAGAAATCTACACGCGCGTAGGCCATTCAAATCACCTAATCCATATATCCGATATCATTCGACTTACAGGTCACAGCCCATAATCATATTGATTTAAGGGACGCCTGATTGAAAGGCGTCCGTATGCTCCGACCATTAATTGGACCTCGCTCAGAACTCCTTGATTATCTTATCAAGGCTCTTTGAGATGTCACCGTCGAGCTTCTTCGGCTCATGGTTCTTGAGTATCCAGTCCGATTTTTGCTTTGCCTCCTCCATGAGGTCCTTCTTACCTTTGGATACCCAGCTATCGTAGCCTTCGGTGCTCCAAAGGAACGGTATGTGGAACTCCCGAATATGCTTCAGGGTGTGCATCTGGTTGAGGTAAGTGCCTCCGATCCCGACCTTCTTTATGAGGTCCAACGGGACCGTGTCATTGTTGACCTCGATTTTCTTGTAGGTCTTGAGGGTGATCCCCGCGATCTCGTGGTCGAGCATCAGCTGCTCGTACGAAAGCAACGTGGAACCGTCGACTACTCCGAGCCCGTTCATGACTTCGGAGCCGGTCATAGCGGCCACCGCAGCCATGTGGGAGTTCTCGATGGAGGCGTGCAATCCCGGTATCCTGGCGCTGGAGCCGATGCCACCGCATGAGTTCGGTATGTTGCAGAACCTCGCCATCTCGGCCGATGCGGCACCGAGGATCATGCTCTCGGGGGAGCCGCCTGTGTATCCGCCGGTCCTGGGATCCATGCTCGAGAGAACCGAGCCGTAGAGTAGGGGAGACCCGGGCTCATGCGCCTGCATCGCGCAGGCGAGGGCGAGGGTCTCGGCGTGGTTCACCGTCAGGTCGCCGGCAATGGTTGCCGGGCCGCTGATCCCCATCTCCGCCATGCCGGTAATATGTACTGGCACATGGTTCTCCGCCCAGATCATGGCTGCCTCTGTCGACGGTCCCTCGAGTATGAACGGGGACATCGTGCATACCATCGCGGATATCAGGTGCCTCTTCCGGAGCTCCTCGACTCCGCCCATGATCTCGGAAGCCATCTTGATCTGCGCCCTCGCCTCCTCGGGCGTGGTCGTCGATTCCGTCTCGATGTGTTTCGAGGTGTTCTCGAAGGCCTCCTTCATGCCCTTCAGCACATGTATTTTCTCCGGGATGTCGTGGGCGACCACCATCGGCTCGTAGATGCTCAGATAGGGCAGATGGTCTCCTATGATAGCGGTCTTCGTGATGTCCTCGAGCAGCGATTGCCTCCGGCTCTGCTTTTTCTCGTCCCAGACAAATATTCCGCAGCCGTCCGTGGTGTAGTAGTGATGGCTGCCGTCAACGGGAAGATCGTACTCCTTCGTCCTTCCTGAGAGGACCATGCTCCTCGGGATCTTCTTCCTGAGGTCCTCAACGACATTCTTAGGGAATTTCACGACCATTGAGGACTCATCGACCGAGGCTCCCGCCTTCTTCAGAGCGGCCCTTGCGGTCTTGCTGTGGATCCTTATGCCCACTGTCTCCATCAGCTCGAGGGCTGAATCGTGTATTTTCTTCTTTCCTTCCTCTGATATCATCGTACTGGGTTCTCTTATTAGAAATCTATCCGAAAAGGCAGACATGCCTGCAACCTCCGCAAATACATACTCCGAGAAATAGGCATTCTCGGCTGAACTGAGGGATGTCTGCGTTACATATGTAGGTTTCTGAGCAGGGTTTAAGATACTTTCTGTACGGACAGTGAAAAAATCTTAAAAAAGTGGATTTATCGATGTTCTTTTAACGATTTATTCGAGTATGAGGCAGTAAAATGAAAAAGATTGAGATGGAGGTCGTAGTCCAGATAGACTGGACGCGCCCTCCAAACCTCGTTTCGATCCCCGGTTCTTTCAGAACTCCTTAATTATCCGGTCCAGGCCCTTCGAAATATTCGAATCCAGCTTCTCAGGGGAGTGGGTATTGAGCACCCAGTCCGACTTCTCCTTGGCGATATCCAGCAAATCCCTCTTGCCCTTCGAGACCCAGGTTTCGAATCCCTCGAGGTTCCAGAGGAACGGCCGGTAGAATTTCCTTGAATGCTTCAGGGTGTGCATCTCCTTCAGGAATGTGCCGGAAATGCCGACCTTCTTGATCACATCGACCGCCATGGTATCCTCGTTGACCACGATGTCCTTGTAGGAGTTGATCACGGTCCCGGCAATCTCGTTGTCGATTATGAGCTGTTCGTACGAGAGCATCGTCGAGCCATCGACGACTCCCATTCCGTTCATGATCTCCGAACCGCACTGGGCCGCAAGACCAGCGTAGATGGCGTTCTCGACCGCTGCCTGTATACCTGGAATGCGCGCGCTGGAGCCGATGCCGCCGCATGAATTTGGTATCTTACAGAACCTCGCCATCTCGGCCGATGTTCCCCCGAGCATTATGCCCTCTGGGGACTCGGAGTTGTAGTCACCGGATCTGAGGTCCATGCTTGACAGAACAGAACCGTAAAGGACCGGGGATCCAGGCTCATGCGCCTGCATAGCGCAGGCGAGTGCGAGGGTCTCGGCGTGGTTCACAATGAGATCACCCGCTACAGTGGCAGGTCCCGTGAGGCCCATCATAGCCATGCTGGTAATGTGCACGGGCACATGGTTCTCCGCCCAGACCATCGCGGCCTCGGTGGCGGGACCCTCCAGGATCAGCGGGGACATCGTACAGACCATTGCGGAAATCAGATGTCGTTTCCGGAGCTCCTCGACCGATCCGACGACCTCGGCGGCCATCTTCACCTGGGCCTTCGCCTCCTCGGGTGTGGTAGTCGATTCGGTCTCGATGTGCTTCGACGTGTTCTCAAAGGCCTCCTTCATCCCCTTGATCACATGGACCTTCGCGGGGACGTCGTGGGCGACCACCATCGGCTCGTAGATGCTCAGGTACGGGAGCCAGTCTGCGATCACAGCGGTCTTACGGACGTCTTCGAGGAGCGATCTTCTCCGATCCCTCTTCTCGTTGTCCCATACCGTGATTCCGCATCCGTCGGTGGTATAGTAGTGGTGTGTCCCGTCGACCGGGAGATCGTAATCGCCGTTCCTGGCGGCGAGGGTGAATTTCTCGGGGATCTTCTTCCTGAGATCCTCGGTGACGTTATGGGGGAACTTGACGACCATAGTGGACTCGTTCACCTCCGCGCCGGCCTTCTTCAGCGCCGACCTCGCCGTTTGGCTATGTATGCGGATTCCGACTTCGGCCATGATCTCCAGCGCGGCCTCGTGCATCTTCGTCTTGTCCTCGTCCGAGAGTATTGGTCGCGGTTTCCTTATCACAAACCTATCTGAAAAATTGCTAATTTTCAACACCTCCGATATTCATATCCATATTCGCGATTTCAAACAGATTTTTCGAACTCCTTGACTATCTCGTCACCCCGCCTGATGAGATCCTTGTCAATCGACTCCACCTGATGACTCTTAAGTATGGTCTCGACGGTCTTCTTGGCGTCGGGCACCATCCTGTCAGATGCGGTGGCGCCGTACAGCTCAGTCTTCTTCCTGTCACGGAAGAAGATCTCCTTCTTGAAGTTCTTGGCGGTATGCGGATGCGTGAGGAATGTGTTGTTGTGCCCGATCTCCTTCACCAGGTCCAAAGCGGCCTTCTCCTCGCTTATGCTGAAATCCCTCATGAATGCCCGGAAGTCCTCCCAGAAATTGACGTCGCAGACGAGCTGCACTGCGGAGCAGCCCCGGTCCGAATCTATGCCGCCCGCTCCTGAGGCGAGGTCGGTCCCGGACATGGTTGTCATCCAAATGGACAATGTCTCTCCGAACGGAACTGGGTTCCCTGGTCGATCGGCGTCGACGCCGATCGCTCCCGTCATCTTCGGCAGGCCGTATCTGCTCGCCATGGCGCCGGTCGCCGCCATGATCAGAGGCGTTTCCGCGCCGCGGTAATCGATTACGCCCGAGGTCATGTTGACCAGGGTCGACTCCGTGCTGTATATGTGCGGCGCACCGGGCTCCGCGGTCTGCGTGATGACCAGGCTCGCTAGGTTCTCTGTGTTCGCGTTCACGATCGTGCCGGCTACGGTTGCGGGGGCGGTCATTCCGCCGAGGGTCATTGACATGGAAATAACGGGAATCCCGGCCTTCGCGTACTCGACCTGCGCCTCGACCGATCCCCTCTCGAATGACAGCGGGGCGATCACGCAGCTGAGCACTGAGAAAAGCGGCCTCTTCTTGAGCTCCTTCTCCCCGCCTGCAACGAGCCTGCCGAGCGCGATCTGGGTCTTGGCATCTGGTATTCCGATCGTCCCGGAGCCTGCAGATCCCAGTATGTGCTTCGTCGTGTTCTGCATCGAAGTCCAAAGCTCGTGCACCATGTGCGAGTTGGGCGTGACATCGCTCGTCGTGACCATCGGCCAAAAGGCGTTCAACGGATCTAGCGCGTCGCCCACCTTCGCGAGCTCCGCGAGATCCTTCCTCGTCGCCTCTCTTCTCTGACCGGTCCTGTGGTCTATGATAAAAACCGTGACACCGCAGGACGAAATGAACGGAAACGCCTGAACCGGTATCTTGAGATCCCTCTCCGGGTCTCTCGCACCGAGCGTTATACTCTTGGGAGCTTTCTTGATAGCGTCGTTGACCATCGCCTCCGGTATTTTGGCGATCTGCTTCTTATGGTCCACATCGGCTCCTGCCTCGTCCAGCATCTTCAGTACCATCTCACTATGGATTAGAACTCCCATTTCGTTCAGGTTCTTCAAACTCAGAGCGTGTATCAGCTCCTCCTCATCCTTTTCGAGAAATCTCAGTCTCGCCTTTGCCAATCTGTCCACCTCGTATCATATCCTCAATTTTTCAGCCTCTTCTCTTCTCATTTCGTAATTCATCAGGACATTTGCTTCTCGTAGTCCCTAAGGATCTTGTCCCCTTTTTGCAGAATATCCGGATCAAGAGATACCACCTTGTGCTCCTTAAGGAGCTTCTTCGCGACCTCCCTCGCCTCCGGGACCATATCCGTGGAGAGAGTCGCCTGCCATGCGAGCTTCTTCTTGTCCCAGAAGAACAGCTCCTTCTTGAAGTTCTTCGCAGTATGCGGATGCGTCAGGAAGCTGTTTCCGTGCCCTACCTCTTTCACAACATCGAGTGCGATGCTCTCGGAATCAACCACGAAATCGCGCATGAAGGAGCGGTACTGCTCCCACAAATAGGCGTCAATGACCAGCTGCTCGAAAGAGCAGCCCTTTGCGACATCGATGGAGCCCATACCGGCTGCAAGATCGGTCCCCGACATCAGCGGGAGAAAGCCGCTCGTAATCTCGCAGAATGAGCCTTGAATTCCGGGCATGCGCCCGCCATTAGTACCGCAGCCAGCCACCATACAAGGAAGGCCGTACCGGCGCGCCATCTGTCCGGCGGCAGCGCTAATCAGAGGGACTTCCGGGGCATTGTAGTTGATGATCCCGGTCTTCATCTCGATCGGCGTCGATTCCGATGTATAGACGTGCGGAGCGCCAGGCGCGAAGGACTGTGAGATCACGATGCTCGCAAGGTTCTCCGTGTTCACGTTCGCTATAGTACCAGCAAGTGTTACCGGTGATGAAAGGCCGCCCAAAGACATCGACATAGAGCACACCGGGAGCCCAGCTTTCGCGAACTCCACCTGCGCCTCGATCGCCCCCTTCTCGAATGTGAGCGGGGCGATCGGACAGCTGATGACCGAGATGATCGGTCTCTTCATTAGCTCCTCCTCGCCGCCGACTACGAGCGAGGCGAGCTCGATCTGCTTCCTCGCGTCGAGGCCGCTCTGCACTGTCACCCCCTGGACATGTTTTGTCGTGTTCTGCAGCGCGGCCCAAATTTCATGGGACCCGTGCGTGAGCTGAGGCACATCGGTGGCGGTAAGCGAGGTCCATAGGTAGTCGACAGAATCCAGTGCATCACCGAGCCTGACGAAATCCGCGATGTCCTTTCTCGTTGAGCTCCTCAGCTTCCCCGTATCCAGATCGAGAATTTCAATCGCCAGCCCGTTGGTGGCCGTGTACGGGTAGCTCTTGACGGGTATCTCAAGGTCCCTTTTCGGATCCCGGGCGCATAGCCTGATTCGTTTGGGGGCCTTGTCCAGAGACTCCTTCACCAGGTCTTCTGGTATCTTTGCTATCTTGCTCTTCAAGTCGACGTTCGCGCCCATCTGGTTGAGCTGCTCCAGGACCTTCTCGCTGTGCACTTTTACGCCGATCTGCTCAAGAGTCTTGATGCTCTGCGCGTGGATAATATCCTCTTCCTCCTCGCTCAGGAAATTCAGACGAATTGTTGCCATTCAATCACCTTTCTGTCATATTCAAACCGATATTGATCTACCTCAGTGCGGGAGATTCTTTTCATAACCCCGCAGCATTTCGTTACCCTTTCGTAGGATGTCAGGGTCGATCGGCTCGACCTCATGATCCCTGAGTATCCTCTTTACCTCCTCCCTCGCCTCCAGAATCATTCCGTCCGAGAGAGTGGCCTCCCATTTCATCTTCCTCCTATCCGGGAAGAATATCTGGTTCTTGAAATTCTTGGCCGTATGCGGATGTGTCAGGAACGTGTTTCCCTGACCGACCTCCCTTACCAGCTCAAGGTCGATCGTCTCCTCATTGACCAGATGTTTTCGTAGTACACCCCTGTAGTTCTCCCATAGATAGGAATCGAGCAATAGCTGCTCGAGCGACCCGCCTTTCGCGTCCTCTATCTGCCCTGCCCCGGCCGCCATGTCGGTGGAGGCTAACATGCTGATAGAGATCCACAGTGCCTGGGTGAATGACAGTACGAAGCCAGGCCGCTCCCCGCCGACACCCCAGCTACCGGTATATGCTGGAAGCCCATATCTCTTGGCCATCTGACCCGCGGCAGCGGATATGAGCGCATATTCGACGGTGCTGTAGGAGAAACCGCCGGTATTCATGTCCGCGATGGTGGATTCGGCACAGTAGATATGAGGCGCACCCGGAGAGGCGCACTGCGTAATGACAAGACTGGCAAGATTCTCGGCGTTTGCGTTGACGATGGTACCCGCCAATGTCACTGGTGCGGACATGCCGCCAAGCGACATCGACATGGAGACGATGGGGATGCCTGCCTTGGCCAGCTCCGCCTGCCCCTCGACAGCGCCCCTTTCGAATGAAAGAGGGGCGACAACGCAGCACAGCGTGTGGAACAACGGGCGCTTTCTCAGCTCCTCCTCTCCTCCCGCGATTAGAGATGCCAGCTCTATCTGGGCCCTCGCATCGTTCGGGCTGAGCGTGAGCCCTCCATAATTCTTGGTGCAGTTGTTCAAGGCGGTCCAAAGAGCGTGCACCATGTGCAACGACTCCGGAACGTCATATGCCGTAACATTGGCCCAGAAGAAATCCATCCCGTCCAGCGCATCGGTCAGCCTTGCGAAGTCCGCGATGTCCTTTCGGGTCGTTGTCCTTTTCTTTCCCGTTTCCAGATCGGTCATATAGGTGCCAATGCCGTTGGTACCCACATACGGTACTCCATCGACTGGAAGCTCTAGATCGTGCCTGCCGTCACGGGAACACATCTTGATACGCTTGGGGGCTTTCTTCACCGCCTCTTTGACCATATCTTCCGGAAGACGAGCGATCATTTTGGATTCGTCAATATCGGCTCCATGTTCGCCCAGCATCTGCAGGATCTTCGGGCTTCTTACTAAAATTCCGATGTTCTCAAGACAATCGATACTCTTGCTATGTACGAGGCTCTCCTCATCTATGCTTAGGAAATTTAATCTCGCAACCGCCAAATTATAACACCGTCCCCCAGGCAGATCTGCCAGTGAAATCCGCTGTTGTCCGTGTCGTCTCCAATGTTAGAGGGTAATAATATGGTTTGTCGTTAGCTATTTAAGCCCCGTTCGATTTAGAATGGTGTTTTTCGTTTTCTATATGATAAGTTCGGTGTTTTCTTGCGCCGGAAGCAAAAAAAACGCGTCCCATTGATTTTCAAAGTGAAGATTTCGAGATCGTCTAATACAGATCCCGCATATCATAAGAATCGCCTCGAGCACGATACTGGGTTAAGCAGCTCTTTGTTTGCAGGACGCTCGCGGACGCATCATATATTTATTATAATGAAAGCAGTTACGAGATAATAAGCTGGGAGCGGGTGTATTTCCCGATTGCAGGAGATCGCCCAGGACTTCGAGTATGGACAGGAACAGAAGATGTTTCAAAGGCCTCGTGGGACACGGGACTTCGGTCCGGAGGAGATGACAAGGCGTCGTTGGGCCGAGAGTCAAATGAGGAACACCGCCATCGGATTCGGTTTCAGAGAAATCCAGTTGCCCACTTTCGAAGGATTAGACCTGTTCACGACAAAATCGGGCCAGGGCATAGTCGACGAGCTTTACGCTTTCGAGGACAAGGGGGGTAGGATGATGGCCTTGAGACCTGAGATGACCGCCCAGGTCATGCGTTTCTACATCGCTGAGATGTCAGTCCAGCCGAAGCCGCTCAAGCTCTTCTACTTCGGACCATGCTTTAGGTACGAGAACCCCCAGTCCGGGAGGTTCCGGGAATTCTTTCAGTTAGGAGCGGAAATAATTGGGTCGAGGACTCCCGAGACCGATGCCGAAGTCATTTCCTTGGCGGTGTCGACCATCGAGTCCACCGGGCTTAAAAACTGCAGGCTGAGAATCGGATACATAGGAGTGCTAAGGAGCATGCTCGCAAATGCGGGTATTCTTGACTCCAAGATATCAGAAGGACTCCATCTGTTAGACAAGAACGACGAGAAGGGATTTTCCGCCTTCGCGTCCGAAGCCGGAATCTCAGAGGAGAAGGTCGCAGAGATGTTGAGCCTCAGGGGCATCGGAGGCGGCGAGGAGGTATTGGATCGCGTTCCTTCTGATGACGCGAAGAAATACCTTCAGGAGCTATCTGGGATGATGAAGAAGATCGGTATCAGAGGCTTCGAATTCGATCTCGGGATCGTGAGGGGGCTGGATTACTATTCCGGGATGGTGTTCGAGATAGACGCCCCCAATTTGGGAGCGGAGAAACAGGTCTGCGGAGGAGGGTCCTACAGTCTGATCCCGGCTTTCGGTGGCGAGGAGGTCTTCACGACCGGCTTCGCTTTGGGCTTCGATCGGGTCCTGATCGCGCTCGAAAAAGAGGAGTTCGAGATACAAAGCCCGGGCCTCGACGCATTCATAATACCACTGGGGGAAGAGGCGAGGGAAAGCTGCATGGAATTGGTTTCCAGGTTGAGAAAATCGGGCTTCATAGTGGATTTCGACCTGATGAGGAGGAACCTGAGCAAGAACCTTAAATACGCTTCATCTGCCGGGGCGAAGACGGCGATCATACTCGGTACAAAGGAGTTGTCTTCAGGAACGGCCACCATCAGGGACATGGTTACTGGGGATCAGAAAGAAGTGCCGCTCGATTCGATTCGGGATTTCCTGGGTTCGAACCCTTGAATTATTAAAAAGATATGGAATGGGTTGTTTCAGTCCATGATCTTCAAAATCAGCATGCGACCTTTCTTCTCATTCTGGGACTCGTAATTATTTACCCCCTCATCAGTTGCGCCGTGACTCCTTGCAACAGATGTCATACGTATTACAAACTGGCACAATGAATCGAATTCTGCGAACTCGATGATTTAGATCGGGATCTTCACATGTTCCCGTCGAGAAAAATAATAAAGAGGTTTAGGGTCGCAGTATGCTTGCGACCTCTATCTCATCTCGAATCTTACACTGACTCTGGAACCGTCCTCGATTCCCAATCTGCGCATATCCGAATCACTGAGCTGCACATCTCGATCGGCGCCCGATGTCATCTCTTCGAGGCGCATCTTGAGCTGGTTCTTTCCCGCGGTGAGCTGGGCGGGTTCGTCTTTGCTCGCACCGATTTTCTCGAGCAGTTGTCGGTTCACCCTCGCCATGCCCTCTGCGACATTCGATGTCCTTACGGCCCTCAGGTTCCTTGTGGAAAGATAATTCTGGGCCAAGTCCGCCCGTTCCTTTTCTAGCTCCCTCGCAGTCATCCTTCTCAGTTCCTGAGAGCTTATCCCTTCCTTGACTTCGATTCGTCTAGAGATATCCTTTGCGGCATCTCTTGACGCTCCGGCCAATATTATGGATCTCTCGAGCTTCTCGATATCAAAATCCTCCGATTTTCCAGATCTTTTCACTATTCTTGTCATATCATCCCCCGTTATGTTCTTACTGCCTCCTCAGGAAGAGGCAAATACATGACATTAAGTCAATGAATGAAATAGATTTGCATTACCGGAGGACGCAATCGTCAAAACGGTTTCGAAAACCGTCTCTTGCTCGGAAGAACTCGCAGTCGTATTCGAGTAATATCGAAAATCCCGATTGAGAATTACGCGCCGACATAATAAGCAAGGCAAGTAGCTCACCTGAACTACATTGAGAGTATTGGAGGCGGTAATTTCAGCTTGGTGAAACTGGTTTCATCTAATTTTTGGCTCCCATATAATTCTCATTTCAGTACTTTATTGAAAGCAGAATAACCGAAGAGGTTGAACCAAATGATAAATCGAAAACACGGAGAGCCAAAGCAGAAAAATGAAGGTGCTGAATCGCGAATTAATAACCCAGCGCCTCGATATCCTTTTCTTAATAAATTTCTAAACGAAAAAATGGAAGGAGAGGGAGTGCACTCCCTCGTTTCTGTTCTTCGATACACTCAGAGCAGTACGGTTGCCTCTCCGCCGATCATGTCCATGTAGTCATATGCGGGATAGTAGTTCTTGTTGCCAGCCCACTGCGCGTCCGGAACTGAGCCGTATACAATCCCGCCGGCGGAAACGGATATGCTTTCACCGGAGACGGTAGAGCCGCATTTCACTTTCCAAGTGACCGATGCACTCGAACCCGCGGACATGTCACCCAGCGATGCCTCGGCCGAACCGCTCTTAAGGGTGAAACCCTCTGGGAGCGATATCGAAGCGATGGCATCGCTCGCTGGGAACAGGGAGCTGTCGACGAACCACGGGCACGGGTAAGTGATATCGGCGTTCACCGTTATCGAGGAGCCGGGTTTCGCGTTTCCGAGGACGGATACCTCTACAGTCCAAGGCATGATAATCGCCCCGAAGTACGGATGCTCAGTCCCGTATTCGGCGTAGTTCCAGCCGCTCTGGAAATCTTCGTAGCTCCAGCTGATTATTCCGGTGAATCCGCTCGGGCGCATGATGTCCCTGCCCCAGGTGTCGATGAACCAGACCTCCCCTGCGATGTCGTCGTATCCGATCACGACACGGTAGTGGCCGCCACCGCCGTCGGGGTAGTAGTTCATCAGGACTATCACCGGGATATCATTGGCTATGAGCGTCTTGAGCTCGTCGAGCCAAAATTCATCGGAACTGTAGCCGAAGGAGGCGTACCCTATAGCCCTCTCCGTGAATCCTGCCTCGGGTGCATCATGCGGGAAATAGTATCCCATTGCAGAGCTGAGATAGCTGAAATGGCCGGTCCTCACGATGTCGTAAGTATATGTCCCCGAAGAGGAGGTTCTCGCGACATCCGCGACCTCTTTTTGGTCAATGTCCGGGCCCCAGTAATCGAACACCATCTCCAGTGAGCCCGCGCCACATAGTACACCAGTCAGTTGCTTATGAAAGGGCACATTCTCGATCATATGAGAAGTCGGCAGTTTCTCGCTGGGTTCGCCTATGTCCGCGACGCTGCTGGAGGCCATCGGCGCCATCACAACAAGACAGATGACGGCCGATATCAGATAGCTTATCATTTTTTTCATCACATCCCCCCACCTATATCCGGAGTGCGTCTGCAAATGCTCTGGCGCTATATGAATAAATCGATGAGACAGACGATTGATTTATGTCCTCCCGCCCAAACGATTCTTCGGTCCGGAAAAGGACTGGGAATTTTTCAATTGATAATGGGAGGAACAAGGGGGTGATATGTTCATTCCCTTGGGCAGTCTTTATGTTTTCTTCGGAAGAAGTATGACGGCTTTGGTGCCCTTCGTATGGTCTCCGGAGATGCGGTTCTCAAGGAATATCTTTCCGTGATGGTATTCGACGATTATCTTGGACAGGAACAGTCCGATACCGAACCCTCTCTTCAACTCCCAATAGCCCCCGAATCTCCTGAAAACGCGCTCCTTCATCTCGTCCGATATTCCCACACCATGGTCAGCGACAGTCAGCTTCCAGTAATCCCGGCTCTGTTCCTGGTATTCTCCGATTCCCACCTCGATACTGACAACATCGTTTGGATCGTGCTTGACGGCGTTTCCCAGCACGCTCTCCAGGGCGTAATTTATACGGTTATCCGCCTCGATAGTAGCGGAACCGATGGGGCAGACGAGCTCGAATTCGATCTCGCGATTTTCGTACTCCGCCCTTACTGAGTCCATGGCACGATTCAACGCCTCGACGAGATCGGCCCGGACCATCTCGGATTCTGTTCCCTGGTTCGCGATGGTAAGCATTCGCAGCCTTGAGATCAGGGTCTCGATCATATTGAGCGAGTCAAAGACTTTTAAGGCCGATTTACTGAGGCTGTCTGGGAAATCGGGGTGATTCCTGATCATTTCCAAATAGGCAGAGACTGGGGTCGTGTAGTTGGCGATATCGTGGCAAAGGAGGTCGAGATAGGTGGCCGCCTCGCCTCTGGCGAGCGATGCCTCTTTGGCGACCCTGTTCAGTTCTTCGTTCATTCTAGACAATTCTAAAACGTGCTTTCTAAGCTCGCGCTCAGCTTTCAGTCTCTCCCCCTGAGCCCGAAGAGAGGAGAGGCCGAAGGAAAGATCCTCGCAGACATCGCTGAGAAGATCCACCTCCTCCGAATCGAAAGCGTTCAGCTTATCCGAGAAGACGCTCAGTGCACCCCTTATCTTGCCGTTTGCCGCGATGACCGGGATTATCACCGCAGACTCGTAGCCCCTTCGAGCAGCCTCGTCCCCCCAGGAAGAGCAGATGGGATCCCGCGAGAGCTCGTTGATGACTATTGTCTTTCCCTCCCGTATCGCCATAGAAACTGGCTCATTCCACTCCGACGAATCGGACCAGGAAAAATGCAGATCCGAAAGGAAATTATCTTCAATTCCGGAATACGCTATCGGTCTGATGGCCTTCTCCTCGTCACGTCTGGCCAGACCGATCCAGACGAATCTGTACCCGCCGGTCATGACGAGAATATTGCATAGCTTCTCCGCCAGCTCTTTAAGGCTTTTTGCGCGGACCATTACCTCGTTGAACTCACTTATGATCCTGAGCGCCCGGTTGATGATCCGGAGGCTCTCATCTACCTTTTTCTTATCAGTAATATCGAAAGTCATCCCCTGATTCATTATCGGGGTTCCGTCTTTATCCAGAATATTTCGGATGATTGATGACACCCAGATAAATTCGCCGTCCTTTCGCCGTATCCTGTACTCCCTTTCCAGGGTGCAGTCAGCTTCGGATTTCAATCTGGCAATATCGGATTCCAGATTTTCGAGATCGTCTGGGTAGACGATCTCGCTCCAGCTTGGGTTTCCGGAGAGTATCTCCTCCTCAGAGTAGCCCAACATCGCTCCCAGGGCTCCTCTGAGCATTGTTGGGCTGCCATCCAATTGGGTTTTGAATGCTATACCTGGGAAGTTCTTAATGAAGACACGGTACTTCTCTTCACTTTCGAGAAGGGCATCCTCGAATTTCTTCCTTTCCGATATATCGATCAGGGTGACGAGATCGGCGGTTCTGCCCAGGTATGGTATAGTCTTTGAGTACAGTTCCAACCATTTTTTCCGGTTATTCTTTGTTATTATCCGGAAGGTATAGTTTGTGACAACGTCTTCGCTTCCGTCCTGCTTTTTCAGGAGCTGCTCAGTCACGAATGAGAGATCGTCTGGATGTATGATCTTATGCAAGTCTTTCCAGCTGAATTGATACATCTCCTCGAAGTCGTATTCGATGATATCTCTTGCCGCTTTATTGATGTATTTCGCAACTCCGTCCTGGAAAATCGCGATACCGAGCATCGACTGCTCGGATATTACCTTGAACTTCTCCTCGCTCTCCTTCAGCGCCTTTTCGATCCTTTCCTGCTCGGAAATGTCGAGGGCTATAACGGACAATCCGTATGACGCAGGATAGGCGATTATGTCGAAGGAGAGTGTATCCCCTGAAAAATCCAGGTCATATCTGACCCTTTGCGATACACCGCTTGCGATCGTATTCCCGAATGTCTTTTCGACGATGGTATCCTTGAGCATGGGCATTAGGTCGAAGAAATATTGCCCGATCAGGTTCTTGGATTGAGCGCCAAGCCTGTCTATCGCAGGGCCGTTCATATAGAGGATCTTGAAATCGGGATCGAGTGCCAATAGACAATCCTGAATGCTGTCCCCCATCTTAGAAAAATCAAGATCCATGTCCTCAAATGTATCTCTTGCTATCTTCTCATCGGTGATGTCCGTGCCCAGGCACATAACACCTGCAGGAAGACCCTCTGCATTTCTAACAAGAATATTTTGCCAAACAATGATCTTCTCTTTTCCATCCTTTGTAAGAAGCCGCCCCTCGCAGCCCGCAATTCCTTTTCCTTCGGATGAAATCGTCAACCTGAAATGCTTCCTTATGACATCCTTTTGGTGCTCTGGCACGAAGTGGTCGATCCAGTTCTTCCCGAGTATCTGCTCCTTAGTATGACCCAGCAGCTCGGCTACCTTGTCATTTACAGCCTCGACTCTCTCCTCCGGGCTCAGAATGACAAAAATGCAGTCCGAAGCGTTGAGATATTCCTGAATTTGCCGCTTGCCGAGACCGAGCTTATCCTCTTGGGCTTTCGACCGCTTCGCCAATTCGAATGCCTCCATCAGGGCAGTGCCGGGGAACGATGACTTATCAGGCTGAGGATAGATAAATATTGAGCTCTAATTGTCGCACCAGCAACTCGGTGCAAAAAAATTCAAAAAAAACGCGCATCCGCGCTTTTGACGCGGCATCCATATATCGAAATAGCTCTGACTCCGATCATCTTCCCTCGAACCCGAGCTTCCTCTTGACGAGCTGCCTCTTCAGGTATTGTATCGCGTGCGTCTGGTTGAGCTTCTTGGGGCAGACCTCGACGCAGTTGAAGATCGTATGGCATCTCCAGACGCCATCCTCGTTGTCCACCATATCGAGCCTGTCTTTCTTGATCGTATCCCTCGAGTCGACCACGAACCGGTAGACCTTCTCGATGGCCGCCGGTCCGAGGTAATTCGGGTCCGTCCAGGCAATGGTGCAGGCTGCCGAGCATGAGCCGCAGAATATGCAATCGATCGGCTCCGTCAGCTTCGCCCTGTCCTTCTCGCTCTGGTAGATCTCCTTCTCCGGGAGCGGCTCCGCGGGTACGAGGTATGGCTTGACGGTCTTCATCTGCTGGAAGAAGGGCTCCATGTCCACGACCAGATCCTTAATGACCTTCTTGTGAGGAAGGGGGCTGATCAGGATCGGATTCTGCTTGATGTGCGCCACCTGTGTCTCGCAGGCAAGCCGTATCTTTCCGCCGATCATCATCGAGCACGCACCGCAGACCGCGCCCCTGCAGCAGAACCTGAAGGCGATAGAGCCGTCGAGCTTGTTGAGCACCTCGAACAGGGCTTCCAGAATGGTCATGCCGGGCCGTGCCTGGATGGTGTACTCCCTCCAGTACGGCTCCGGGTCGTGTTCCGGGTCGAACCGCTGTATCTTAAGCCTCACGGGTGTTGTAGCTATTGCCATTCATTGCACCTCCTAATACTTCCTCTCCACGGGCTCGTACATGCTGATGTCGACATCGCTGTACGAAATCTTGGGCCCGTCCTTTGATATGGTCGCAAGCGTATGCTTCAGGAACTTCTTGTCGTCCCTCTTCGGGAAGTCCCTCCTGAAATGTGATCCTCTGCTCTCCTCCCTCTTGATCGCTCCGAGAGCTATGATATGAGCCAGGTCGAGCATTCCTCCGAGCTCGTAGGCCCTCAGATAGTCCAGGTTGTACTTCCTGCCCTTGTTCATTATCCTGATTTCCTTGTATCTCTCCTTGAGCGCGATCACGGTATCGAGCGCCTCCTGCATCGGCGGTCCTTCCCTGAAGATCCCGACATTCTCTATCATGATGGCCTTCATCTCGTCCCGGATGACCGAATGGTTCTCTCCTCCGCTTCTCGTCAGCAGCTCCTCCCTGACCATCTCCTGTTCCTCGAGCGCAGATGATATCGCGGACTCGCCCCTGCGGCGATCCTTCAGCTGCTTGACGTATTCCTTCGCGTGGCGTCCAGACAGCTTTCCGAAAACGACGGTGTCCAGCAGTGAATTGCCGCCCAGACGGTTCGCTCCATGGACGCTGACGCATGCGCATTCACCGGCTGCGAAGAACCCGCCGATCTTAGTCGCCCCGTTCACATCGGTATCGATACCGCCCATCGTATAGTGCTGGCCCGGCTGGATGGGTATCGGCTGCAAGATCGGGTCCACGCCCGCGAAGTTGATCGCGATGTCCCTGATTCCTGGGAGCCTCTCGAGTATCTTCTCCTTCCCGAGGTGTCTAAGGTCCAGATGGACATAACCGCCTTCGAACCCTCTGCCCTCGTTGATCTCTGTCTGAATGGCTCTTGCGACGATGTCTCTGGGGCCCAGCTCCATCGCCTTTGGGGCGTACTTCGTCATGAACCTCTCTCCCTGGTTGTTGATCAGGTATCCGCCCTCTCCCCTGCAGCCCTCCGTCATCAGTATGTTCGTTCCGAAAAGGGATGTCGGGTGGAACTGGATAAACTCCATGTCCTTGATGGGAACCCCGCGCCTGTAGGCTATAGCCTGACCGCTGCCAGAGCTGATAAGGGCGTTTGTCGAGCGCCCGTAAACCTGTCCTGCGCCTCCGGTACCGAATATGACCGCCTCGGCCATGAACGGCTCGAAATCTCCGGTGACGATATTCAGGGCTACCACCCCGACGACCTTGCCGTTCTCGACAACGAGATCCGTTACGAACATCTCCTCGTAAGTTCTGATGTTCAGCGCGATGCTCTTCTCCCAAAGGGTGTGAAGCATGTACAATCCGGTCTTATCCGCGGCGAAACAGGTCCTCGGGAAACCCGCTCCTCCGAACGGTCTCTGGGCGATCTTTCCCTCCGACGTCCTGCTGAACGGGCATCCCCAGTGCTCTATTTCGTATATTGAGGGAGTAGCCTCGCTGATCATCACCTCCGCGGATTTCTGATCTGCCAGGAAATCGCTCCCCTTGACCGTGTCAAAGGTGTGCTTCTCAACGCTGTCATCCTTGCCCTCAGGGTTGTTTCCCATGGGCGCATTCACTCCGCCCTGGGCGGCGCCCGAGTGAGATCGAACCGGAGGTACCTGCGTAATGATGGCGGTATCCAGTTCATTTGCCGTTTCGACTGCGGCTCTGAGGCCCGCGAGTCCTCCTCCGACAACGATTACCTCGTGGTATCTCATCAGCAGAGCACCTCCATCATGCCCACCCCAGAATTGGTGCAAATATCGCGATGCCCCAGATGGTGGCTATGATCCCCACTACCCAGAGCGCTGCATCAGTCAGCCTCCGGTAGCTGTTCCTGGTCACGAAATCGTACAGTACCATCCTGGCACCGTTCAGTGCGTGGAACAGAACCACGATCAGCAGCGAATAATCAACGAGCAGCAGGGAGAGTGTAGAAATCCTCTCCTCGACGTTGTCCCAGTCCATAAGCTCCTCGTCCAGGCTCGCGAAATGCGTGAGCCAAATGTGCAGTCCGAGGAGTATGATCATCAGGATCGCGGTCACCCGCTGCAGCAACCAAGCCCATGTGCCCTTTGTCTTTGCTGGATTGTCAATCATCTTAGCTCACCTCAGGACCCCGAAATAATATACCAGGCGGCGTAGCCTGCCCCTATCAGAAGGACGGCTCCGATAATGCTCAACACCCAGTATACCTTCTTGTAGCTCCGAACTCCTATCCCGGCGTCAAAAAGCACGACCGCGAGACCGGTCATTGTGTGCACTATGACGGCACCGAGCAACAGGAAATCCAGGAACACAAAAAGATCGCTCGTCATCAGTTCCATCGAATCGCTCCACTTGTCCTGCCCCACCCAGAGACCGGAAAGCACGTAAAGGTGCGCGAAGAGATAGAGCGCGAGAATGATTCCCGTGACTCTTCTGGCAACCCAAAACCACATTCCGGATGGCATGTTGGCAGGGTAGAGGTCCGAGTTCTTGCCGAACAACCACTTCAGTTTAGCCAACTGGCCTCACCCCTTCTAGCTTAGGCATCATGTCCAGCGTTATTTTGCCGGTTCTTATTACACAGCCCATCATCGCGAATATCAACCTGCCGAACTGTGCCGGACCTGCGTCCGGATTCGTACGGCCGAACCGGACACCGTATCTATTCTACTTAAGGGTTACTATTCGTAACGAAAACGACTAAATTCGTCTTTTGCATGACGAAAAACGCCCATTTAATAAAAGATGTGGGCATTTGGAAACCTCCGTGGGCTATATTGACGCGATATGGCTATTTCTTGAGATATTCGCCGACAATCATTGAGATGATAATCGTCGATAGCGGGACCGCATTTTATTTCATATACGTTTATTTATTGCTCTGCCCATTTGCGGGCCGCAAGGCACTGCATCATGGGATTTCATTTGCCAACAGTCGGAGCCGTGATCGGTGAGAATTTCATTGAGTCTACAATTTATTATCGGTCGAACCCTATTTCGAACAAGATTCCGGATGTAGGAAATCGACACATTATGCCGATGTCAGAGGCTTGAGGGCGATGTTCGAGGAGCTTCAAGATTTTCAGCGGTCGCTGATAGGGTACATCCGCAGCGTGTTCCTGAGGGAATACGCCAAGCTCAGCATACTCGCGGCGATGATCGGATGCGCCGCGGCGTTTATTGCGATAGGCTTCAGGTACCTCATCCTATTCTTCCAGGATATCTTCTTCAGTGGCGGAACCCCGCTCCACAACGACCTCGGGGTCATGATCGTCATCATACCTGCGATCGGCGCCGTTTTCGTCGGCCTGATCACGCATTTCTGGGCCCCTGAGACCAAGGGAGCTGGAGTCGCCGAGGTAATGCAGGCGGTTCAGGTCAACAAGGGGAGGGTCAGAAAGAGGGTGCCGATCGCCAAAGCCCTCGCTTCATCTCTTACAATCGGCTCCGGCGGATCGGCAGGCAGAGAGGGGCCAATCGTGCAGATAGGCGCCTCATTCGCATCAATCGTAGGCCGGTTCTTCAAGCTGACCAGTACGGAGATGAGGATAATGGTCGCCTGCGGTGCGGCGGGCGGTATCGCTGCCACTTTCAATACGCCGATCGCCGGTGCCATATTCGCACTCGAGCTGCTGCTGCTCGAGTTCAAGACCCGTTCGTTCGTCCCGCTGATAATCTCCAGCGTGTTCGCGACCGTTGTCTCGAGGAACGTGCTCGGGGATTATCCCACATTCGATGTGGGACTGGAGTTCGGGCAGACAAGCCCCAGCCCATTCGAGCTGGTTCTTTACCTCCTATTGGGGCTGTTGGCCGGGCTCATAGGTGTCCTTTTCATAAAGACTCTCTACAAAATCGACGACGTGTTCGCGGCGATCAAGATGGCCCCTTACACCAAACCGGTTCTCGGGGCGCTAATGGTCGGCGCAATCGCGCTCTTCTACCCAAGCATTATGGGAGTCGGATATGACACGGTCGGCATGGCGCTCAACGGAGAAATGGACGGTCTGTTCCCGAAGCAGCTGTCGCTTCTGCCGATAGTGGTGCTGGTATGCACGCTGCTGTTCATGAAGCTGATTGCCACCTCCCTCACGTTAGGTTCCGGAGGATCGGGCGGGGTATTTGCGCCATCGCTCTTCCTGGGGGCCATGCTCGGCTCCGCGTTCGGCATGGCTGCGATCGAGTTCTTTCCTGGGGAGACAACGGGGTACGGTGCATTCGCCCTTGTTGGTATGGCAGCGGTCCTCGCGGCGACCAGCAGGGCGACATTGACCGCTATCCTCATGCTTTTTGAATTGACCTCGACTTACGAAATCATACTCCCCCTCATGTTCGCCTGCGTGGTCAGCGACGTGGTCAGCAGTCTGCTGACAAAGGAGACCATCTACACCGCAAAGCTGGCCAAGAGAGGGATAAAGTACGTTCACGACCTGGAGGCGAATATACTCGAGTACGTGAGGGTCAAGGACGCGATGTACACTGACTTCACGATCGTGAGACCGGACATGACGCTGGATGACATCGAAGATTTCGAACTCGAAACGGGGGAGAAGGGGTTCCCGGTAATAGACCAGGATGGAAAATTAAGGGGAATCGTGACCGCTACCGATGTCAGGAAGGCATACGACAAAGGAATGGAAAAAGCTGTTATCAGAGAGATTATGACGAAGCGGGTCGTGACCGTGTTCCCGGACGACTCCTTGCAGTCAGTGGTCGAGAAAATGGTCCTTAGGGACATCGGCCACATACCGGTGATAGACCCGGGCAATCCCAATCGGCTGCTCGGGATGCTCGACCGAGAATCGGTACTGGAAAGGTACAGGGGGGTGCTCTCCGAGGAGGTATCCCCAGAGTCGCTCCAGGGAAGACTGTACGAGTGAGGCTCGATGCTCGAGCTCGAAAAAGGTATCATCAGGCCAGATCAAACGCGACGAGAATTGAGGCGAACTTCGGGTCGTCGGCGACTCCGAGCGACTTCTTGAGCTCAATATCCCCCAGGGTCGATGGGCTTGCGCTCACGACATTCTTGGAGAATTCGAGTCGTTCGATCTCCGGGAACGGTACTTCCGGAAGGACGAAACTGGAATATCTTCCCCGGCCCTTCGCCCGCTCGGAGTAAATAACGAAGTCCTTTCCGAGGTTGATGGTGCGCTCATCGGGATGTCCCAACCTGTCCGCTCCTGGGATGATCTCCTCTCCGAGGATCTCTCCCTCCTTATTTCTCAGTATGACTGTCGGCGTTGGTGGTGGTCGGAATCTCATGTCCTTGATTATGGCATACAGCCTTTCCCTCTGGACTGCCTCCCTTACACCCACATTGTCTATAGCGATGGGGCCGAGGGACGCATATCGCTCCTCCTCATGCAGGAGCTTTTCTCGCAGATCGTAATCGACGATGCCAGCCTGAACCACCCCGCTCATCGACCGGAGCACTGAGAGCACCTTCTCATCGATCTCGTCCAATCCGTTTCACCCCAGTTATCAGAATTACGTTCCTACTTTTTCCTGAGAGGCTTGACGAACCTGTTACAGGAGACGCAAAGCCCCAATTTGCCGGCATCCATCAATCTATCGCAGCCGCAATTGGGACATATTGCATTTTCAATCCAACGCACCTCAGGGCTTGCAAAATCGCCGATGAAGCACCGCCTCCCGAGTCGTTCCTTTTTGTTATTATTTTCATGTGATAACTCTTTCATCGATTCTAAATTCCCCGTCGTATTGAAAATCCTTTCTGAGCGGTTTAAAATATTGGTTAGCCTCTTCTGCGGGAAAACCTATTTTACCTTGTCCGGCATTGATTGATAGGCTTCGGTGCAGGAGTGGTGCGCGTTTGAGGAAGGCGAAGGTGGCAACTGTACAGATGGATTGTCAGCATCTGAACAGAGAGGGGAATTTGGAGAAGGCGCTCATGTTCGTCAGGGACGCCAAAAAAATGGGCGCCGATCTAGTCGTCCTGCCTCATATGTTCGCGACTGGATATAATGTCTTCATCAATCCATCGAAAGTCGCGGAGGATATCGACGGCTCGACCGTATCATACCTGAAGACCATTTCGAAGAAGTTGAATATCATAGTAGTCGGAGGGTTCGTGGAGAAGTGCGATACGGAGTTCTTCGACACGACCATTGTCGCCGATCCAAGGGGGGACATCATCGGATCCTACCGGAGGATAAGCCTCTGGCAGGATGAGAGTAACGACCTCAGCCGGGGGGAGGACCTTTGCATCGTCGACACACCCATTGGCAGGGCTGGAATCCTCGTTTCCAGGGACTTGACCTTTCCCGAGATTGCGCGCTCCCTCGCATTCGAGGGTGCTGAGATAATAATGATCTCAGGAGCGCTGGATGACCACGCATATTGGGAGGTCTTCTGCCGGGCAAGAGCCCTGGAGAACGCCTGTTTCGTAGTCGCTTCCAACAGGGTCGGCGTTGAAGGACAGCTCAGCTACTGCGGACACTCCATGATAATCGATCCAGAGGGAAGGATTCTGTCCGACTCCGAGAGCAGGGAGGAGGCAAAGGTCGCAGAGCTGGATCCGACAATCATGGATAAGGAGCGCGAGGAGTATTGGCAGCTGGTAGAACTCGAGGAAAGCTTCGGTATTGAGCAGGGGGAGTACCTGTCTGAGCCCATGAGCTGCCGATCGAAGGTTTCCGACGAATCGTGCTCCGAGAAGAAGCCCAAGACGACGGGGAAGAAAAAATCCAGCAAGAAATAATGCGGCTGGTTGGCGGTCATAGCCTCCTTATCGTAGGTATTCTGTCCATGACCATGCTCTCCACCCTGACCGGTTTCAGCTTCCGCCCCAGTATCTCGGCGGCATTCAGCTTCCTATCGTGATCCGCATAGATGGTGTAGATCAACTCACCCTTTTCGACGGGCTGACCCGCCTTTCTGGCGATGACTACCCCGGCGCCCTTATCGTAGGGGGCTCCCGCCTCCCGGGCGATCTTGACGATACCCCGGTTGCTTATCAGATTGACATACCCGGACTTGTCCGCGGTGATCTCCATGGTATGCTTCCCGACCGGAGCGTCCTTGGATGTGATTCCCTCCTTGCCCCCCTGGGCCTCGACGATCTCCCTGAACTTCTCGAGGGCCCTGCCGCTCTTCAGGATGGTCTTGGCCTCCTCGTATCCGTTCCTCGTGACCCCGCCCATCTCCAGAATCATCCCCGCGAGGCTCAGGGCCTTCTCGACGACGCTCCTCGGGCCCGGCTCTCCCTCCAATATCGCTATCGCCTCCTGCGCCTCCAGCGCGGGTCCGATCGCCCTTCCTATCGGTTGACCACCATAAGTGATCGCGCACTCGACGTTGATTCCTATCTCCTCTCCCAGCTCGATGAAGTTCCTGGCGATTGCCCGGGCGTGTTCCTCGTCCTCCGCCTTGGTGTCGGGTCCCATTGGGATATCCAGCAGCAGGTGCTTCGCCCCGACCGCCTTCTTCTTCGACATGATCGAAGCGAGAACCTGGCTACGGGGATCGATTGCGAGCCCGTACTCCACCTTGATCAGGATATCATCGACCGGTGCGAGTCTAACGGCGCCTCCCCAGGCGAGCACACCGCCCACCTCGAGGGTGATGTGCTTGATGTCCTCCGAGGAGAGGGTGACGTTGCAGATGGACTCCATTATGTCCGCCGTGCCGGCCGCGCTGCTGATGGCGCGGGAGAAGGTCTTGGGAATCATCAGGTCGGATGCCGCGACGATCGGCACTATAATCGGCGTGATCTTGTTTCCCGGGCATCCCCCTATCGAATGAAAATCGAATATGTCCCTGTCCCCGAAATCTATCGTCTCCCCGGTGTCCACCATCGCCATCGTTAGATCCCTGGTCTCCCTCATGTTCATTCCGTTGATGTAGATCGCTGTGATGTACGAGGATATCTCGACCCTGGACAATATCCTGTTGGACATGTCCTCCACGATCGCATATATCTCGTCCGTGGTCAGCTCCCGGTTGTCCATCTTCTTCTTGATGAAATCGATCGACTGTGGTCTCGAGGTGGGTCTGATGGTGACCTTGTCCCCGTCCACCAGCTTCAGAGTCTTCAGGACCGCTTGTAGCACGCCGACCTCTCCCGGAGACACGAGCGTCTGCGATTCCTGCACGATGGCCACGATGCTTCTCCCGTGCTTCTCGACATGTACGCGGTCCATCTCCCGGATGCCCATCTGAGCGGTATCGTCCTCGTTCATTATCACGGTCGGCTCGCCAGCATCGATGTCTATCAGCTTTGACTTGAGTTTGCTCAATCGGATCAACCCCATTTCTCGAGGGCCATTTTGAGCTCGGAATGGGTCTCGGCGTATCTCTTCAGTGACCGGCGCCTAAGGAACGCCTCCACCGCCTGGTTCATCGCCCTCGCGCCTCCCTCGAGGCCCATCGGATGGCCCGAAACCCCCCCACCGGCCTGTATCTGAACCCTGGTTCCGGCGACCTTCAGTATCTTGGGCACCAGCAGCGGATGCACTCCTCCGGAGCTGACCGGCAGTACCTCCGCCCGGCCGTAGAACTCCTCTGTCAGGCGCTCCTTCGACCGGAGGTCCTCCTCCTTTTCCCCGTGCATCTTACCGATCCCGAAAGTGCCCACATGAAGCGCATCCCCTCCGACCATCCTCGTGAGAAGCGCGATGACAGGCATCGATATTCCGTGATGCGGGTTCCGGGTGAGCGCCCCGTGCATCGTCCTGTGCACGTGGATCGGGACGTTCACAGACGGGTCCTCTGCGAGAATCTGAACTGCGGAGAAGCCACAGGTCAATACGTCGACCATCACCTCGTTCGCGCCCGCTGATATGACCTTGTCCGCGAGCTCCAATATTTTGTCGGGCCTCGTCGATATATTGATGGCGTGCATCATCCTGTGGCCCGTCTCCGAGCGCACGCGGTCGACCGCGTCTGCGATCGCCCTGGTCCTGTCCATGATCGGGCAGAAATCCTGGTCAACGAGGGTCTCGTCGTCCTTGCTGTTCGTGAGGCCCCCCTTTCCAACCTTGTATACATATTCGGCAGTGGACTCAGGGTTAAGGCCGATCTTGGGCTTCACGATAGTGCCAAGAAGCGGTCTGCTCGTATCCCGTCTTCCGAGCTTCGAGTAAATGCCCTCTGCCCCGAACCGCGGACCGGGGAAGGCGACTGCGATCTCCTTCGGGATGAAGAGATCGTCCAGTCTGACCGCCCTGAGGTCTTCGAGCCCGAACAGGTTGCCCGCGATCACGCTGAGTATCTGCGGGACGCCGCCGACCTCGGAATCGAAGTCCTCGGACGGGAATTCAATCGCGACCTGGAACTCGGATTTTACGATCGGTCTCGTATGCAACACCTTGCCCGCGAGTTTTCGATCGATTTCGTCGCTCTGGGTCGATA